>OHNZ01000183.1_pt1 | contig 54857 bp, 84 predicted proteins | sample 1569761 | NCBI WGS metagenome assembly OHNZ01 (sample SAMEA3879562, study PRJEB24766) | human gut metagenome | biome: human-associated habitat; feature: feces | place: USA | collected 1985/1987
ATTTAACCAGCTTAGTACAAGATTTGTTTCAAATATGCCTTAGCTTCATCTTTTTCAAGAAATACTGTTGAACCTATCTGAAACACCCACTCAATCTTGAACGGACGTTCAAAAATCTCTGGGCCATTAGACGTCCAACAAATATAGAACACAGGGTCGCCCGGCTTACATGGCGAAATAATCATTCTACCGTCAAATTCTGCTTGCTTATATTTACATACTGTCGAACGCAGTCCGACAGTATGGTTACATTCTGCACAGCTACACATTTATGTTTCTCCTTTTTATGCGGTAGGGTATTGACATTTAGTTTGAGATGTGATATAATCAAGTTACTACAATTCATTGTAGTAACTTGTTAAACAAGCCTATCGGCTTGATATAATCTAACCATGGTTTTCACCATGGTTAGTTAAACAGTCTTACAGACTGATATAATCAAGTTATGATTTTATCATAACTTGCTAAACAAGCCTAATCTGGACAGCTTTGCTGGACAGAATTGGTACAATTCGGCTTGATACTATGTTTACAACACACAAACAACCAATCTCACACCCTATAAAACACAACATCAGCTTCTTCACAGTTTTCCCATTGCGGTTTAAACGCATATTCGCACTCATTCAAAAATACTTCTGGGTGTTCAGCGAATACATTCTTGCTTATATAAGCACTTCTGTCAATCGCATCTATAAGACATACACTTTCTAAAACTCCAATAAGCGGCAAGTTATATCCAGTTTTTATATCACCATCATCAATAACAGTATAGTCAACTCTTATATGGGACAACATATCAGACAATCCATAAAAGAATTTTAAATCTTCTGGTAAATCGTTTTTAACATGTTCAACATATTTAGCAGGAACACACAAATTATAAAAGTGTCCAGAATCTTGTCTATACCAAGCATATCCAACAAATTCTTCTACAACCTCTTCATTCTGAGATGCTATGAAAACGGGAACGTATTCACTACCAAGGATAACTCCATAATGATTATACTCGTTATCCTTTATGATATCGCCACATTCGTACCGTTCTTTAGTCACATTATTCACCATACTTTATACAGAATTTATGTTTTAGCATAAGAAAATTACTGTGTTTCACAGCGTTGAACTCCTTAGCAATGATTTTATATTATCGAGATATTTCAATGTTAAAATCATAAGGCCAGCTCTAGCTTTGAACACCTAAAAACGCACATACGGGTTCTTCAACATATAAACATGAATTGTAACGTTGTCGATATATACAACTTCGAGGAAGTTATATAACTCCTCAAGGAATCTCTGTTTGCTAAAACTAAGTGAGACACTCACTGAAGCATTTAGCATACAAGCAATATTACTTGCTCTGATTTTCGTCAAGTCATTTTGATAAACACTACTGTAAGGTTCTTCGTTATCTATAATGTCAAATCTAACTCTTTTTAGAAAATCTCCAATTTCTTTTAGCAGTTTATATTCACATACGGGCATAGAAGAACTCTCAATTAACTGAATCTGTGCTCCTATGGGAACTGAAAATGCTATAAACCTACCTAAAACGTCAAGCTGGATAATAGAATAAAGATGAGAACCGCGATATGCGAGTATATATGGTTCGTTTTCGACTTTGTACTCTACAATGTCACCAAGTTTTAGATTTTTCATGTTGTCACCTTTGTTAGTACAAACTCACATTATAGTTATATCCGAAATAGTTTCTGCTGTGTAACCATAAATAGTGTCGGTAATCATCTTCTGGATTGTTAAGCAAGTCAACAATTTTATAAACGCTGTTTTCCTCAACAAAAGAAACATTGTATGTCATGCGATTTGAAGTCAGTTCTTTCTTGTCATATCTTATACTTGCTAACTTCTGGAATGTTTCAGCACCAACAGGAACTTCTCCGGTATAGTCAGATAAATCTTCTTCGCCACAACAGCTTGTATACCATTTGTTCCGTTCTTCTACATAGATAAAAACAACATAGTATGTGCGATGGTTTCTACATACTACAAATGCGGGACGTCCCTTTTTGTAAATCAATTGCCTTTTATATTTGGCAATATCACCTGTCTTATATTTCAATCTATCAACTCCATTTGTTAGAATGCGTATATTTAGCCTTTGAAACTCCTTATCTACAATAGATTTACAGCATTGAAATGTTCAAGTAATGGTTTTATATTGCTCAACCATTCAATGTTTAAAACCCTTATAGTTGTGTGATAAAAATAGGCAACTTAACTATTTGTGTTGATGCTTACCTTTCGCACATAGATTACTTTACTTTCGGGAGAAAATGCTTCTGGATACGCCGCGCCAATTCCAATGGCATTGTATTCTTTTCCGAACTCGTCTGTGGATTCTTCAATCTTGATATATAAACGGTTTGTGTCTATTCCGAAGAACATACATCCTATGCTCAATCTTGAAAATGTTACAGGATTACCAAAGTTGCTACTAAGTTTAATATTAGTCATTTTGCCCACCCTTTAAATCTCATAGTTGAAAGAACATGCGTCAAACGCATACACATAGTCATTGTCTCCGAAATAGTGTGTCAGTCCACTTCTCAGCTCAACAGCATTGAAGCATTTGCGGCTTGGCGCTTTACTCACGAGCTTCTGAATTTTCACATACAGACAACCATCAAGCGCCATAAAGATACTGCCACATTCAATTTTAGGAAACGTTTTTGTTGCGGCGTTGGTTTCTATACGAACCACTGTGCCGTTGATTTTGAAATTATCATTCATTATTTATCACTCCTTTATTTTGTTTATTGAAATATTCAACCATAGGAATCACATTGACATCATAATCAGACATAGAACTATGTTTCATATTATTACTCCTTTGTAGTTGAATAAAACGTCCGTTCAGAAGTATCATTTCTATCTCTTAACCACTCAAGAACATCATCGGGTTTTGCTTTGAATATAGTCTCCGTTTTGCTTCTAAGCCCAACATATATAGGGTCATGGTATATAGCATCAATACCAGCTTCATTCCATACACCAAATTCATCGGGTTCGGCATAAGTTACATAAATTTCAGCGTAGCATATTGTGCTGACTATTTTGGCTAGTTCCAAATCTCTATCGTCAAGAAGTTCCTGTTTGGTCTTTATTATGTCCTTTGGGTCTACCCACCAATCGTTATAACCGTGTCGTGTTTTTGCTATCACGCATATATACTCGTTATGTCTCCCAATAACAACTGCTTCGGAGAAATTAACACCATAGCTTTGTCTTATGGTTTTTACAATGTCGCCAACCTTGAACTCGTCCAATTTTGTTCATCTCCGTTTATGTTTATAGCACGCGCTACAATACGCATAGAATGCGTTTTATACATTAGCAATGATTTTATATTACTAAGTATATAAAGTGGCTTGTAGCCCCATTGTAGCGCGTGTGAGGGTATTGTACGTTTATGCCTGATAGTTTAGCATCGTATCAAGTGCGCAAATCGTTTCATAAACCATCTTCCTTGTTCCACTTACCAGCAAACCATCAACGCAATGCTTTTCAATGTCAGCTTTTGAACAGTAGTACAGACTACATCCTCCGTACACATATGCCACGGCTAAATAGCCGTATTTGTATCCTTTAAGTTCGCACAGTTTGTTGTAGTATTGGATACGCATGTCAATGTTTTCTTCTATGGTTCTCACCTTACACACCCTCCTTAATGATTTCTACCTTACAACGTACAAGCATGTTTTGCTTAACGCCGCGAAACTCCGAATGTTCTTTGATTGTACCAACAAGATTGACTTCTTCGCCGGAATCATCAATTCCAAGATATTTGCTTGTTTTCCATACGAAAATAGCAGAGTTATAAATCATCTTGTAGATAAACATAACACCAAACTGCGTAGAATAAGAAGTCACGCACGCAAGTCGGCCATTCAATGTCACCTTTTCACCGACTTCTCCATAATACCGATACATTTCGTTGTCTTTTTCTTTTTGTTTGCGCGTTTTCTCATACTCAAGATGCCGTTTGTACAAATCCATAAGACATGCCGCAAAGCCAACATCGCTCACTTTGATATGTGAACCGGAACAAATAACACGAAGATTTTCCATGAAGTCATTCAGCTCGTTATAAGACTTAATCCATTCAAGAGCATCCTCTACAAATGCTTCTGTGTCTTTGCTTTTATAGATATTATGCCACTTGTTTGACATTTCATTCGGTTTTTCATTATTCGTCATAAGATGAACAGCTTTAGTACATGTTGCTTCAACTCGTTTGATGTTGTTATTATATCGCACTTCTTCGTTTATCTCTGCGGCTTTCTTCTTGCTCATAAAACCATACAGAGACATTGTAGCAACAACTGCGCTCAAATAATCTTTGGTTTCAACGAAGAATTTACTGCTACCACTCACTCCGAGAAATTCTTCAGGAGACTTTATAGCCTCCTCAAAAGCGGCGATTGCTTCGGCATCAATGCCACCTGTATATTCGCGCAGACACGTTGTACCGACCTGTTTGAACTGCTTCGTCTGTGTGTTATAAATCACAACAGTTTTGTTTCTGCTACGCATTGTATTACAATGTTCACAGAAAGATTTTGCTGTTCTGAATCTGCTGGGGAGAGCGAGTTCAGCGCTGGGCTTCCATTCACCCTCTACCAAATGAATAACATTGCCAACTTCGTGATGGTCAAGCACAGCAATAACAATCCAGTTTTCGTAGTGAATCTTACATTCTACCATTACAGGTACACACTCAACTGTCACGCCGGGCAAATCCGTTTCTTTTTGGATTGGTTCAAGCCGTTTGTACGAGAAATCGACTTTAGCCCGCTCCGCTTTGCGACGGATACGGGCAATCTTCTTCTCGAACGATTCCATGTTCTCTGTGGGAATTAAATACATCATAGTTAGCACTCCTTGTTATTGGTAAAGCTCGTTGCGCTCTACTTTTTTTAGTTTAGTGGCTTAAACTCTGAGACTAAATACTGGCCCGTAAGCACAGTTTGGAAAATCTGTATAATCCCGACCACGCCAAACGCGATATTTCCCGTTGTAGAAATATACCCGATATTCCACACCGCGCAAACCTTGGTGACGTTTTCCGCAACGTTGATAAGCAACACAGGCGTTGCGGGCAGTCTGATAGTCGTCAAAAATATTAATCAACATAACACTCTTTCCTCCTTTCCGCTTTTATTATCGCCCTTTCCACTATATATATTATACCACACATTCGTGTGGTACGTCAATTTGTGCCCCTATTTATAGTGCCATCAAAGTAAAAAATATCTTTGAGGTCTGATATTTTGGTAGCATCTCCTATTTCTTCTATGAACTCTTTTTCTTTGCCTTTATATGTATCTTCCCAAAAACAATCCTGCTTGATGTAATATTCATCAAATATACGTTTGAGTCTTTCGTGAAAATATCGTAGAGCCAAAAATATATTTTCGTGAAATTCGTGAACGTCTGCTTTGAGATGAAGTAGATACTGTATGTTTGCTACGTTATATATACCAATATGGTTGATACACTCGATTTGGTCCGTTGAAATAACGTCTTTGAGATTTATGATTTCTATGTCCATATATGGTTCTTTCATTATTTTACGCCATATGTATCCATAGTTTACAACCCAAAATTTACCCATTTTCTTCTTAGAGACAACAACACCATATTGAGCCGTGTACCATCTTTTAGAATTATATTTTACACACATTCCGGGTTTTATAAACATGGTATATCAATCTCCAATACGTTAGTTTTATAAATTACAAAAGTGTCTTGCTCCTTTACATCATTCCATCTACGTATTGCCAGCTCAAGACGTTCTTTATAACTCTCAAAGTTTTTCCATTCACCATCTTTAAGATAGAAATATGTTGTCTTTAATGGCTCAAACTCTGTTACCAGCCTTTGGTTATAGTAGTAATCAATATCGCTATCTTCCTCGTCGCCATAATGAAATATAAGGTCAAAATTATATCCCATTACATCAGTTATGAATTTTACAAACTTCTCATGTCCGTTATCAATAATGGAACGTTTAGAGACTGGTTTATACCATTTGTCAACTTGTTCTTTATAGACGACTATGTAATCTAATGTATCTTCTTTCACATAAAGGATGTAATATAGCTCGTCAATAGAATATGATATAATAAAGCAATATGTAAACGAGCTTTTCGGGTCTGTGTTTTGATAGAACCCACAGAGCATATTAGAATGCATAATTATTCACTTCCGATGAATTAAAATACAACTTTTATGGACAAGTTTTAGGCATCCAACCACTTATTATCAAGCACATAGAATCCAAAAACAAGTCCACCAGTCAGAATAATCCAGAAAAACCAGAATATAAAGATTGAAAAGTTTGAGTCATTAATCAATCGCTCTTTCAATTCTTCTGGCTCTATTTCAGAATAAAGTGTCACATAACGATTTTGAATTTCATCATCCTTTAAAGTAACAAATACAGAGCCGTTTATTTCAACCGGAATAACCTTGAAATAATAACGAACTTTGGAGTTTTCATACGCATATCGTCCGCTGATTCTTCTGTATTCTTTATCCAAATATTCGCTCCCAACGTCCGACAGACGAGCGATGTCTATGTCGTAATTGTCGAATTTGTCGAACGGATATATGTCACCATTGAACACTACATCGTTTGATTTTGTTTTTGTTGAGCCGCTGTAATCCCAAGTATAATATGTTTCAACACGGGTTGAAACTCGGCCCTTCGCGTCAGTGCTTGTAACTGTTCTTGTATGCATAGTATATTTTTCTTTGATTTTCTCAATGTATAAATATTCACCATTGAGTTCTGGAATTGTTTGAGGTTCAACTGCTTTCAGTTCAAATATTGTGAAAACATCGCCAACGCCAGTTTCTTTGACGTAATCATACATATCCATTGAAGTGACAATTGGTGACTTCATATAGCGTTCGTTTGTCTCCATTGCGCTGTCGTGGATTTTCCCGTGAATGAAAAACCCAAAAGTAATCATCAAGAAAACAATAGCTAAACTGGCCAAAAGCTCACGCAAGGTGAGCTTAAAATGGCCATCGTATATAACAATATTGTTCATGTCAATCACCAAACATATTGTCGATTACTTCCAATTCTTCGGCATCGAAAGTAAGATAATCAACGTTCATCGGTTCATAACCCTGCGCAGAAAGAATCTGTTTGTGTGGAAAAATTTTAATATATTTTTTATATTCTTTTACTTGCGCATTGTAATTGTTTCGATACTGAGAAATTGTATTTTCACAGATTGAAATTTCATTCATCAAATTCTCATAAACAGTATCGGATTTAATTTCTGGATAATTTTCAACTACAACGTTCAGACTTCTCATGGCTTCTGCTACATCACCATTCTGAAGTGCGGCACGAGCATTTGTGACAGAATCCACAACATCTTGTTCGTGTCTTGTGAAATTTTCTACAACTTGCACAAGCTGTGTAATGCTGTCGTTCCGATGCTTTTGCTGAATCTCAATCCCAGAATAGGATTCGTTGATTTGTTCTTCCATACGAGCCACTGTGTTGGATACAGAAACGGTATATCCAAGCAACAAAATTAGCAGGCTCAAAATTACAACGCCGATAATAGCGAAAAGTTTCCAGTCAAAGTTTTTCATTGTTTGTCTCCTTTTTTTAATAAGTTTGTAATGTTTATATCAGCACTCTGTAAAATGTTTTTCAAGCTCGCATTTCCGCAACGGAAACTTTGTTGACTTTGGATTGTTTGCTTTTTGTAGGATACAACAAGTCTCGTTTTTGTGTCGAGTGAATCCGACTATGGCGTATTCGTCGTTCAGAGACAGCGGAATCTCCAAACCATATCTGGTGAATACATATGTTCCCTCTTTGGCAACCTTATATTTTCGGTATGTTTTTGTGTTCATTTTATAATCCCTCTTTTCGTTTATTATTCTGCTAACTTTGCCGTTGAGATATAGGCGATACCAGACCACAGACTACGCGCAATATGAAACGCTTCGTCCATATCTTTTGCCATGACAAAACCTATAAATTCAAGCCTATGCGTATCATGCCGCCATCCGCCCATTGCCCACTTTTTCAGCTTCATCTGTTCCATGTTGTCCTCCTTAGCTATCAATCCGTATAACTCGGCAAACGCATCCATATACGTTTATGATGCGACATGCCATTTTCGAGGCATCGTCCGATGAATAGTACCGCTTCGCTTCGGCTTCATATCGTGTTGTAACAATGGAATGATTCCCATTATCAAAATCATCATGGACATAATAGCACGTTTTTCTCCCGAACCAATCAGTTTCTTCTTTTTGAAGAATATACACGCTCATACCATTTCATCTCCATTCAAACACATGACTTCATCGAAACCCTCGTCTGTTGTTGGGACTTCAAATCGTTTTGCCATTCTTTCGATTACTTCATCTGGAACTTTTCTTTCTCTCGTTGCGTTCCTTTCCTTACAAAGTTCAACGTCTGGCGTATAATAAAGCGCAATCTTTTTCACACCTGCAGGGCAAATATCAAAAGCGTATCGCCGCAAACTCTTTTTGAGGTTTGTTGCGTCAATAACAACGCTGATATTAGCCTTTAACAAAAGCTCTGCTCGTTCATAAAGTGTGTTGAATACTCTGTTGTTGTCGCCCTGAAAAGATTCGTCTCCGAAAAGCTCTTTGCGAATTTCATCCGAAGAAAGTCTAATCACGTTACCATTCCTACAAAGAATATCAGCAAACGTAGATTTGCCACAGCCGGGGATACCCACAAGAACTATCATATTTACCACTTGTCGTTTACCCCCTCTACGACCACCACTTCGTTTGAATTGATATAGCAGAGTTCTCCGCTGATAATGTCGGCACACCACGTTGAAGAACGTCCTGTTAAGTACAACATATCGCGTGTCGGCGCAACAACAAGATACTTGTGTGCGCCGTATCTAAATTTGTTTCCGGGCGAAAGTGTAAGCAGTTTGGCAAGGTTATTGTTCATTTTTTATTCCCTCCTTTATTATACAATTACGGATACACACATACAATCTTGATTGTATATGCGTCAACGGCCTCTACACGACAAACGATGAAATCTCCATACTTCCGAATCGTTTCCGTAAATTCATCGGCTCGTTTTGAAGTGTCTCTCACTGTGAAACCAGATTTCAACCGCATAATATTGATTGTTTCGCTATCGCAGTCTCTGTTGATTGCTTTGATTTTTAGCGTGGTTTCTCCGCATGTAACACTTAGCATACTCTTTAATGTCATTTTTTCATCCCTCCAAATTGTTTTATTGTGTGTAACCTAACCTACTATATATATTATAACACAAAAAGCCCAATACCGTCAAATCGGTATGGGCTTTTTAGCGCTTTTCGTCAAAATATACTCCAATTATCACTTTTTGATAGTGCTTGCATGAAACATTCATCAACTTTGTATGTCGGAAGCGTTATAAGAGAAAAAATGCTGATAATATTAAATATTGGAATACAGCATATAAGGTATCCGCCAATTGTACCGACTACCTTTTTGAAAGGCGTCAGCTCAACAATTCTATGAACCCTTGGGTTTCTAGCAAGAAATCCGCTAAGTCCAACCTGAATAATTGAATATAGACACAATCCTATACAAAAGTTGATAAGGAGAAGATTCATCATTCGACATCGCTCTTTTCTTTGAGATATTGGCCAAGGGTTTTGGTGTCTTTCTTTCTGTTGTACTTCTTTTTGCTTTCTTTGATTCGTGTGACAGGCGACATTGGCCAAAAGTTACGGCGTTTCTTATTCTTTTCTATCATAGCGCCTCCATAAAAGTTCAATCCTTGTTCTAATCTCATAAGGTATATCTTTTATAATACGGGGCAATTTATTCCTAATGAGAAATCCCGGCGAACGATAATAGTTGTATCTGCCTGTTTTCCGATAATATGGAAGGTCAATGCCATATCCGAATATTACCTTATATTTGTCACCGTTATATGTCATTTTAAATGTATAACATCTGTCTTGTCGTGGCGTTACTACAAACTCTATCAGCCCGTCATAGTTGTCAGAAACATATATGCCCTCATACTTCTTCCAGCCTATATATCTATCGTTAAAATATATTGTTTCAGTTTTACCATCACAGCATACAATCATATGCTCTTTGAAAAACCCAACGGTAAAGTTTTTGTCTCCTACATAGGAAAAGCACCATCCTTTTAGGATGTGTTCTTCTTCATCTTCCCATCCAACCATTTCTAGCATATCGCCAAAATAGTCGTTTTGGATACACTTACCATTTTTAAATGCGATTGCTCCATAATCAATAAATGCCATCGTAAGCTTCTCCCATATCTCCATAGAATCTCAAACGAAGTTTGGTTATATCTTCGCCAAGAACTTCTACATTGTTACGACACCATTCACAGAAGTCTTTCATAATCTGCGAAGATAATGCCTGCTCTTTTATGTATTTACCAGTGCGTACTCTTTCAGATATTGTGCGAAGATATTTCCAAGTGCGGTAGTAATTGGTTTTTACTTTCAACATATAGCCGTTAGAATCAACCAATACATAGCCCTCAACTTGTCGAATTGAATTGTGTGTTTCGTTTACGAAATCTTCAAATTCTTTCCATGTGTTCAGTGTTTTTCTGAGCTTTTTACATGGTAATCCAAAGGTAAAACAGAATAATTGCGTCACTCGATATGGCATGATTTCGGTTTCAATGGTGTTTCTCACCAAATCAAGCACAACGATTTTCTGTTTCGGTTGGTCGATAATATGTGGGTTGTGAACAGGGTCGAGAACCTCGAAAACAGCCGAAACATTATGTTGTTCAAGAAAGAACTTAATTCCCTCTCTTGTTTTTGCGTTCGTAGTTGAATAGAAAATGTCTTTGAACCACTCAGCATATTCACTATCCATTGCTGACTTTGAAGTAATAATGAAATCCTTAGTCTCTTTGTTATATGACATGATTCCAAGGAATCCGTTTTCTTTTTCATATGCTTGTACAGGGAACTCGATTGTGTTTTTCAGCGCATCCATTTGCGTTTCTGGACGTTCTCCAATGTTGAAGAACTTGTCATAGCTTCTTGCTACAACTTCACCCGTTTTGGTATTGATATACAACCCACGAGCTTTAACTGTTTGTTCGTCCCATATTTTGTTGAAGAAAGCACCAACCGAGAAATTGAAAGAAGAAATATCTCCATATTTTCTTTCAACGATATTTTTATTTGCTCGCAAGTCGTCAAGAATCATTAGATGTCACCTACCATTAAAGTTAATAAGAGCAAATCATCGGATGGACAAATGCTGGATAAATATTCTGGAATAAGTTCATAAACTTTTTGCCATTCTTTTTTGCTGTATTCAAATTGTGTTATATAATCAGCACAACCATTTAAATCTGCTGTATCATCGGAGTAGCCCTCTACATAGATTCTGCGAAGTGAATTGTCATAGTAAAAATACAACGTACCAAGTTCTCCATTGTATACGCCGAACATCATTGAAAGATGCACATAGTTCTGTACTGCCAAGAACCCTCGCTGTCCAGCTTCTATTGTAGTCCTGTTCATAGTTTTACCCTCTCCACATACCAATATACTCTACTGCTGTTTTATATGAGAACGACAACTTTCTTGGATGCTGAGGAATCAGTCCGTATATCTCCGGCCATTCATCAGCGTCATAACGAAGCTCTATGATTTTATCCGACAAATCATCGCTGTCAGCTTCGGCGAAGTCAAGATATATTTTTCTTTCAGTGTATGAATACCGGAAGAAAATTGTTGTGCTTCCACAACTATACCATCCAAAAAGTGGATAATCCATTATTTGGTCACACAACAAAATATAACTCATTGTGTTTCCCTCTTTGCCAAAGTCATAAACTTTCTTTACCATACAGCCCACCAAATTTCATATAAAATATATAACATGCAACCAGCGGTTGCGGCCCCTTTTTACATATATATTATACCACAAATCCCCGCACCTGTCAACTTAGATGCGGGGATAGTGTTATACATAGAATCGTTTGTTGGTTTCGGTGACTACATCATTATAGAAATACCGTTTCATAATATTTCTTGATGGATTCATTTTTCTGTTTCTGGTTCGCATAATACTATGCGCAACCAATTTGCCCCATTCGGTATCGTCATACGAAAGTATCGTTACTTTCGCAATGCGATACAGAGACTTGCTTCTATATGTGATATAAACTTGCTTTGCGCTCACATCTGGATAGATAGCAATTGTGGCGTCAATGTAGTCAAATTCGCCAAATTTAGGCAGTACAATCGTCCTTGTAATGGCCCTTTGGTAATCTGTGGTATCTCTTAGGTTATACCACAACTCTTTAGTTGTCATGTTTGGCCCTTTCAGCTTTGAACTTTTCTTCGGTTTCTATATAGTTTCTCAAATGTTCACACTGTACATTCAAAATATCATATTCTTCTTTGAGTTTGGCATATTCTTTTTTGAAACGCTCAAATTCCTCTTGGACAGCCGGAAATTTATCTTTTATAGCATTGTAATCGGCAACGGCTTTTGTGTATTCTTGTGTTTGTTTTGTAAGGTCGGGATGCTTTTTCGTCCAGTAAGACGCATAATATGCCATGAATACGACTACAATCGCACATAGCAATATGGCAACAACTACCAGAACGAGAATACCAAGCCAAACATTAACCATAATCATTCCTCACTTATAACATAATGGCAACTGCTATAACCATATATATCAATATCGCTATGATTGCCAATAGTATGGCTGTTAAAATAATGTTAATCATGTTTATCGTATCTTGAGCTTACTACAAGGCAAGCATATACAATGAGCGTAATCACACCCATAAGACTGAGAATAGTTATCATCATATTTTCACACCGTCCTAACAATAAACAAAACACAGCCATCCATAGAGTCAATCAGAGCAATCTTTTTGTCCATGAGAGTGCTGTATGTTTTGACATCCTCTTGATTATTTAAAAGATAAAAATTCTTACGCTCTTGAATATAGAAAGGGAAACGAATCAATTGTTTATCCATATAGGAACGAATTGTATCGTCTTTGATGATTAGCTTTGCGCTTTGTTTTGCTTTGACTTTAACAGCAGTTGGTTTCATTGATTCATCAAATGTTTTTGCTGTTGTTGCGGCATCTTGAGCAAGTTTTGGAATCCATTCACCACGTTTTGGTTTTTCTTCTTTTACACTTGGAGTGCGTGAAATCAGAGAAATCACTACAATAAAAACAACGAAAGCAACAGCAAACCAAACCCCCATCATAACAAACACCCCTCTACATTTTTACAGTTATGTCCCGTTTGGCAATATTGGAACAGCCAATAGCGTACAGTCCAGCATCATATTCGTTCTTGAATATATGTTCACCAGTTGTTACAAGGTACTGCGTGTCGTATCCTCTGTTTACTTCTAACATATATGCCAATCCAATGACAGCGCCATTGTCAACCTTTGCGGCAACCTGATATACATTCGCCGCATAAACCTCAAAGTTCTTGAGGTTTATAGTTTTCATGGCAGGAGTAGGTACAAAGTATACTTTGTCTCCCTGTTTGAATTTGGCGTATTTCGGACTCATAACTACGTTCACGTTAAGCACTCCCTTTTATTTTTAGCCCACTCTTGGGCCTCTCTGTAAGATGTAAAAACTTCATCGTTGCTCGCCACTACGTTTGTTTCATCGCTGTCGAAGATAAGGGATAGGATAAAATCTATATCAAACATAGAACTTTTAACACGCTTGTTGATTCTTGCGCGATATATTTTGTACTGATTTAGTCCATATATTTTTGCGCTATATTCATAGGGTACATAGTATACAACATCCATAATTCCTCACCTTAATATTGTTGGAGATTGTGAGCCGTCAAGAAAACCTGACGGCTCTGTCTACTCCATGAATTTTCAGATTTCAAGACATGCGTCGAATGGGTCGAACTCGACAACTGAAGTTTTTGCTTTGGGTTTCGACGGTTCAACATATGTTCTAAATTCGATACCCGGCAACATACTCTGTGACGGAGCATTAAAAGAGGTTGTCCTAACAGACGGTGTCGCAGCTTTGGGTTTGTTGTTTGCTCTGAAAGTATAGACAACAAAATCCCCCACACTTTCAACAACCTTGGCATCTTCTGTGCCGCCGTATTTGCCAAAATCACACTTCAACATGATTTCATAATCGTCTGTGCCATACATAAGAGGAACACCGACTTTTGTTTTCGCGGTGCTCATTCTCTCCGAGAGGGGGATTCCATATCGGGCAATAAGCCTGTCGATGGTGTTTTTGTTCCGCACAATGAAACCCGGCACTTCGCTTTCAGAAACGCCAAGATAATCACGGCAGAACGAATTGTAGTTTGTGATTTTACGCATTAGTAACCCTCCAATGTTTATTTTGTTATGAACACCGCGTTGCCTTTTGTTATACATATATTATACCATATTATATTATATGGTGTCAAACATGGATTGGTTATTTGTCACATGGAAGTTTGACTTTATACATATCTTTTGAAAGTTTTCTGTAACATACGCACACTTTAGGGAGGAACTTTGATTTGTATTTTGTGTCTGGGTATGTTCCACTTTTTATACATTCGTTTATAAAAGGTATCAGTTTACGAGTGTCGTAAACACACGAATTATATATATTGGTATGTGGTAAATCACATCTCCAACGAAATACGTCCCGAATAAATTTGTATGCCTCTTTTATTTCTCCGTCAATTTCATCTATATCAACATTGTCATATTCGACCCTTGTTATATGCCGCATATAGCATTGTGTTGTTCTATCATAAATGCTTGGCCCGACATATATAGCTCTAATAGAGGTACTGTATATACCGCATATGATATAAGGATGGTCACCTATTGAAATGATTTGTCCAATATACACTACATCACCTAATTCTATATATATTATTTTTATGTTTTTGCATCAAATCCCAGTTGGCAATATATACAATGTCGCATAGCTTTCCACTTGGAATTACATCAGTTACTGGCCTATGATAAGCATTGTTATTGGGTACGTCACACCTATAATCCAAAAGTAATTTCTGAATCGTAAGTTCATATTCTGTTGGCTTATATGAATCGTTTATGTCGTCAAAAAAATGTGATATAACTTTATACGTTTTGCCAATATACGTTGGCACCTTATGTTTTAGGACGACTATATCCACATATTCAATATCATTATCGTCCAGTCTACAATCGTACACATAAGATACAATCGCTAAAGTCATGTTTTTATTGGTTATAGAATAGCGTTCATCTGCTTCTCTTGACCCCGCTACGAAATCTCCTATTTTTAGCATATTACACCCCGAAAAGAAAAAGGGCGTATGTAAAATCATACGCCCTTAGAATATTTGTCAAACTTTTGAAGCCATGGGCACATATTGGAAAGATTCAATTGGAGAGAATTCAAGTCCCATCTTGTTGGATGGACACATCTTTACAACTCCAACTTCTTCCAACGGATACTCCGAACCGTCCATCAGATTGATGATGCTTTTGTGGTCGGTTACGATGCCCCATGTGGTTTTAGCAAAGTTCCCATCAATAGCGAACCGGGCGAAGTCACCTTTTTCAAGTTTTGTACAAATTTCCATTTTGCTCACCTTTCTTACTCAAAATCATACTTAAGTTTTTCTTTATATATTTCCATGTTTTTGACGTATTTATCATATGCTTCGTCTGCGTCAAAAGCACCGAAATACTCATTCATCATTAGCCTATAACATCGTGTGTTGGGAGAATACATATAGCTATTCCATATAGGCCAATCGTTACCATTCAAATATTTCATCGTTGCGGCGGCAACTCCCGCACTACGAGAAATTCCTGCATCACAATGGACAAATATATGTTCTACTTTGTCCTTGTTGTATTTCACAGCGTCAGCAAAATGCTTTGCATGTTCTTCTGACATTCCCATGACGTTTTCTTCATCATAGAAGAATTCAGTAACTATAATTGCGTGTGGGTTTTTAAAGAATGGTTTTCTGTCGAGAGGGGTTACTATTGATAGAATCAAAAACGGTTCTTCGATGTCGTGTTGAAGTAAATATGTCAGCAAGTCTGCTCTAGAAAATACTCTTATATCCACTCAAACTTACACCTCATTTAGTATTTAATCTTTCAACCCATTGCCTATAATAGTCTCTTATCTTGCCATCTTCCTGATACACATGAGGTTGCCTATGGCTTGGATAAAAAGCAACATAATCGGTTAATGACCATCCTCTGCCTTTAATAGTAACTACTTTACGGTCTAAAAATTCTAGACGATGTGCCATTAGTTCATCTATACTAAATTCTGGACTTTTACAATGTTGTATCTTTCTGTCGGCAATAATAAAATTGCGTGAACTGATATCGTATAAAAATCCTCCATAGTATGGTTCTTCGTCATATGATGTATCAATATCATATTCATTGATTATGATTTTGATGATGTTCGCTAAATCTTTTGTCAGAATCAAGATTCTTGCAACTCCCTTTGCGCTTCCTCAATTGTATCGGCTGAGAAAACAAATTTTCCATTATAATATACTTCTATATGCCCATAGACATTTCTGAAATCGTACATCACATTACCTCCACAATCATATTGATATGATATTCTTCATCCTTTTCATTATACTTGATTTTATATCCGTTCTCTTTCAGCTTAAATCCCCACGGATATTTTTCACATGCCAATGCGACAGAAATCAGCTCAATTTGTGAAATTGTCCATTCTTTCTCATGTCTCATTCTAAGTTCGTTGTATTTCTTCAAATACTTGAGCCAATCAAACTTTTGTCGCATATAAATCTGTGTACCTTTCGGCAAAGACACAGAATATTTTTTGGACTTATCATAGGCGTAAAGTTTGCCGCTTGTAACTACAAGTTCTACATTTTTGCCATTGTGTACCATATTGTCCCTCACTTGTTAAATATTTCTTCTATCGTCGGAAACGTTTTGGACTTCCCTGTATAACTAAGACTTAACATTCGACTTGAAAGTCTGCCATCTTCAAATCGTTCTGCTATTTGGATTTCGATGAAATCATCTACGTCTATTCCAGCACGATGAAGAAATTTGGCTAGTGCTATCAAAGCATTCTCACCACGAGAATTACCTATTACAAATTGTCCCTTAACTGTCAATACGGATATTGCGAAATTAGGATTCATAATTTCGGCGCAGGAGCCATGCGATTTTAGTCGTTGGAGGAATGCGCCTTCAACCCCTCTCTGTAATGTAATTAGTCGCTGCTTCTAGCAGCGTTAGTTTTTTATAGCTTGCACCATTCGAAATAACAGTTCCATCGTATTTCTTTAGGGCAAAATACCCGCTCGAACGTCTGCCAGCAATGAAGCATTCCTCACCGTTATATCGAACCTTGTCCCAGAGGCGGAATCCCTTCGTCAGATACGGAGCCTGATTCTTTTTACGAATACCACCTTTGAGGATTTTTGCCTTATGGATTTGTCTGTTATGATGGCGGATGGCGCGTGTGCAATACAGCGTATCACAGGGAGCTGCTTTCGGAAAACCAGCGATACAACGAGCATCGTTGGTATGACTTTTCTCTATGTGGTTTTCCTCCCGCAGTAGCTTGGTAATGTACCCATAGGTCTGTTGTACTGGTACGGAGAGTTCTGTTTCCAGTCTTGCTAGAAGTGTGTTGCGCATGATGCCCATGAAAGCGGCATCGCGCAGCGACTTACCGCGCTTTTTGCCTTTGTCCAATGTGATTTTTTCCCCGTGGAGTGCCTTGTGACAATGCTCGCACAGGACAATCAAGTTGTTTGGTGCGTTGCCGCCGGTATGTCGACTTTCCAGATGATGGACATGCAAACGAACCGGCTTTTCAGGCGTCGGATGTGCGCCGCAGTGCTGGCATACGTATCTATCCCGTTTCAGAACATATTGGCGCACATTGTATTCGTTATACATTTCGCCGCGCTGGTAGTCGATGCCAACAGGCAGTGGTCTACCTTCTAGCATAGCTTTCAGGCGTTGCGTGTCAAATTCTGCTGTTTCCACACGCACCAGTACGATGGGTAGAATCCGGCATACGCGCTTGATGGCAGTGATGTGTTCCTGAATTTTGACTTCTACCGACGGTGCCAGCCAGCCTTTGTGCTTGCTGTGTACTCGGTTATCAAAACGCGGCGCTCTGTATCTGGTTTTGCGGTTTCGACGGCTGCGGCGGTATTGCCGCCGCGCAGAAAGCAGCTCTACTACGTCGTTGCGGGGCGTCAGCTCTTCTTTATAGAGTTCTCTATTTTCTGTACAGACGGAAAGCCCCACACGTTTGGAACCGGCGTCAACGCCGAGAACGACAGGTTGTTTGTGTCCTGCACTTCCGTGCAGGAGTTTGATTACAAACGGCGTGCGTTTCAGAACGCGAGCCTTCCCTTCCTTCAAAAGTAAGCGAGCCTTCCGTGGAGGACACGGCATCAAAGGCTCGCCGTGCATATTAAGTACATACACATATTGCATGATGCCATGCCCCTTCTCAAAATTCGGCGACTAAAAAGAAGCCGCCCTCTCCTTGCGGAGAGTTAAAATCCTTCCCCAATGTTACAAGCGGTTTGAGTCAGCCACACCTGTCGGCTTTGCCTCAGCTTTTCGTGATGTGTTGTCGCAGAGCGACAGATTAGGATTTACGTCTATCGGTGCCTATATATTCGCTTGTAACGTAGTGTTCGAAGCACTTAGGGTAGTCAACACACCCTTACGGGCACGGTTTTTAACCGTGGGTTATTGACTAAATCACTCCCGAAGCGAAGATGTTGTTCCATGTATTAACAAAAGCTGTTATAGTATATGCTATACGATTGCTTTTGTCAACCAATAGTCTAAACGCACCGAAATCAGTTTCATAAAAGAAGTAATAATAATACTCTCTTTCATCTTTAGACGCAATTTTGCCATGAGTGATAATTTCTTTTACAAGATTCTGATATGCTTTCTTGTCTGTGTGCGCATAATACAATGTTTTTGTTTCCATTGACGTTACATCCCCTTTCATTGTATATATTATACCACGAAAACATATCATGTGTCAAATCAAATGCGTATATATACGCAAAAAGAGCCATGGAATTAATATCCATAACTCTTTTTGCGTAAAAGAAAATAAAAGAAGGAAGTGGTCGGAGTAGAGAGACTTGAACTCCCGGCATCCTGCTCCCAAAACAGGCGCGCTACCAACTGCGCTATACCCCGATGTTTCACACATAAAAAGATAACTATTCATGTGTGATTTTGAAATGGCGCAGATAGTAGGATTTGAACCCACGCGGACAATATGCCCCTAACGGTTTAGCAAACCGTCCTCTTAACCAGACTTGAGTATATCTGCATTTATACCCCAAGACCAAAAACTTGGGGACTTTTGCGAACATAAAAACTGATACGGAATAAAAGGAACCAAAATGACACTTTGTCTAAAATTGTTCGCTTGGTTTTGGTGTACTTGGCGCTGTGCTGAGGAATCGAACCACCGTCCTTTCAGACGTATCCTAGATTTCAAGTCTAGTTGCCAACCATCGGCAAGCACAGCTTATTATTCGATTTTGTAGAACCAGTGAAGCACATACGAATCATCATAGTACATAATGGTGTCAAGAAATGTATATCCGCCAAGGCTTTCATCTTTTATGTAAGCTCCGGTTTCAATCGGGCGAAACGTAACAGTGCGACTTCTTGGCATCGTATCACGCATTAAACAATACACAACAGTGGTTTCGTTTTGTTTCTTGAGGCTCAATACCTTTTCGATTGGGCCTTTGATAACGGGTTCTTTTAAAGGGTTAAACTTGTATATGTATCTCATGTTCTACACCACCTAATTTAAGAATCGTGCCACTACAAAACCCTCTCAGGAGAAAGAAAAGGGAACATCGTGGCTATGTTTTTAGGAGAAAGAATAACAAACAATGCCAGAAAGATTCTGGTGGTGGGAACTCAGGGACTCGAACCCCGCACAAACACGACTTATAAGGTCGCCGCTCTAACCAACTGAGCTAAGTTCCCACGCAGGAGCAGCACAGGATTTGAACCTGTATTGTCTCGGACGCACATGCCGAGCCGTATTTCCAGTTATACGAACTACCCAAATTTTGGGGCTTATCGCCCCATAATCGTCCGGTCATAGCGCACATCGCTCATGCCAGTTGCTTCAACCGCGCTTCGTAACGCCAGAGCAAAACTTTCGTTTATCTAAAGTTTTCTCATTATGCTGATTCCTCCTTCCACTCTGTACTGTTACATGTCACTTAGGAGTGCCTAGAATGAAATTTGTCGAATTTCACAACAAAAGAAGTTCTGCGAAGAATACATCATTGGTAATGAAATTGTGCGCAATCATCATGGAGAGGCTGATACATAAAGGAGATACCTAAGTGACATGTAACAGTACAGAAATATTAAATTTTGATGTTTATATTATATCATAAAATCGTCATTTTGTCAACAGATTAATGACAGATTTTACAAAAATTTAACAAAATAATTGCCGACTTCATGCCCTATTGACATAACTTATGCGAGAGGGTAACGCATAAGAATCCTTAGTCGGCGGATTTTTGGGACAAAGAAAAGAGAAAGAAAGGGGTTTACCTCTTTACAGAGGTTGATGCTGATGGTTGGATTTGAACCAACGGCCTGTCGTTTAATCGCTCGACTGCTCTACCAGACTGAGCTACATCAACACACAAAGTTATACTACACGCCATCAGGGGAAAAGCTATGGCTCCTTTGCGCTCCCAATATTGCGCCCCGCCCAAACCCTCGTATAACCTGTCAGAGGTTTTAATAATAATAGGCTAGACCTCTGAAACTAGAGCCATTTTGAGATTGGCCAAATCTACCGCAAGCAAATGGCGGTTGGTTGCGGTGTCGAGACTCGAACTCGAAAGGCATGGGGTATGAACCCAGCCGTTTCCCTTACTTTCACACCGCGTCGTTTTCATTGTCTATATTATATCATATTATCAACAGTCTGTCAAATAGAATACAAACTCATTCCCGGAACTTGTAGAGATAAACAACCCATTCCCCTTGTATTTCATTCTAAACGGGCAAAACTGTTTTTCTCCAATATAGATATCACAAATATCTTGATTCATTTTTTGATTGTAAAAGCATTCTCCACCAATAAGGTGTATATCACAATATGCTTTTGGGAATAAACGGTATACATCTTTATAGCTGTATACTTGTTCTACATTGAATTTTTCATCTAACTTACTCATTCTTTGAACCCCTTTGTTAAACTCTTGACTAGCCGCCTTGTTTAAAAGCAAATTGAAATAATTTCAGCCAATTTGTTTATCCTAACATACTTCGCAAATTCCACTTGCGTGTTCATCGCTAATATATTATTCAAAACCAGAAATTCTTCTAAGAAATGTAATTCCAATACATTATAAAAAACTGGCGAAATGTCTGGTGGTTGTATTGAAGTATGAGATAACACGATGATGAATAATCGAAGTCGTGATGTAACGATGCTCGAAACTTTTGCTTGCCTAGAAGTGTTAGTAAAGTCAACACAAAACTATCATCACAATTTGATTATCAGTCAAACTTTTAATAAGATTTTCGCTCAAAGAGCAAAATTTTTACGCAGCCTCATAGTTCATCTGCGTCTGAACCGGTTTACTCATATCCCAATTTGCTTTTAAACAGGGCGGTTAGCCCTGTGGCGGGAGTTACTTCTCAGCGCCCATAACGGTTGAAAAGTAAGTCTCTACCGCATCAGAAAGAGAACCATCAAAGTCGAAAATCGACTCATAGGTTACATCCGTTGTTACCATCGCCTTGTCCACATAATTGGATGTGGAATTTGCTTCCGTAATAAGGGTACGCTGAATTTTGCGGAAGTGGTTGCGGTCGAAGTCAATGGTTTTTACACATTCGATGGGATAACGATAGGACGTTTGTTTACCCTCATTATCCATCTTATAGCCAATCCCCTCTGACTTTGTAGCAGAGGATTTGATTGAGGCGATGTTGGCCACATGCTCAGAAAGAGAACGTTTGACGTTTGCCATATTAATGGCGTTGTCCAAATCGAACGGGATAGTGCGTTTAGCATCTCGAATTGCGTCAGAAAGGCGGCATTTTTCATCCACGAGCTGAAGCGCGAATCCAAGAAGCTCAGACGCCGAAACTGCAGAGCCATCAGCTTTGAGCAAACGATAGCTCTCTTTGACGCACAGGACTTCGATTTCTTCGTCCTCTGCTTCTGAATATGCCTTGGATTTCAGATGTTTCTCTTTGGTTTTCACAAAGAGGTCGGACATAGACATGCGACGCTCAACGTCTGTAAGCCACTTGGTAAGTACGTTCTGTGCGTGAAATGCTTCTTTCAGTACCATAATTATTGCTCTCCTTTTAACGAATTTGTAAAATTTTCATGTATTCTTCCAACCCATCATCAGTTCCATCCCAATCGGTATGGAGCGTGCCGTCGGGGAACAGCACAAGTTCTTGCATCTCTACGATATTGCCAATTTTTACTCTGGTGTTAGCCAGTCCACGGTGATACCGTATCAAGCCTCTACCGTCTTTGCGTTTAAACTCAAACTTGTGGCAGACATGGCAATATACCTCAGATTGCAGGCGATAGTTTGCTGTTAGATAATCCATGATTCCATGGTTATCAGATAAATAATGAAGATTTTCGGGAGTAACGCTGTTGTAATCTTCACGGAATGTGATGTCAATATTTCTGCCGAGCTTACTATATCGGCTTTCATACTCACAAATGCTTTCTGGATTAAAGTTATCATCAATAACGACGTTAATTCTGATGTTGAGATTATCTCTAAATCCCTCAAGTTGTTTGTCGTCGGCCAAAATTGGTTTTTGTTTTTTTTCGTCAAGAACATGACGAGAAATATTAATCCCTTTGATTTGCGGTGTGGTATTTACATACCGAATAAATTCAGAGCAGTTTTTCTTTGGTAGCTCTGTGTTGATATAGACATTCTTCTTTCCAACAAGAGTTACCATAGACCTTAACAAACTAATATCTTTTGTTGGTTCGCCGCCAGTAAAGACAATTTCTGTAAGTTTGGAGCGGCTGAATTTCATCATCCACTTCAAAACACTTACATAATCAATACTACATTTTTGGTACAAAGCCTTACTTGTACAGAAAGAACAATTATTATCACAATCTGTTGGCACATATACCGTACACATTGCGTCTACTTTTTCTTTGTTGTAGGAAACTTCTGAATCTGATAAATAGTATTTCACATTAGCACTCCTTTGCAAGAAAATAGGAACATAATGGTGTCGGTGCTGGGACTCGAACCCAGTCAACTCGCGTTAATAGTGAGTGCGCTTCCTATGCGCTACACCAACACAATGGGGCGAGTATTCCCACCCCAAAGATAAGGGGAAAATTAAGAGGAAAAATTATGCCCAACTGGTGACCCCTGCGGGATTTGAACCCAGCGATTCCGGCTTGAAAGGCCGACGTCTTGAACCAACTTGACCAAGGGGCCATGCCAAGCCAGCGTTTATTAGACGCTGGCAAAAGGCATCCATGTAGCCAGCGCAGAGCGACTGCGCCGTTTGTGTTCAAACGCCCTGTGAAAACGTGGGGAACTTCACCACCAAACTTCCGGGCTACAAGTTTCTTTCTACATTTGTGCCGGGTCGGAAACAAACAACCAAGCCTCTTGTGAGTTTTCCAGTCTCACTCAACCCACCACTACTGCTCAGTTGGAAAACACCGAACAGCCGACCCACTTGCGTGAATGGTAAGGGTTTTACACAGTGCACTTTGTGTAATGGGTAAATGGTGATTGCTGGTGGCATACGAGCCACCGCCTCCCGCCTGAGAAGCGGGCGACTTTCCCTTGTCCAAGCAACCATAAATGGTGACCTCTGGTGGTATGCGAACCACCGCTTTCTATCGGAGAGATAGACGACTTTCCCTTGTCCAAGAGGCCATATTGGTGACAGGTATGTGATTCGGACACATGTTTCCGCCTTGAGAGGGCGGCGACCTAGACCGCTAGTCGAACCTGCCATATAAAACTCCATAGAATCCACCGCGTTCACGATGCTATTGTTCGCCCGTCCGCTATGCTCAATCGTGTATAGTGGAGTTGCCGTCAATCCTATGGAGTTTGAAACACTGAAACAAGTTAGCATAAAAGGTGAGAAATTTATTTTTGATTTGCTTCCCTGTTTCAGTGTTATTATTATAACATACTGAACCAAACGCCGTCAAATAAAAACGATGTTTTATTTGGTGTTCCTCAGTATCTATATTATATCACTTCATCGTGATATGTGTCAAATAAAAACACATGTTTTTCTATGCGTAAACGCCAATGACTTCTACTTCTTCATCCATACTTCCACCAATCGAATACATCTTTTCAATTTTGCGTGGAGTGGTCGGCCATGAATATAGAATACACAAGTCTCCGTTTGACTGTCTAGAGAATCCACGAATGATAATACGAACAAAATTGCCCTTTTCACCGAACTCTACCTTCGCTACCGAATACGGCAAAACCTCTCGATATGGGACAACTTTTGATTTTTCAAACTCCCTTACTTCTTTTCTTCCCATCTTTAGAACTCCCCTTTTTCCTGAATACACTGTATTCGGGTTTTATATTTACCCATGCTGTAATGACATAAATACATGGATATCTATATCTTGGATGATTAAACCCTATAACAACGATTAGGTTTTTAGTATCACCATAAGGAACTCTAAGAACCGCCTTATCTATTCTCCCCTGTCTTACTTCGACACGAACTATTTCGCCGCAAAGCAACAGTTCTTTGTCGATGTCAGTCAAATTATATCTGCGTTTAAAACAATTCTTGTGTTCCAAATAGTTTTCTACTATTTTTTCAGAACAGTGTCTAGAATGAAATATTTGACGATTCTTTTCGCCAATCATTTCCATAGTTTTATCACAAATAAAATGCGGGAGATATGTGCCTTGATAAATTCCATCTTGGAACATTTAGTTGTCACTCCCTTATCATGTTTATATTATACCACGATTATGTGATTCTGTCAAGCAGAACCGAGGTTTTAGTAATAGACTTTCCAAAGCTCCTCGATTCTGCTCAACTCTACTGGTGCCATACCCCAACGCTCAACGCATACGCAAACGCTTCTCTTTGTAAGCGTCTTATACATTTCACTACCATGGACGTGTCCATAAGCAAAATAGTATGGTGTAGCGTCGCTCATATAATCGGGCGGTTCATGTCCAAGGATAAGGAATCCATTATACATGATGGGATAACGGTACACTTCGTCGAATCCTTTATCCATCCACCACGAAATAGAGCGTCCTCTGTCATGGTTGCCCATGATAAGGATTTTCTTTCCATGTAATTGACTTACACACTCTTTGGTCATTTCTGCGCCGCCAAAAGAAACATCTCCAAGGCAGAATACCATATCATCATTTGAAACAACCTTGTTCCAGTTTTTGATGATACCAGCGTTCATATCTTCGATATTCCTAAACGGACGCTTCTCATATTCGATGATGTTTTTGTGCCCAAAGTGTAAATCAGACGTCAAAAATACTCTCATTTTGTTCTCCTTTCTATACAAATATGATTCTTCCATTGCTATCTATTCGCACGTTTAAAGTGGTGCCAGTTGTGGTTATTGTATCAACATGGTACAGTATTCCTGTGCTACGCAAAGAAGAAATATATGTTAGATATGGACTAGACGATAGTCCTCCTGTTATGACTGATGTATCAACAGTAAAAGGAGACGTGTCCCCAAGTCCCGAAAAAACACCTTTCACTTTGCCATCTTTAGGCGGGCGCTTGCGGGCCTTATAAAACTTAAAAATCCAATCATAAGTCTCAACAATTATTTTATCTTTATTCTCTTTTATTTCGGCGTTACTTATATCAATCCAGTTCCTAATTTTAGGTACTAATAGTTCGCCACTATCAAGAAACATAGTCGTATGCACGCCAATATTATACAAAACACATCCGTCAGAATCAATTGGAAACGCATCAAACTCGTGCGTTTCTCTAAACGTTATATCGTCTAACAATAACTTGAACTCGTCATAAGACATATTTCTCACCATAACTTTGAACTTCGATGTATAACGTTCCCGTTCAAAGGATTTTTAAGCTCAGGAACTCCCATTTTGATTTCAATAGCGTCTCTATTAGCACCATTTGGGATAAGAATATGTTGAGCATCGTCGTGTACATGGCCATATCTGGACTCTTTCGGCGTATAGTGCCAAGAATTGTTTTGATAGTAAGTGCTTGAATATCTGTCGATTTTGGTATACTCAACATCAGTACCACCTATAATTTCCTTTGCTACGGCATCGACAGCATCATAATATGAACTATCTGGACTGCCCTGTCCTCTAAATCCCATAATACTCTTACTGGATTCATCGAAACAAACAGCACTACGGCATTGTTTACTATTCCACCGAAATTGAAAATGTCCGCCTTTAACTTTCCGCTCATAATCGTATTTCTTATCGTTATGCTTAAACGCAATTGCTGTAAAGGTATCCTGCATTATAGAAAATGCACAGTTTGAAAAACAGCCTTGCCCGATATCAAAACATGACACCCATTTGTGCTTTGTGATTGCCATTGTAAAATAATCCATTGGGTCAATGGAAATTTCAATAACAGCATCAATTTTGGTATTCTGCATGATTTTAGACAAAGCGATATCAAACATATCGTCATTCAAGAGCTGTGAAAAGAACTTTGATACTTTCATTCCGGTTCGACATATATCACAATACTTAGAGTAAAGGCGGGGAACTCTATAAATCTTGTTATCAAGAATTTCCCTAGTCGAAAACTGTCTTACATGAAAACCATATACTGGAAACTCACTAACGAAATCATCAATCAAAGTTTCCATTTCACGTTCTGTTTTGTTGACTTGGAATGTTTTCTTAACTGACAGATTACGACCCATTAATAGATAAAGCCATTTCTTGTTGATTGCCCAATTCGTCAACATCTTTTTTACATAGTCCATTGGGATTTCCTCTGGTGAAGCATTCTCCCATGTACCATGAGCAATCATTTTTCTTGCCATGTCAAAATCAACTTTTGACAGCATTTCTTCAATAATTGCTTTGTCAAAATCTCTAGCGCCATTAATAACAATGGCGTCCTCTACACGTTCACACAGCTCTTTTTTATTGGGCTTCAGCATTGCCGCCGAAAAACAAAACCCGTCTTTTTGGAAAAGACGAATTGAGATAAATTCGTTTGTCTTTACGATTCTATCTTTTACTTCTGGTGTTACACGAAATTTGTGTCCACAATATATGCGCATGTGTGTGGTAAAACCACCGGGCACTCCCTCTAAACTGCCGAACTCTTTTGTAAGTTCATCCATACTTTTTACAGTCAAAACCATGCCACTACGCAATGCGCCGGGCAACTGCCATTTATACAATATCATCAATCCTGCCTTTCTCTTAGTATACTTATATTATATCACACTTAGGATTGTTTTGTCAAATGTGACATAATACAATATTCTTCATAGTTTATCTTTGTGCGCTCTTTGCCTTTGAGATAGAAATAAAGAACATTGTCTTTTTCGATATATCCTCTATTGGCAACAGCATCACACTTCTGCCAGTCTTTAGAGGCGTTAAATGCTTCAACGAACTTCTCTCTTGAACCCAAAGAATATTTATCTTTCACCAAAATAACCATCCTCCATAAGTGCGTTTACTATGCTTGAAATGGCTGATTCTTTTGTATCATCTTTCTCGTCGTAACAGTCGATGGGCCACACAGCATATCCGTCGTCATTATAAAAATATTCGAGCGGATTATCTTGTTCCATATAGATTGCAAATTGTTCATCTCCAAAATACAATCTATTAAGTACAAGACAAAGTTCATTTGCCCAATCTTCATTAGGCATAATAAACTCAATTTGAACCATCCCGTCATAGACTTGGCCTACGCCATACTTAGTAGTCATAGTGCCCTCTCAGACAAAAGTCTTTTACTTTACCGTTGTTAAATCGGATATAATCACCATATGGCGTGATTTCTTCATCGTCAACGATAATATATCCACCATCAAACAGGCAATATAAATCTCCGTCATGCATGTGGCTCCAATCGACAAAATCTCCTAGGTTCTTAATCCATGAACCAAAGTGCGGCTTCATGTTAAAGTCTACAAGGCCAATTCCATCAGTATTGCCAGAGCCTACGATGTCTTGGTCAGCAAACCGCGCAATTTCAACGGTTTTAGACATCATAATACTACCAGCACTTTCACCGATAAGAATACCACCATTAGACGCAAATTTATTCAATATATTAAGCATACCATGTGTGCGCAACAGCCACTGAAAAAGGAATGTATTGCCACCACCAAGGATGATAACATCGTTGTTCATCAGTGAATCGACTTTTGTTTCATCCCATAAATAGCCAACGTCGAACATAGATATGTTTTCGTGATTGAATCCCATTTTTACAAGAGCGCGATATTCTCCTGTGGATGTAACACCATAAAAATTTGTAAATGACGGGATTACACAAATTTTAGGGTCACAATTTTTCGACTTTTCCATGATGAAATCATGTACCTTTTTATCCCCAAAGAAACTGCTAAACAGTATGAGGTTCATAAGAACGCCCCCTTTTTGTTATTATCAAAAATTGAAGCTGGGGCGGAATCTCCGCCCCAGCTTGTGATTCAGTTATAGCCTTGATTAGCTATAACGTGCGATTTCTGCGCGTGCCGCCGCCAGAGCTTTTTCAGCTTCTGCGGCCTTTGCCTTTGCGGCAGTCAGACGCGGGTCCTCTGCCGTCCAAACCGTAGAAAGACACTCGGTGAAGCAACGTCCCGTCATGTACTTGAGAGCTTCGGACAGGCGGTTACGGGTGGGAACAGCCTCAAACTCCTCAACCTTTACAACGTCACGGCTACCCTTGGTGCCGCCGCACACGGCAATCTTGTCCGTACCAACTTCGATGCCGTTGGACTTGCCGTTCATAAGATTGATAACGTCGTGATGGCCGTTATCGTCTGCCACGACAACATACTTGTCGCCGTTCTTGACGGTCAGAATCATAGCCACCTTGAGGTCGTTGTTCGTCTTAATCGTCTTTGCCATAAATGTTTGTCTCCTTGTTTAATAAAATTTATGTGAATATAACGGACACTAATTTGTGTTTCCCCATCCGCTACATATATTATACCATAATGTCGGGAAACTTGTCAAGTGAACTACCACGAATCTAAAGACTTCGTGGATTCCTACTTCATCGACTCTGCTTATTTCTAAGTCTTACTTAATCTCCATAGGCGTTAATTCCCGTAGTTCCTACGGTATTTAAATAAAAACGATGTTATTTTTTATCTCCAAACATGGCAATCAGCAGAGCATCATCCGTATTAGGAGTATCAGGAAACGTACCGCTGGGAAACGAGTCCAAATCTTCATCGTCTGTGAGGAGCTTCGACACGTTACTTTTTACGCCGACGCCCTTTTCTTCTTTTGTTTTTGTGGCAGATTTTACCACGAAAGGGAAATGTTTCTTATTACCCTCGTCGTCCAGAATTTTTTCAATCATGTTGATTGTCTGGAACATGTCTTTGACGTTTACAATCTCTTTTTCGGTGTGATTATGGATGTATCCACAAGAGAAATTCACGCCAGCAATGTCCCATTCTGGACAAATTTCGCAAATATCTGTCCGAGAACCCGGAGTTTCTTTATATCCAAACGAACAGATATAGTCGATGAACTCACGGTTCTTACACTGATAGAAAACCGCATCAGTAGAACCCCGTCTGTCGATTTGGATTGCGAAATTGATTTCTCCAACCTTTGCTTTCAAAGGTTTCGCCGCTCTTCTTGCGCCGACACAGCCTTTTTCTTCCTGTGTCGTAAACAACACAGACGGAAGTTTATCTTTCTCACGTCCAGAAATGATTTTCAGAATAGTATAAATACCATTCCTATCATCTCCGCCGATACCCTCTGGTGACCAAATAAGCTCCTGCTTTGGGTCGTACAGAACAGTTTCGGGCGGTTTATTGAATACTGTGTCCATATGGGCACACAGAATAACTGGAATTGTGCCTTTTGCGAAAATATAGTCCTGTGTTACAGTACAATTATCTTCGCCATAAATCTTTGGAATCTGACGTCCAAGATATTCAACGAGGTCGCTTTCACGACATTCTACAATGAGTCTATACCCATCGAAGTTAAAACCTTTCATTTTTGCTCTCCTTTATCTCCTGCGGCCATTTCTTCTACGCCAAAGTCAACGCCACGAATATACTTCTCGAAAGTATCGTTCTTGATTTCACCGAGTGCATCTCGATATTCGGTGTATTTGCTCATAAGCATATCAAGTTGTGGAGTTTTGGCGAAGAAGTAAATGAAACGATGTGGCTTTACGAGGTCTTTCCGAGTATGATTCAGTTTACACCCATTCAAGAGCAGAAAAGCCGCCATTTTCATACTCAAAATTTCCTTTTCGGGGCCATAATATGCTTCAAAATTCTTCTTACCCATATCATTTCCCTCTCTTAAACGATTTTGGAAATGTCGGGGTCGTCTTTGTTGAGCTTGCTTTTGGCCGGAGGAGTTGCCGGAGTTGAATAATTATGTGACGAATAACCACTTGTACCATAGTACGTTGTGCCGCCATATGTCGATGTTTTGGTTTTACAAAATCGCTTAACCTCAGACTCAATTTCTTTCTGGTCGTAATAACCATAAGAACTACGTTTCCATTGCCCGTCAAATCCGTCTACGGATTTTATGCCGGGGTCAGAATACCCATATGCGATTCTGTTTTCCAAATCCATGTACCAAAGATGCAACGACGCTTCGCTTCCATCAGACGGTTTTGTGATTTCACCAACTAACAACCAGTCTGTAACTTCACACAACTTTTCAAAGTATGTAAAGTCCTTTTCTTCGAAAGCATCATGTGTCGCGCCCAATGTATTGCGAATCATACATTGAGCAAATATCGTACCGTAGTTTTTATCCTCACGGTATCCGATATACTGGTTGATTTCCTCATACTTCGAGGAGTTTTTGAGATAATCCACCGTCTGTTCGACAAGATTTGCCTCAATAACTTGAACTGTACCCGCAACATCGTCTACGATACAATCGCAAACGATAGTTGCTCTCTGTGTAAGTGCCAAAGCATATTTCGACAACTTATCGAAAACGGTATCGTCTACATAAACTGCTGGGTGGCTTGCGCCAGATAAAATTTTCATATTGAACTCCTATCTAAGTCTTACAAAACCGAAGAATCGAAAACGACTCTATTGGAATTTGTAAGGAGCTTTCCAGAAATCGGACATGCTGGGCAGGAGCCAATTACGATAGGCCCAGAAATGTCCATATTCATCTTGTGACGAATCAGAACCGTCTGATTTCTCGGGATATCATCGTAATGCTTCGCATTCTTAGCATTCGTATAGATAGTCACCATGCTGTTCTTTGCGCCGTTGTTCTTCTTCACCCAAACGCTCGGAATATCACAGAACTCAGCAATAGTATGCTCAAGCATCGTGCGAACCTCAGTTGTAATTGCGTCGTTCTGATAATGCTGAGGATATTCTCGGCTAAAGATGAACATGTTATCCTTGATAGAACCATACACCATCTGACGCCAAGATTTACTATTCCAAGCGAACGGTTTACCCTTACCATCGAGGTCGTATGTGTATTCACGGTCAGACGCCATGAACGCAATCAAACTTCCCTCGTCGAACATATAACTCAGACTTCCAAGAGCGTATCCTCCATCATGCAGAGCATGACAAGAGTGCCAATCGTGTTTTGTTACACTGGCAGTCATAAAGTCCATGGGGTTGATGCTGATATGAGCGACAGAATGAACTTCTTTATTCTGGATGAACTTTGAAAGTTCAACATCAAACTCTTTATCATCGAAGAAACTGGAAAGATACCTAGATAGTTTCTCTCCGCTCTTTACCGGCCTATACTTTGTAAGCTGGTCGTGCGAACGGACAGTGTTACTCAAAAACTCTTGCGTGCTGAACATGTCGAGAATCGGAGCATACTTGATGAACTTGCGCTTGAAGTCACCAAGCATAGATTTGATAAGAACTTCATCCTTATCGGGACGCAGAGCGATGTGTATATCGTGAGAAATTGAGAACTGATGGCCGAACATAACATAATACGGCCACTTCTTTTCTGCCCAAGGCAGAAGCCACTTTCTTACCTGCTCTTTTGTCACAAAGATTACCTTACTGCTACGCCGTGCGTTTTGAGTGTTCTCACAGTTGGCAACCTGATTCAAGAACAACGTAATTTCTTTTACAGGAGCTTTGTCAATCATTTCCTCAATGACTGCTTTTTCTCCATCTTTTCCAACAACCTGTCGCGCCTTGTCAGAAATTGAAGTAAACGTTCTGCCAACAAGACGTTTATCCTGTTTGCCCTCTAACACCATTTCACCATACTTTTCGAGGAAAACTCCTGCCGCGAACTGGTTGATGGCGAACGGAAGAATTTCCTTTTTCCATTCAGAAACAGCTGAATCTGAAGTTACATGGAAAGCATCCCACAGAAAATACAGAACTGAATAACCCTTGTCTGTGATTCTCCATGTTGCCAACGTAACACCGTTCTTATTCTTGAACGCATACTCGTTGGGTTTCAAATCCTTTCCAGAGAATGAAACAGCATCACTGTTACACAGACGCAACGAGTCCATGTAAGGACGGATGTTAGCACCACCATCGTTCCTATGATGCCAACCCCAGTTGACGATAAACACCTTGTTTCTGTTTTCATCCACATTGGCCGAAATAAAATCCCTGAAACACACTTCGAGCGTTTCGTCCGTGACTTCCATCTCAGGAAGATGATGGTTGTAAAGCACAACCAACGTATCGTCCTTGAAGAACTCACGACACACTGGCTCTAAGAGTTTTTCAGAGAATCGGTCATATTTTTCCGGTGTACCGTCCCATTCTCCTACGAGTCTTAAATCCATTTTTTGACCTCCAATAAGTTTCTCACCACATATATTATAACACAATCTACTCTACCGTGTCAAACAATTTCGCATGTTCAGCTACACGATTATCAGCGATAGAATAAATAGTATTATCCATCTCAATGCCAATAAAATGCCTATTAGTATTTAGACAAGCTACTGGTGTTGTACCACTCCCCATAAATGTATCTAATACAACCATTTCTGGATTTGTGTACAACTTAATTATATACTCAAATAATGCCACTGGTTTCTGTGTTGGATGAAGTCCTCTCTCTTGTTTAAACTCAAACACATTTGTGGGATAGCGTTGCCCTGTGTTTATGATTTCTTTGTCCTGTTTGTAAGCTATTTGTGTAGCTTCTCCGCCACTACGCTTGCTTTTCCAAACGTATGGTTTACCCTCAGACATTACAGGATTGTAGATGTTCTTCTTCTTATAAAAGACCATGATGTCCTCATACCTACGCATAGGTTGAGTTTTAGCTAAGTTAGGTGATGTTGCGTTCGGCTTTACCCAAACGCAACTATACCTATAAATATCTTGGTTTTTCACAATCACATTTGCTGAGAAAGGATTATTCCCAAACATGACTATTGTGCCATTATCTTTTATAATCCTTTTGTAATGTGTGAATAAACCGTCAATATCAATTTCGCACTCCCACTCACAATTTGTTGTATTGTAAGGCGGGTCAGTAAGAATCAAATCAATGCTACAATCCTCAATGTCTGGCAAAACTTTGAAACAATCTCCATTTACCAGACAATCGAGGAATCGTTCATTCATACATGTTTACCGTCCTTGACTTGATGAATCTATTATATCACAAAACCAAGAACTTGTCAAACATTTTTGACTGTCTCAACACACTTCAATTTATACACACTATTCAGTGTTGTAACAATGATATACCATCCATCAGCCGTTGAAACAATTTCAGTAACAGTAGACGTATGTAAAAACCTAGTATATTCTGGCACATATGGCAAAACAGCTCGTTTTCCGACTTCCAGCTCACCGATAATTACTTTACGTCCAATTCTTGCCAATGCTCTTTCATCTGTTTTTGCTGTACCGTCTACATTTGTGATTTCTACAATCTCATAGATGTCGTCTACAATAGGGAAAGTGTTACCACAGTTTTCGCAGTATGCTTTATACTCTGGGCCACCAGCAACTGCTCCAATGAGATTCATAACATTTAAAACTTCTTCATTTCTTTCGGTTCCTTGGGTATGATACCCACATACAGGGCAAATAAATTCTTTCATCGCATTACCGTCCTATTTCTTTTGTTATATTTGCCCTCCTCGTTTTTATACAACGAAACAGAAATAGGCTTAGAATAAGACTAAGCCTAATATTTGAACATCCTTTTCGTCTTTACTCAACAACCACACAACCCCACGAGGACTCGAACCTCGTTCGACGATGGCATCTACCCCAAATGCTTTACGGCTGTGCTACGTTGAGTGTGGAGCATCAGACGGGACTTGAACCCGCAATATCCTGCTTGGAGGGCAGGTGCCCTACCAATTGAGCTACTGATGCATACCTATATTATACCACAATGTATCAGTTTTGTCAAATTCCCTTTGATTTTGACGGAGCAGTATACATCACAAAAGCACGTCCGTCACATGAAATCGTTAGAGGTTCTTTATTCTTTATATGAACAGTATGGAGATACCATATAGGCATACTGGTTCTTTTACCTATTGGCTTTATGACTACAAATCTGCTTCCATCTTTATCCAAACGGCAATTATACTCTCCATAATTTTTCTTGTCAACATCATCCAAAAGGATTTTGTTTATATCATTGTACTTTTCTATTAAATCAGCAAACTCTGAACCATAATATTCGTCTTTTCTACCACGAAATAATACCGACATATAAATCCCTCCCTAAAATGGTGCGGGTGGCGGGATTTGAACCCGCACGACGTTTCCATCAAGAGGGCTTAAACCTCTTGTGTCTGCCAATTTCACCACACCCGCATAAATGGCGTGCCAAGAGGGACTCGAACCCCCACTCTACTGCTTAGAAGGCAGTTGCATCATCCGATTATGCTATTGGCACAAGTTTGCGCCATTATTTTGGCGCATTTTTAATTCTGCTATGACGTTTTACAAACTTCAATTCGCAAAGTGAAAAAGTGATAAAAAATAACGCAGTAGGTACTGCGTTATTTTTTTGTAATCATTTATAACGAGAAATTTCATTTCTTAACTCGTTTAACCGATATTCACTTAACTCAGCTATAAGTGTTTTTGCTTTTGTTCCCGAATAATATCTATTGATTAATCCCTCTGCCGCATCATATCCCTCTAATTCATAAGCTATCATTATATTGGTCATTTTGTCAAATTCAGACAAAAACGCGCCTCTATAAACAGCAATAGAAAGCACCATACAAATTGTAACAAGAACAATTACAATTACGGTTACAATAGACTTCTTTTTTCTTTTTGTTGGCGTGCTGGATTCAGACGTACTGTATTCAGTATTTGGTGGCACATTATACTCGGCGTCCTCAACGGTGTCCATTTTGATTTTTGCTTCCATTCTTCATTCTCTCCCTTGTTATTTATTAAAGGTTATAGTTCCCCTATAACCTCCTCCAACTTTTGTTTGATGGTGTTATTACACTCCGCATATATGCGCATCATCTCTACCAGACTAAAAATGCCGAAACAACATCCGACATACAGGATAATACTTCCGAGTGCCCGTGGAGTATAGCTTTTGAGAATAACAGGAAGTGAGCGACCAATAAACTGTGCTCCCTCTGGAAGCATTGTGTAAAGTTGGAAAAAGAGATAGCCGAACAGTACGCAAACGATATGAAAACAAATCACATTGTATTGTGTGCTTTTGAAATCCTCTATCTGCCAGAAATCTTTAAGCTGCCGATAATCTTCTTCAATTTCTGGACGTAATTCATATGTCTTAACAATCTCACGCGCAGATTTTGTCAAATCCGTTGTGGCAAAAACAAAGTATTGGTTGGTACTCGTATCCCATACGACACAAGCATTTATGTCAACATCTTCAGCGGGATTATCACTTTTCCAAAGTCCACCAAGATTTTTTACCAGCGCAATTTTCTGCGTTAGCCGTTTAGGATTTGGGTGCTGTCCCCAACAGTTTTCCTCTTGCGTACATTGAATAGCAAATTTGTATGCTTCCATGTTCCGTTTAAGAGGTAAATATGTATCGACATGGTGAATATTCTTCACAAAATTGAGTGTTCGCCGTGAAAGAAAGCCTCTGTCGTTTATGAGAATGTCGCCCTCGTGAAAAACTTTTGTTGCGTTAAGTACAATTTCACCAAACTTCGCATCAGCGAATCCAAGCGGAGCAACGAAGAAATCTTCAATGATTCCAGAATCACCACAGATGCCGCGCATTGTAAGCATGCTATATCCACGCGCGTGTTCACCGCTTTTGTTTACTCCGATACCGGAGTTTTCATAACGACTGTTTTTGAAGTTCACTTCAAGCGGTGTACAATCGAGTATATGAATATGCGGCTGTATTCCCAACTGTGGAATAATCTGGTCACGGACTGTAAGCCGATATGCGTTGAGCAATTCATCCCATGTATACTTTCCAAGAAGAAAACGCAAGCTGCCCTCACGCATCAGCCCACTGTAAACGCCATCCGGGTCATACAGTGTATATCCAAGTTCTGCCAGTGTACGATGGTCTGAAAGAGCAAACGGGATGTCTGACAAACTGGTTTGCACTTTCATTTTCGCAGCAATAGCTGCCGCCCATATAATACCGAATGGAACAGTTGTGTTAGCGGCACGCTTATCACATATGCCGTTTTCCAAACAGGTAAAAATACCATGTTTGTACATCGACAAAATGATTTCGTCAACAAGATTTGACGTGCTCAATGCCGCCGCGTCTAACTTGCCTTGCCGTATCATAGCAAAGACTGATTCTTTATCGTTTTTACATACGCGAATCATAAGCGCACCTCCTTTATCTACTAATAGTATAACATATAAACACAGATTGTGTCAACTAAACGCATGATTTTTATCTACCAACAGTATGATGTTTATAGGCTAAACTTTAGACAGGAGGGGATGAAATGGACGGAAACAACCTCGGAAACAGTATCAAAACGCTGAGAATGGCAAAAGGCATCACACAAGAGGAACTGGCATATAGAATAAACGTTTCAAAGGCCACGGTTTCCGCCTATGAGAACGGTTCAAGACTTCCCTCTTATGATGTTCTTATCAAACTTGCACGACTTTTTCATGTAACTACGGACAATCTGCTGGGTGTCAACGATAAACAGATGATTGAAGTTACAGGATTAACGCCTCGCCAGCAAAACACGGTTTGGGAAATTATCGAAGCGTATCGGGCGTTTAATAAGGCGAATGGGATATGAACAACAAATATAACATAGTAAAATACGCAGGTATCACCTGCGTATTTTTATTCTGGTTCTTTTTCTGTTTAGCGCCACTAAAATTGACAAATATTAGCTGATTTGATATTCTTAATATACCCCTTATGGGGATTATGCCTATTGGCAGAGAAAGGAGTGGTCAAATTGACCAAACTTTTGACTTTGCCTGTGCTTGAAGTAATGCGGATGCGATAGGCAACAAAATCAGCAGAACCCCTACTGCTAAAGTGACGCGCCTTTGGGTAAGAAAAAGGTGTCTGACGAACATCTATGTTGTGTGGATGGCAACGCGCGCAATTTTCTGATGGTGGTTGATATAGTCAATTAAAGACTTATATTGATTAAAAATGGAATAAAATGAACCAAGATATCGCCTTTAATCAGAAAGGCGGTATACCATGCGGCTATTGCACCAAAGGTTCAGGTAAATAAATAGGGGGAGTGGCCGGAATCGTCAACCGGCCATTTTTTAGTGGCGCTAAACAGAAAAAGAACTCGTATTTGCCCTATATTCCAGTAGCGTTACTGGAATATAGGGGATTTTTGTGCTCAAAATTACTTTGCGAATTGAAGTTATAGAAAAACTCAAAACGCAAATCAGACATTGCCATCTTATTTGCTCTACAATATTCCCTTACAATGTAATCAAAAGTATATCTGCGTCCTACTACTAGATTCATCTTCTTCTCTCCAAATATGGTATAAACTTCATTCTATCAGCTATGAAAACGAACGGTTTTGTGCTAATAATTTGAAAATCATATAAACACCATTCAAATCCATCTTCACCATCTTCGTCTTTAGCAAAAGCGGATTCAAAATCATGCTTGAAATGCCCATGATATTGACGTATATCTACTGTTTCCCCATCCATGTCAACGCCGATTTTGTATCCATCTTCGATATATCTACCAAAAATTCCAGCCAATAACCTCCCTGTCTGCTCACTATATTCGCAGGAAAATCCATTGTATTTTTCATCAATATCTAACATTCCATATTTTCTACCCATTGTTCACACCCTCAGATTACGAATATTTACAAGATGGTGTTCCCGGTGGGATTTGAACCCACAAAACTACGGTTCTTAGCCGCATATGTCTGCCAATTCCATCACGGGAACAAAATGTGGGCAGAGTTACCGCCCACGATTTATACTCATATTTTACAATAAAATGCGGATTTTATTATGTGACAAAAACATCACTTTTGCCATATTCTGGCATTCCTACCAACTCAGTAGGAAATAGATACACCAAACAAGAAAATTTAGTAATCACATCCCCAAAAATATTGTAACCAAATTGTAATAATTGTGTCTAAAATCACACACCTGTTTTCGAACCTTTTTTGTGTAAAAAACGATGTTTTCGAGCTGTTTTTGTGTAAATTTTGCCTGTTTTGAGCTGTTTTTACGTCAAATTTTGCCACTTATTTTTGATGCTAAAAACCGTGGTAAAAACGAGAAATTTTGTGTAACATAATCCAACAGGTGTGTGATTTTTATTAGACACTTTCGTTTTCCACTGTATATATTATACCATGACGAACAGTGAATTGTCAAATAAAACTGTTATTTTATGTATGGTCAAAATTAGACATTTTCATCTAAAATCAGCTCTTTAAACATTGGTAGGGTTTCAATCCAATGACAAAACTCTCTCCACTCTGGTAGCTTGTGAGATTTACGCTGAAAGTATATGGTTTTCAATTGACGATAGTTTGTAGTCATTCTTGCGGTTAGTTCAAACCCTGTTGGGATATTGTATAAAACTATCAGATAATTTTCCGGCGTTGGGTTCTCATTGTACATCGACACAAGTTCAACCATCGTATCTTTAATGCTTTCAAGGACATACTTGTTACATTGTTTATATGGATTGAGCTTTGTGATGCGGTGAACTGTGGACTGTGAGCTAACGAAGTTCAAAAAGTTATAACGTTGTGCTTCAGGCCATGCCTTTAAAGAAAATGTTAAATCAAACTGTACAACAATTCCGTTTAGAAAGTTATCGTGGCCAGAACCAGTGGCGGCGTGTCCAAGAGATTTTACTCTGTCTGTTACAGTTGAATCGCACTGTGATATATCGACAGACATCGGGTATTTTGACGCCTTTATGCTTTCGTCTATGCCATATACATTTACGTTCGATACTACACTCATTACCAAACTACCTCGTCTATATCTTTATCTCGCAAAAACTGATTCGCAAGCCTAAAATGATTACACCCAAAGAATCCATTATATGCTGAAAATGGGCTTGGATGCGCCGCTTCAAGCACTAAATGGCACTCATTTGTTATAAGGTTGTGCTTATCTTTCGCATTTTTTCCCCATAACATAAACACTTTTGGAGAGTTATCAGCATTTAAAAGTGAAATCACTTCATTTGTGAATCTTTCCCAGCCTCTACCAAAATGAGATGCTGGCTTCCCCTGTCTTACTGTCAAAGTAGTGTTGAGCAGAAAAACACCTTGTTGCGCCCATGGCGTTAAATCACCGTTCTCTAGGCAATGTTCGCCATATTCATTATCAATTTCTTGATAAATATTCCGCAAAGATGGCGGTATTACGCAATGCGGTTTCACAGAAAACGCCAAACCCATTGCGGTATTTGGCGTGTGGTAAGGGTCTTGCCCCAAGACAACAACCTTTATTTTCTCAAAAGGCGTTATCTTAAAAGCATTAAATATTTCATCTGGCGGTGGATAGACTGTTTGTGTTTTGTACTCCTGTGACAAAAATCTTCTAAGATTCTGATAATACTCTTTCTCGGTTTCAGAGTCAAAAAATTCTTGCCAACTGTTTCCAACATCAACCAACATCTCCACCAGTTACTGTGTATGTCTCTACACCAGACGCTTCAAGTGCCTCTTCGATATTGTCTAGAACATCATCTACGTCAATATCTTCTTCGATTTCAACCACAAAACGATACATATGCTTCAGTCCCTTTCGCGCCTCATAAGCACTATAAAAATTTCAAAAATAAAAAGTATAATTGTTACTCCCCAAAATGGAAGCGGAGAAAATGCAGGTACAAAGAAGGCGTTCCAAGCAAGGCATATGAGCCAAGAGAAAAACGCCGATACCCCAAAATAAAATGCCAATACAAGTGCTATAATAAATAGCACAGCAAAAAATATTAGTATAGATTCCATTAGCTCACCCTTCTAAATCTTTTGGATTTCTACTTTTGCCCTTATCTTTTACGAGCTTCCCATCTACTATATTATACCGCCAATACCAAGTTGTGTCAAGTATATGGGTAACTATGACATACTGTACTTCCCCACCAATATGGTAGGTTAGTACAGCACGTTCACCACGAGGAAGTTTTACATCTTCAATTTTCATCAATCAATGATAAAATCTTTCAGTGGCTCATACAACGACGGGTCGCACTTAATCCACTTCTCCGGCCACTCGCACAATGCCAGAGTAAAACCAAGCAGACTTTTTGCGTTTACACGAAACTCAGTTCCATCTTCATTGGCTTGATTCAGCAGGAACACATCACCGTCGGACTTGTCAATGACTCCCATGATTCCTGTGATGTCGCTTTTTGTGTCTACACGAACTTTATACTTTGTCATACTATACCTCATTTAATTCAAACATAATGTAAAACGGACACTTGATATATTTCTTTTCAAACTCATCCATAGAGCGAGTTTCAACTCTACTCTCTACGTTATGGAAAACAAAATTGAATCCGTTGTTTTCAAACATGACATAATGAAATGAATGGCCTGTAAAATAATAAATAATTCCGAACCTTGGAATATTTGCCGAGCGGTATCTCCGCATAACTCTCATTTTACAGTCCACATATTTAGAGTTATACTTCTCCTTTAAATGACGCAACATGTCAAAAACAGAAGTACCAAGAATACCTTTAAGGTCAACCGTTTTCTCAAACGAGTTTAAAGTTTCAGATGCTACTTTTACAAAATCTTTGTCATTGAAAATCAGTCGCGTCAAATTGTAAAAAGCAATCCATCCGCATCCATTGTATGAAGATGGAAACTTTCCGTACTTCCAATCGCATCTGGACTGATATTCAATGAACCCTGTCGTTTCTATAAAGTTCACGAGCTTACACCCCATCCATCTACCGGCCCGAACGTCAACTGCTCAGAAATCGTCTCAAAGTGCCTTTCGCGCACTCTTTGGCCGCAAAAAGGACAATAAAATTGGACTTTTATGATATGTTCACAACTAGGACATTTTTGCCATTTTTGGGGCAAAAACGCGCATTTTTTGGGCTTTTCGGGCTGATTTTTCGCAAAAAGTGCCTTTAAAAACACCTTAATTTTCACCAGTTCATTTTCATCCAATTTTTCCTCTGAATTGGTGTTCAGTTGTTCAATTTTCTGAAAATAGTCGTCCAACTCAAATTCTGTTACCACTCAACCACTCCTATCTTTTAAAAAGTATAAAACAGAGCCAATGGCATATATTGGCAGTATAACAAGAGAAATTTCTGGATATCTGTCTAGTCCAACAAGGATACAACCAAACATAAGTATACCAGAAAATGCCATAAGAAAATATTTCATAAATAACAAACCAATATATTTCTATTAGTATCCTTGAAGTTCTCCTCAAGAATTATTCTAACTTTATCCCATTCCAGTTTGTCTAGCCCACACCCAATCTTTGGGATTGCCAATGGCAACAAACATTCTGGGTCGAACACATCTAAGTTTTGTTTGAGAAACTCTATTCCACCATTGAGCGTCATATATGTTGGTTTCTCAAAATATCTTTTCTTAGTTACAATGTTGTGAATGATTCTCTTATCTTCTAACACAAGCGACATACAAGCAGGAATTTCTGTTTTAGAACCATCGAGGCGCGACTTGATATGATACCGACGTTCAAACTCTTTTGCTATGCCAGCATCAAGAGTAAAATCAGCACTTACACAGTGAGCAAGCATAAAACGATTAGGTGTATCAAACAAATTCATTTTCTTTTCTACGATTTTCATATCAGACGCGCCCCCTATATAATAATGTATTATATATATATTATAACACAAACCATATAGTGTGTCAACTAGGAACACGAAATTATTTAGCGCTTATAATCCGTTATAATATCTAAAAACTTGAAAGCGACATAGACGAACAACGCAAAACATATACCAAAACAAACTAACAACATAATCTTATCACCTAAATATCAAGAGGCAAGAAACTATGATACAAAAACTCTATACCCCTGTGTTCTTCGTCAATATGGTAATGCCCACAATACCACTTTTTGAATTGAAGCCCATCGTTACATAATGATTCAAACCACATTTCTGTCGATTTGTCCACTGTGTTTTGGTCGATTCCGGGAAGAAATGTATATTCTGGTATAGCAAAATATGGACATGTATGCGTTAAAACAATATCTACTTTATAATTATTGTTTCGTAGATTACGATACGCATTTTTCTTATTGCTATCCGTTGGTTGTTCATCCTCGAACCATATATAACGATGTCTCAAGCGATAGAATTTGTCTACTGAATATGCTCCACCACAACAAAACATCTTTTTGTCATTGATTGTATATACTTCTCCATCTTTTACAAAGAATATGTTCGGATATTTTTCCTCACAATACATATCTCCGCCCCACATCTTTTTGACGGTATATACGTCCGTGAGATTCTCATGGTTTGCGTCATGGTTCCCACGCAAACAAACAATTTTAGCATTGAGTTTTGAAAGATATTTCTTTTTCTCGTCGTCTAATCCATATCTTAGATGCCAGTTCAAACCAACATCACCAAGTATAAATATATAAAGTTCATCATCTGGATTTTGCTGTGAAATGAAAAACTTTATTTTGTCATACTGCCCATGACAGTCGCCAGTAACAAAATACTTTGTCATAACTACCTCATATTTCTCTCATGTAATCCCAGAAATCATCGTAATCAATCTTGAACTTACTCCCATATGCGGTTGTATTGGCATACGGTGGGTCGGCATATACTACACTCCCGTTTGGGATAATGACTTCCTTATAATCCATACTTATAAATGTAGCATTTTGTAAACCAGCCATCTTTTTTATAAGCCCACGTTTTCCCGTTTGCGTATAGTTCCTGCCTCTTTTATCGTCTCGTGCGTATCCTCCAAACCACTTCCCACCGAAGGAGCAAGCGAATCCAACAAAACCAGATAGCGCCTTATCTTCGTCTAAGTTGTTTTTAATGTATTCGTATTGTTCTTTTGTAATCTCGTCAGGCAATTCATAACCATTTTGTAGCGCTTTAAACATTTCTATAAGATACTCATGTTTATCATTTAATATCTTTGTATCTGCTTTTATTTTGCTCTCAATTGAACATGCTCCACAAAATAAGCTGACGAATGTCGCCCCCCCTAATTCTGCTAATTTCGTGATTAATTACTTCAGAAATTCGGGTACTTATCAATTGCTTACCGCCCATATACTGCATTTTTACATCGTCCTTAAAATCAGTCTTGTGAACTGTCACAAGGCTAAAGCCTTGTGGCTTCCTAGTCAATATCTCTAATGAAACAAGTTTATCTAGGCTATCTCCGTAGTTCCTACGGTTCTAATTCTCAAACCTTCGTTGAGTATATTTATTGCTGCATTTATATCTCTATCATGATGTGTACCACATTCTGGACAAGTCCATTCTCTTATATCTAATGTTTTCTTACCAGTATTGCAACCACAATGAGAACAAATTTGACTACTAGGATACCAAGTATCTATCTTGATAACTTCTCTACCATACCAATTAGCTTTGTATTCTAATTGTCTATCAAATTCACTCCAAGATGCATCTGCTATTGCTTTTGCTAATTTATGATTACCCATCATATTTTTTACTTTAAGATTTTCTAATACTATGATTTGGTTATCATCAATAATTTGTTTAGATACTTTATGTAAAAAATCTTTTCTTTGATTAGTAATCTTTTCATGTTTTTTAGCAACTTTGATTCTTGCTTTCTCTCTATTTTTACTTCCTTTTTTACATCTAGATAAGTCCTTTTGTAATTTACGCAATCTCTTTCCAGACTTCGTAAGATACTTAGGATTTGAAATCATTTCACCATCAGAAGTAATTGCAAATTCTTTAATACCTAAATCTATCCCTACTTTATTATCTGTTTCTGGTAGTTTAGTTTGTTCTTCACAATCTACTAATACAGATACGAAATATTTATTACTGGGTGTTTTAGAAATAGTAACAGACTTAATTAATCCCCAAAAATCTCTATGCTTTTTAACTCTTACTAATCCAATCTTAGGAAGTTTTATATATCTATCAGAAACATATATATTACCCCCTTGATTATTCGTAGTATAAGAGTGATGGTGATTTTTCTTAGACTTAAATTTAGGAAATCCTACTTCTGGTCTTTTGAAGAAATTATTATAAGCAGTTTGTAAATTCATTTGAGCATTAGCAAGTGCTAAAGAATCAACTTCTTTCAACCATTCAAATTCCTTTTTATATTGAGCAGGAGTATTATTAAGTTTTTGCTTTGTTTCATTATAATAATCAATCTTATCAGACAACATTTTATTATAGATAAATCTTACACATCCAAATGTTTTAGCAAAATATATTTCTTGTTCTTTATTTGGATATAGTCTATATTTATAAGCTTTTAACATAATAACCTCCTTTCTAATAATTATCCTTGATTCTCTATATATACCTTTAACGTTTCCAGTTACTCATACACAAGAAATCCCATCGTCTAAAGCCAATGTGATTTCTTGCTCCCTCCATTTAAAGTCGTATACTTATTTCTATAACCCATACAGTCCCCGTTACCATTCCCTTTAACATTCTTTTTACAAACCATATACCACATCTTTGGATTTGTGAATTTGTCGTCGAAATGTATACATCTAGTACATAATCCATCAAATTCGTATTCTGGACACTTAGAGATGGCAAAACTTTCAATTCCGTTTGGTAAAACTGTATTTTCAGCTATCCATCCATCGACTGGAATAAGTTGTGAACTCCAAGAGCAGTTTCCACACGCTTTAGCGCAACTGAAACAGAGTTGGTCATTACTATACATATATGTCTCCCGCTCTCACCTTGCTACTATTATACCACAGAACGAATGATTTGTCAAGCAGGAGACATATTCAACAATTACATGATTATTTGTTCATATTTATTGAGATACCAACTTTTTCTTCCATTATATTCCTTTACAGACAACGAACGTGGGTTTACCTTTATAACGTTATTTTTCACGACACGACAGGATTCGTAAACGTTTGGATAAACAAGAATCTCTGCTTTCTTTCCAGTCCCAATAGATAATGTTTCAAATGAATATGCCCATACTTTACCAGTCTTTTTGCTGTTCAATTGTCTAACGTCTAGGAGCAATAGTTTAGTTCTATCGGCTTCTTCATTCGTTCTGAAGTCGATATATCCAACATATTCTTGTTGCCACACGATTTTTTCAATGATAGAGAAATCGCTGTTGTGTATAACTTGTAGATATTCTTCAACTTCTTTTAGTATTGCTTTCATATCTAAGTCAACATACTTTTTAGCTGTTTCACGGCTGTGTCTTTTGAATATCCCCTCAAATACGTCGGCACCATCAAACTTATCTTTCCCAATCATTTTTGATTTTCCAAATTGCTCATAGAATCTATATACGTTTAATAAATATCTGGAATTTCCAAATTCTTTGAAGAAATCAAGTTTGATAAGAATTTCTATTTGTCTAGAGTTTATATACTTGCTATCAAGCGAAGCCAATAAATCTATGAACCCATCATACTTTTCGTTTCTTAGACTAAACAAATATTCGGCGGTGTCTGGACTAAGATATTTAATAGAAGCTATTCCTTTATATATGGCAAAATGTTCTTTGTCCATATAATAGTTTGAACGGGAATGTCTAAATTGTGGTTGAAATATTCTTACTCCACGTCGTTTCGCCATTTCATATACTACTTTGGTTTTATCTTCTTTATCTGACCAAACGTTAAAACATGTTGCTATAAACTCTAATGGATAATAATGTCTAAGCCACCCACAAGCATAGCCTATAAAAGAATAACTGTCGGAATGATTCCAAGAGAACGCATAACGAGTGGCATCTAAGATACATTGTAGTATTGGTTCTATGATTCTTTGACAATCACTATCTGTAAGATGATATTTGTCTTTCGATGTTTTTATAAAACCATTTCTGATTTCTGGAAGCAACTGCTCAGTGCCCTTTTTCTTCGCTATTGCTTTTCTCGCTTTATCAGCCATGTTAAGATTGTATCCGCAAAACCTCATCAAGAATTTCATAATATCTTCTTGAATGATACAATAACCAAGTTCTGGTGCCAATAATCTATCTATCGCCTCAACGCCAGTCTCATTAAAAATTCCTGCGGATGCGTTTTCTCTGATAGATGCTCCACATGGACGAATTAGTGCGTTTCCAAAACTAAACAGCTTCAAATACGAAATGGATGGCATTTTTTCTTTTATAATTTTTATTGTTTCATCAGAAAATAATTGACGCAACAACTGCCCACCAAAATCTGATTCATATTGGAATATACAAGAATTATCGTCTCTAATATCTTTCCATACAGCCCAATCATCCAAGTCTATATTGTCGGGATTGATTCTTTCTATTCCAGCCAACTTACATGTCTCATTTATAATACCCACGTTATCCAAACCCAAACAGTCCAGCTTCGTCCACCAGCCAGCATCAAGCCCATACATATCCAAAGATGAAACGGGGTGGTCAGTTGTAGAAAGGGTAAACAATCCTATTTCTTCTTCTATGTTTCTTGTTGCGCAAAGTACGCCAGCGGGATGCGTACCAACTGATACAATCGTTCCAGCTATCAAGTCAACGTATTCGAATATATCTGGATATTTCTTTTTGAGAGAATCGTCCGCGTATTCCTCTTTCTTATCATTCACGGACAATTTAGATTTAATGTACTTGGCATCTTCAATAGAATAATCAAGCGCTTTACACACATAGTCAATAGCGCCTCTAACAGCAACTGTTCCAAATGCCGCTATTTCTGAAGATTTAATAATGTCGTTTGTTAAAAGGAAGTTTCGGGTTTTAACTCTATCAGGGTCAAAGTAATCGGAGTCTATCCTATATACCCTCGGTTTCCCGATATTTATAAGGGGAGTAGACTATACCTTCATCCTCAACTCTACTTGTAGGAGCCGTATTATAGTCGTTGAACGTCCCTCTCTCTCTTTGAGAGGTTTCGCTGCGTTTGATTGCCCAATCATTAACGATTTTACCATACCGAATCCGTTACTATTCGCCGCTATAATGTCGCCATTATAGTTTGGTTGTTAATGCTCTAAGGGTTTCCCCGCAATTTAACGGTTTTTTTATATACCATTACTGGTATAGCTGACTGAATTTGATTGTAGCTTTTATATACCTTTCATATTTTCTATCAAGATATATATTACTATTATTATATAAATATTTTATTACTCTATAACAATCTTCGCCAAAATATTTAATAGAAACGACTGAATCTTTTTCATGTCTTTTCTCTAGTTTCTTATATTGAACACCAATTTCATTGTTTATCACTTCGTTTATCCAATAAACAAACTCCTGTGTGCCAATAAAAGTTGAATAATAAGAATTTCCGTTTCTAATTATACCGCCATCACCGTCGAAATATCCTCTTATAAAGTGCCTAATCAAATCATGCGGTATATTTTCAGGCGGTTTCAATATATTGCTTTTTCTTCTGAACACTCCATTTTTTATTAGAGTATCAACCAAGTGTTCACTTGTTACTAGTAATCTACAATATTTATTATGTGACCATTCTGAATTACTTTTATAAACGTGTATTGGATAATCCGATTCTAAATCATTTCTTAACTTTTCTAAATGACTTGAGTCGGAATCTTTAAGAGCAATACCAAACTTGTTTGATGTTACATATCCATCAGCATATATAAACCCCAACCAATATGCCTTATTTTCAGTATTTATATCATCAAAAAACAATTCATTAACTTTATATTTCCTTGAATTGTTTTTATTACTTCTAAGCGTAACATTATTTCTTATTAGTATTGTTCTAACACTTGAATAGTGAAGCCCCAACATTTTACCAATCTTAACTGTTGATAAGCCATCCAAGTACATTTTTATTATTTGTTCTTCCAATAAATACCTTATAAAAGCTACAATCACTCTTAGTTAATCAGCGTTACTCTGCCTATCAGGATTAGCAAATCTAAAGAAATTCAAATTGAATTTGATGCTGTCCATTTCGGTTATTCCAAGAAGATACGCTATCATACTTCCAGAAACAGAACCTCGTCCCGGACCAACAAACACTCCATTTTCATGTTCCCAGTTTCTAACATATGTTTGGAACAACATAAAATCTTCCATGTTTGTCTTATGATAGACTTCAAGCTCGGCATCCACCCTTTTCAAAAGTTCCTCTTTTGAATGATTTTTAAGAGCATATGGATGTGTTTCGACTGCCTTATAAACAGTTTCTTTAAAGGCTTTTTCAGAATCTTTATATAATTTTGGATATTTGGGCGAAGTATCCAACGCGAACTCTTCAACACTATCTCTGACAACACATGTGTTCGCTATTGCTTCTTTTACTACTTCTTCATCTAATACGCCCTGTTTCCTATATTCCTCCAAAAGTTCGTCATATGTCTTAAAGGTTAAATCCCAACCATCTTCACCCTCGAAATAAACCTTCTTAGACTTTTGTAAAATAACTCTTGCTTTTGCTAATTTTTCGTTGAGCGAATGCGTATCAGTTCCAGCAATAAGCCTTACGCCAGTCTTATGCGATAAATCTTGTAGATACAAATTATATCTACACTGTTCGTCTACACAATGGTGTTGAATTTCAAAAAAGCATCTATCTCTATGTTTTGTGAAATATTCTATTACTCTTTGTTTTACTTCATCGGTTCCGTCATTTAATGGGCCACCCAAACAAGCACTTGTCAAGATTATGTTTTCGCTCAACGATTCCATTTCATCAAGCGTAATTCTTGGAGAGTAATAAAAATGGCCATCTTTTCTATTATTGGATATTGTAACCATACGATTTATTTCTTTAACGCCGTCCCAATTCTTGGCAATTGCTATCATATGGTAGTTATCTCGAACCTTGTTATCTTTGTTTTCTGTCATATAAAGCTCAATGGCATGAACATATTTCATGCCAGAGGCTTCAATCAAAGACTTTTTAGTTGCCCAATTAAGTATATTGCCATGCTCGCTAAACGCCAGAGCCGACATTCCACACTTTTTCGCCATGTCAACATACATTTCTATTTTAGTTACAGAGTCAATATTCGTTGTACAGCTACTATAATCGCTATGTAGGTGATATATAAAGATATCTTTCATCATTTTTTAATTTCTCCAAGCACTTCTATCGTCTTATCTGGATACTTTATATTGCTCACCAATGTTCGACTAACACACTCTGGGTATATAATTTTATTTTTTCGTTCCCATTCATAAGCATAATCGTGTTCTTTGGAATCAGAATACACTCTATAACTCTTTCTGTCGAAATACAGTTTGACTTCTTTATCAATAAGTCCCGTTTCTCTGTCTTTGATACATCTTATTAATGTATTATACCCGTCTGGGTCGTCCCATAGAATTTCAACGCTAAAAGCTCTATTACAACATTTAAGAATATCACTTGAACCAGCAATATCGTCGCCACCAATTTCCTTTACGCCAGCGGCAAGTTTTCTGCTATGGGCAACTAAAGCAACTCTAACAGGGAAATTATTTGTAAATGTTTTTAGATTTATTACGAAATTCTTCTGCTTTTCGTATTTATCATCACCATATTCCTGTGAACAATCAACAGTCAGGAGAGAGTCAACGATGAAGTTTTTTACACCATATCGTTTATAAGAATACTCCATTGCTTGTAAGATTGATTTTGAGTTTGTATCAAATTCGTTGTTGTCATTATACACATACACAGAGTCTCTATAAAACTCTTTAATTGCTTTAGCGGCATCTGTCGTGACAGCATATCCATTTGGACGCCCCTCTTTACTGTTATCGAACTCTTTTATATGCCTACTAGATGCCAACGGCTTAATCACATTTCCGAGAAGAATACCGCTTGGTATTTCACCACTATATATGAACACCTTTTCTCCTGCTTCTAATGGAGCGGCAACAAACATTGTGTTAAGGATACTTGATTTACCATTGCCAGATTTACCAGTTAATATCGTAAGTGAGTTTTCAAAACTTCCAGAAAACACTCTGTCCATAGCAGAAAATCCACTTGATATTCTTGGCATATCTTGCAGCTGTATTTCTTCAACATCCATCAAACGTTTAACTTGTGGGTTATCCTCAAGTTTAGCACTGGCAATCATGTCAATGACTGCCGATGGGCCACATGCTACAAGCACGTTGTTGGCATCTACTTTTTTATAGTCTTTATTTTCGTCTAAATCTATATTTTTTACTACTTTTCTAAAATAAGACTCTACTTCAGCCTGTACTACATCATTTTTTGGTACTACTTTTGTTCTATAAACTCCAAGCCTTTGTACGCACTCTTTTATTGCGTCTTGTCCGGCCTTATCATCATCAAACCAAAGTATTATTTCTTTACATTTTTCAAGAACATCAAAATTGAAGTCAATCCAGTTTTTATCTCCAGCACCACCGGGAATCGAAACTGTATTTATATATCCTGCTTCTACGCAAGCAAGTCTATCATTTAAACCCTCAACTATAACAAGTGGTGTATCGTAGTTTATTCTATTAACACCATATAATAAAGCACATACGCCAGCATTTTGTTGCCAAAACCATTTTGCGCCTTTATCAGAGTTTCTGTGGGCGCTAGATACCCTATACTTAGTCTGTATAAGTTTTCCTGCTCTATTATAAAACTGATAAGCGATATTACCATTAGAATCCTGTTTTACGTTACAAAGGTTTAATGTACTTTCTGATATTCCTCTTGATTTTAGATACTTTTCGGCAATGCTTCTGTCAGTATTTATTTCATCTTTAGAGCACTTAAAATCTTTGAAAACATCTTTATCTTCTTCGTCGAGTTCAAAGTCACTCGGGTCGTATTTCATACCAGCGACCATAAACAATTCTTCAACTGCTTCTAAAAATGATTTATTTTTATACTTCATACTGAAATCTATGTAATCCATAGTTAATCCAGTAGCGAAACATTTTAGACAATTTCCCTCTTTGAACCAATGAGCCGATGCTGTTCTTTCCTGTTTGAACGGCGATTTACACACCAATTTTTCTTTATCGACATCTTCAAGAGGAATCTCGTCGGCCATTAGTTCAAACGCGGTTGTGCCCAACATTTCCTTTGCTTGTTCTATTTTCTCTCTGCTTATCATACTTCATCCGTCCTTATTATATCACAAAGGTTGAAAAATGTCAAATTGTATCAGTAATACATGTATCTCTCGCTGAACACAAATACGAACAAAAGAAGTCGTTTTGTGTTTTTGGAAAATCTATTTCGTCATATATAAGTTTTATTGTATTTCTAATCCAATCATATGTTTCCTCTAAATCTTTTTCATTGAAACATATTTCTTGTGTTATATTCTCTTTGAATTGCTCAAAAACAAGTTTATAAGGATACTCTCCATACATTTCTTTCAATGCTATCGCATAGATGTATAATTGCCTTGTATAATCGTGTAGTTCTTCCTTGTTTTTGAATTTCCCCTTAGATTTATAATCAGTAACTATAAATCCGTTCTTATCTCTTGATACTTTATCAATAAATCCAATAAACTTTCTAGGTTTATCCATAACGTCGATTGTAAATTCAAACTTTACTTCGGCCCCAATTATTTCTTCATCAGGATTATCCTTGATATTTACAAAATAATCGTATCCTTTATTGAAATATGATTCATTTAAGTCAACATATTTATTTGGTGGCGCTTCTTCAGTTACATTCGCGTAATAGTTGTCGTTATAATAACTTGCTAATTCATATATTTCTAGCTCTCCTTTGTTATACTTCTCAAACACTGAATGAGCAAATGTACCATACTGTGAAAAAAAGTTCTCTCGTTCACTCCTTTTCATTATATATGTGTAATACCACGCTCTCTTACATGTATAAAATCCATTTAGCCTTGAAAACGACCAAACCATATCATCTATAATATCATGTCTTATTTCTTGTTCAAGTAGAATCACTTAATCACTCCTTTTAAGGAGGCCGAGAAGCTGTGAAACCTCTCGGCCATATATTATCAACACATCTTAGAACGGCAAATCCGGCTGTTCACTGTCTAAATTATCACCTGTCGGCTTTGATGCCGCCGCAGTGGCGCTCGCCACAGTTTCAAAATCGAATACTGTTACGTTGTAGAAATATCTCGCGTTACCATTGGCATCGGTCTTATCACTTTTTTCATGTGTGATAGTACCAGAAACAATTTTGATTCTGTCTTTTTCTTTCAACGCTTTAGCACCAGCAAGAGCGTTTCCAACAAAAGTAGCTCTCCAAGAAGAATTAGCATACTTGGGACGTCCATAATCGTCCATTTCCTTGAGCTTTCTACCTGTACTCAAATTACAGGCTACAAACTTATCATGGACTTCCGGCTCGAAAATTGTTGCGTAACTATCTTTAATCTGCAGACTCATAAATTATTTAACCTCTTTCAGTTCATTAATAATCGTATTTGCCACATCAACATCTTTTATTGATGTAAAGTTTTTATTTGTATGATGCTTAGAAACAACAGCATACAGGAGTTCCTTGTCTATACCAGCCTCAATTTTATTCGCAAAGATTGAGTTGATTTCTCTAAGAGCCGAGTCAATATCTGATTTTGGAGCTTCAACAGGAGTTGGTGCCTTTACGGGTTCTTTTGGCATTTCTCCCTCACCAGTATTAGCCCAATCAATCAGTCTCTTACCATCTTTTTCTGTCAGTTTTTCATATTTACCCTCAAATAAGTGGGTATTGTCTTTAGATGCTGTTGCGATGTGTGTTTCTTGGTCGATATTGAATGTTACAGTGTAGTTGTATTCAATATCTTTTTCCTGCTGTGAACCAACTCCAACCTTTTTAGGTACTTGCTTACCATTCTTATCTTCAAGCACATAATCATCTCTACCACGAGAGGTAGCAATAATATGAATTGGAGACTGAAGAATCTTTTCCATAAAGAGTGCATGTCTGGGTTTCAACTTACCCCATGCGGCCCACGAGTTACCCGGAATCTTATCGTGTGTCTCATTCAACCACTTCCATTCATGGCTGATACTATCAATTACAAGAACCTTGAATCCATTGTCAACCGCCGCATTAATAGCCTCAATATAAGATTCCGAAGTATACGGCTCAGTCAACTGTAAATCGAAGAAATCAAATTCGTTAGCATAGTAACGAATACGTCCGTTTTCCGTGTCAATAGCGGCTACACCAGCACCGCCCACTTTATCGAACATACCAGTCGCTAACCTAAGCGCGGTGTACGTTTTACCACTACCAGATGGGCCATTAAGAAGAACTTTTACCCAAATTTTCTCTCGTTTTGCTTTTTGAAAACTAAATCCTACTGCCATTATTATTACCTCGTACTATAAAATAAATTACTTACTCAAAAACTTATTAAGTTCCTCTTGCGCTTCTTCAAGCGCGGATACTGCTGACTTATATTTCTCAATCGCCTCTGCTTCCTTACGTCTTTGAGAGAATAATCTTGCGGTATCAATCTCCTTTACAAGTCTTTCGACACGTTTCATTTTTACACATGCGTTCTTGTACCACTGTTTGATAGCTGAATCTTTTGCTCGATAGTATTTTTCCATACAACGTGCTTTCGCTATCTTCTTGCCCTCGTCAATAGAAAATTCATCACGAGGGTCGCATTTCGCTTTTCCCACGAAACAATCGGGAATCAGCGTCGTCCAATTGCTGTTAAATCCGAAAAAACTTTCTTCTGCTTCTCCAACCTGCCGGACAATAGCTTTATGAGCATCAAGCTCTGTGCCCTTTAGGATGGCAACAACAGTCCGCTTTTCGGAATTAACAATGTACTCTACTGCCATTCGTTTTGTCTCCTTGTTTTAGTCGTTTTAAAATGTCAAGCGTTTTGACTGTGAAACTATTATACCACACTTCTTTCCGTTTGTCAACACCCCATTTGTGAACTTTCCGTGAACAATTTGTTAATATTTATTCATAATTCACTGTATCTCTCTTGCTCTGAACGTATTATAACACATCCGAATCCAAATGTCAACACCCCCCCTATATATTATA
>OHNZ01000191.1_pt1 | contig 52232 bp, 49 predicted proteins | sample 1569761 | NCBI WGS metagenome assembly OHNZ01 (sample SAMEA3879562, study PRJEB24766) | human gut metagenome | biome: human-associated habitat; feature: feces | place: USA | collected 1985/1987
TTGGTTTGCTGTACAGTATTCAGATAGTCTTGCCTTTATGATTCTGAAACTATTCCGAGCCGTGACGGTGGGGATTGTTAATGCCTTAGAAGCATTTATGGTAGCACTCCTATCAATTTCAATTCCTTTCGCTCCGCACCAACCCTTCCAAAACCGCACTATCCCACTCGCTTTTCGTAATGCAATCGTCTATCCTTTTATACAATTCATCAATCACTCACAAGTCTGTTCACAGGCTCATTCGTCAGCCTTTGGAACAGCTTCACCGCAAGACCGGTACAAAGCGCCGAAATAACAGTGCCCTCTCTTGTTCCCACTATCGTGAAATCAAACAGCAACAGCGATAGGATCAGCGCAAGCACCACACAGCTTACATCAAAAGCTATCTTTACATTACCGAAATTCTTGTTTGCTGTATCGGAAATTGCCTTTACAAAAGCCTCTCCCGAGTTCATTATAACATTCGCCGAAACCGACAGCGACACGCCAAAACCCAGTATCACTATTCCGACAACCACCATCACAAGACGCATTATGTAGCTTTCCGCAGGGATAAAGTCCACAAGCCACAGTCCGAAATCGGTAAAATATCCGAACAGGAACGACAGCGGAATCTGCAAAAGCTGTATCAGCCGAAATTTCTTTCTCAGTATAAGTATCTGACCGAGTATCAACACGCAGTTCCAGATTATAAGCCATACTCCGAGCGAGAAACCTCCCTTTGTACAGCTAAGCACATTCGCAACGGACGAGATCGGCGATACGCCAAGCTCCCCGTGCTTTGTAAAAGCCACTCCCAGTGCGGAGAAAAACAGGCTTATTATAAATAAAACATATCTTTTAGCGGTTTCTTTCTTTGACATTTTCGTCTTTCCTTCGTTCTTTGATTCAGCCAAGATTTTCACGCATCCTTGACAACAGCGAAATAAGCAACTCACGCTCATCATCGGAAAATCCGCAGGTAGCCCTGTCCTCTATCCTTGAAAATTCCTCTTTGATAAGCGGAATGAGCCTTCTTCCCTTCTCGGTTAGATATACGCTGAGCGAGCGTCTGTCCGGCGCTGACCGTGTTATCAGACCCTTTTTCTCCATACCGCAAAGCAGTGAAGTCATCGTTGCAGGCTCAATTTTGCAGGCGGCGGCAATATCCTTCTGCATCGCTCCGTTATGCTCCGCAAGATATTCAAGCACCTTCGGCTGTCCCGAAGTCAGCCCCTCGTTTTTCAAGGCGGAAAAAATCCGCCTGCGAAAAGCGGTGTGGTTTGTCATAAGCAAGTGATGAAGTGAATTTTCCATTCGCACCTCCGGGCATATTTTAAATTCGTATTTAAACTGTTAGAAATCTAACAATATATTAGCATATATTCTCCGCCTTGTCAACAATATATTTTCACCGTCCGGATGCCGTCAGACACCCGACCCTATCATACAGCATTATATTATACCCCTGCTATAAAAAAACGGACGGCAAAGGCGGATAAACCGCCGTCACCGTCCTTAGCATCACTGCAGATTGAAAATATCAATAGGCTCTGAAGCCGAGAATATATATCTGTTCCGGCATCCACAGCTCAAACACAGCAGGCTTCTCCCTGTCGATTCCGGCAAGCACAGCCTTGTCAAACTGTGCCGTCACCGTTTCAAATTCGGTAACATCTACCGTTGGCTTCACCTCAGCCTCGCATAATGTCTTTCCGCCGTAACGCACGGTTATTTTGCCCGTATTGACACGGCTACCGCACACTATCTCTATGCTGTCTGCGTCACCGAGTACACAGTTGTTGTAGATAAGTCCGCCGCCGAGCATATAGTGCTGTTCCAGCTTTTTGCTGTATTTCATTTTCGCCCCGTATTTGCCGTCGTAATTTTTGGCCTTGATGCCCTTGCAAACCTCTCTCGGAGGTATTTTTTCGCCGCTTACGTCGATCGTTTTTGTAAGCCTTATATCCTCGCTTGACGCACCTGCCATAAAGGTGTATCTTCCCTGCTCCACGGCAAAACGTTCACGGCTGACATCGTAGAATCTCAGCTCCGACTTTTTTATATCAAACTCAAAATGCCTTTTACTGCCACCCTTGATATGCTCACGGGCAAAAGCCACAAGCTGTCTTAGCGGACGTTTTACCGACGGATTTTCCATACGGAAATATATCTGCACTACCTCGTCACTGTCCGTTTCGGAAACATTTGTGACATCAAGCGACACGCTTATAACATCGCCGTTTTCTTTTACGTCAAAGTCCGAATATTCAAACTTTGCGTAGCTAAGCCCGTATCCAAACGGATAGAGCGGTTTTCCCCTGTAGTAAAGATATGTCATATCGTTTTCGATAATATCATAGCATTCTATCGGCGCAAGCTCATATTCGCTTTTATACCACGTCTGCGCCAGTCTGCCGGCAGGAGAATATCTGCCGCTTATCACATCTGCGAAAGCGTTTCCAAGCTCCGGACCTGCGTGAGTGGTGTAGATTATAGCAGGCATATATTCCTGCTCCTCGCATATCGAGAACGGATAGCTTGACACCACCGCCATTACGCATTTGTTGTTGGCACTGTAAACCGCTTTGCAAAGCGCAGAATCGTGTGCAGGCAGTGACAGCGTCTTACGGTCGTACATTTCACGGGCTACTATCATCGGATCGTTTCCTACGCAGACTATAACCACATCGGCTTTTTGTGCAAGCTCTGTGGCACGCTCGATACCGTCAGATATGACCTCCTCGTAAAACAGCTTGTCATCGGTCAATCCGTACTGCCTTACAAGCGTCAGCTTTCCCTTTTCGTCAATGCCCAGAGCCTTTCCGAAATAGGTGCGGTACAGTACCTCATCTCCGTGTTTCTGCGGTTTAATTATTTCCTGCGAATACCAGCGGAAAGTGCTTTCGCTGTCGCACTTACAGGTGTTTTCCGTTATATACTTTTTATTGTAAAGCGAATGGTACGTTGTTTCATCGTGACCGTATTCTGCCTTTTCAAAAAGCGCTCTCGGATCGTCTTTTTCATAAATCGCACTCACCGTATCATCATCGGCAACACCGAGATATTTTCCGGTCAGCTTTGATTTTATTACTATATGATCACAGGCATTATCATATTCTGCTTTGCCGTATCTTTCTTTTATTCCATCATATATGGTTGTATTATATGAAGAATAGCCTGTATACCAATCCATAAGATTGCAGTTGCCGTTCATACCGACCACAGCCACGCTACATTCATCATAAATCGGCAGTATGTCGCTACTGCGTAGTAATACCATCTGTTCCAGTGCTGCTCTGCGATTGAGGCACTTATGCTCCTCATTGTCAATCATCATCTCGCACACATCTGAGAATGGATGTTTTTCGTCAAATTCACCAAGTCTGAACCTTGCAAGCAGGCTGTTATACAGCGCTTTGTCTATATCCTTCTCCGACACAAGTCCGCTGTTCAATGCCTCAAACACCGCTGCCTCGACCACGTCCTCGCTGTCGGTCATAACGTCCGTACCGTTCTTTATCGCAAGGGCTATCGTTTCTGCGTGGGATTCGCTGTATTCATGGAACGTTACATTCTGCGAGAAATCTCCGCCGTCAGTTACCACGAATCCCAGTCCCCATCTGTCTTTGAGGACTTTCTGTATATCCGGATTTATAACCGCCGGAACCCCCGAAAGCTCGTTATATGCCGCCATTACAGAGTATGCTCCGCCGCTGGTTATCGGGCGTTCAAATGCCGCATAGTAATACTCGTTCAGCGTCCTTGGATCAACATCGGACGAGGCTGTTCCACGCTCGTTTTCGGTATTGTTGGCGCAGAAATGCTTCAGCGTCGGGATGGCCTGAAGGTACTCCCCGTGCCTGTTTGCAAGCCCTTTTGTGTACGCCGCCGACATCTCTCCGGTCAGAAACGGATCCTCTCCGTAGCCCTCCTCATTTCTGCCCCAGAGCGGATTTCTGCACAGGTCAACGGTAGGTCCCCACAGCATCAGATGGCCGCTCGGGTGGCGCTTGTTCATCACCCGTGCCTCCTTGCCTGCCGCAAGTCCCGCCTTTTCCATAAGCTCCGTGTCAAACGTTCCCGAAAGCCCGATGGGCTGGGGGAATACGGTCGTAGGCTCATCGGGGTTTCTTGAAACATATCCCCTTGCAACCTCCGCACCGACATACCACTCGCCTATATCGAGGCGAGGTACGGCCGCCATATGGCTTGACATAAGGCCTGCCTTTTCCTTGATTGTCAGCCTTGATAAAAGGTCCTTTACACGCTCGTCAAACGACAGCGAGCTATCCCTGAATCTATACTTGTTTTCCATGTTCTCCTCCGTCTTGCAGTTGTTGACTTTTTACGCAAACTGCAATATACATTATCGCTATCATAGCATATGTAATCGTTTTCGTCAATAGCATTTTGTGCATTTTTCAAAAATAACGCAGTGCCGTTTTAAAGCGTATCTGCGTTATTTTGTATTCATTTCAAGTCGGATATTTACTCGATTTTCGGCATCCATTTACCCTTCCAGGTATACAGCACCATAAGCACGACACCTATCACCCACGAAACAGGGTACAGCAGATAAACGCCGTCAATAGTCGGGAAAAGCGGCACAACGAGCCATATCCAGAATATTCTGAAAATGCACATTGCGAACAGTAATATCAGCATCGGCGGAATGCTCTTGCCCGTGCCTCTTACCGCCCCCGCAAGCACGTTCATTATTGCAAGCAGGAAATAGAACGGGCAGAAGTATTTCATTGCGGTTTCGCCGCAAGCGGCTACTGCGTCATCGTTTGCGAAAAGCCTTATAATCGGGTCGGCAAACACAAGCAGCAGGATACCTGTTATGACCGTGTAAACAACGCCCATACCGAGTGCCGTCCACATACCCTTTTTAACACGCTCGGGCTTATTTGCACCGTAGTTCTGACCGACAAAGGTAGTCACCGCCATACTTATACTAAGCACCGGCAGGATGTTGAAGCCGTCCACCTTAAGATATGCACCGAAGCCTGCTACCGCATCCGAGCCGAAGCTGTTGACGCTCGCCTGTACAAGCACGTTCGAAAATGAGATTACCATATTCTGAATGCCTGTAGGCAGACCTATCTTTATTATCCTTATCGCCATATCCCTGTGTACCTTTATCTGACGGATAAACAGCTTATAATCCGCATTTACCCTCACCATATAGATTATAGCCATAACGCAGGAAACAAGCTGGCTTGCATCGGTCGCTATCGCCGCACCCTCTACGCCCATACCGAAGCCTTGTATCAGAATAAGGTCGAGCGCAATATTTACAACCGATGCCGCACCGAGATATAACAGCGGTATTTTTGAATTTCCTGCCGCATTGAATATTCCGGCACACATATTATAAAGCACATTGAACAGCAATCCGCCGCAGTATATCTGCAAGTAGAGCGATGCGCCGTCAAGGATATTATCCGGTGTCTGCATCCAAACAAGGAACAGTCTGCTCATAAATACGCCTGTGACCGTCAGCACAAGACCGATTATAACTGCGATTGCCATAGCCGTATGTACCGCTCTTTTCACATCGTCCTTACGCTTTGCGCCCATATACTGCGATATGATAACGCCTGCGCCGACCGATGCGCCCTGGCTGAACGCTATCAGCAGATTGACGATAGAGCCGGTTGCGCCTACCGCCGCCAGAGCCTCCTTGCCCACGCAATTTCCTACTATTATAGAGTCGACCGTGCTGTATAGCTGCTGTAAGAGGTTGCCCAGTATCAGCGGCACGGAAAATATAAGCAGCTTCTTCCAGATAGAGCCCTCTGTCATAAGGACCGTTCCGGATTTCTTCTTTTCTTTTATATCTACGCCCAAGTTAAACTTCCTTTCTTCGTCCATAAATATTATACTCATTTAAAAGAATATGTCAACTTCCGTTATCACTGACGTTTTGTGCCACAGCATATTGAACTGTGTTACAGATTGTGATAAAATGTAAATAGCAAAAACACGCCGAAAGGATATGATAAATATGACAGACGAAAAGAAAAAAGCTCCCGAAACTCCCGTACAGCCCGATGATAAAAGCGACTACAGACAGTCTGCCGACAAAGAGGAGGCTATATGGGATATGAAGCAGGAGCTTGAGGATTATATCGAGGATCAGGGTATCTATATCAGACAGTAATTTATACTATTGACACGAACCACTCAACAGTTGCGGGATCATGATGTGAGAAGAAAAGGCTGTAACCGGTGTCGAAAGCGGACACAGATAATATGAAGCCGTATGTATCCGTGTTCCGCCCGATATTTCAAAACGTACCAAATGACATAAGAGAATTTGCAGGGCTACTTAAGAAACGCTAAAATAAGCTTGACAAAGCACTTTAACTGTGCTAAAATCATTTTTTGTGAGTTCGCAATATCCTCACTTTCCGTCAAAAGACGGATAAATCAAAACTACGAAAGGACAATTCAATATGCGAAACAAAAAAGTCCTGTTTATCACACAGGGAGCCGTTATTGCCGCAATCTATGTAGTGCTGACCTATATTGTCAACCTGCTTGGGCTTGCAAACGGCGTAATTCAGGTGCGTCTTTCCGAGGCACTCACAATCCTGCCGGTATTTACTCCGGCGGCAATTCCGGGACTGGTTGTAGGCTGTGTCATCTCAAACATACTGACCGGTGCTGTAATATGGGATGTTATCTTCGGAAGCCTTGCCACACTCATAGGAGCGGTAGGCACATATCTTCTGAGAAAGCATCACAGGATACTGTACCCCTTTCCGCCCATAATTGCCAATACTGTTATAGTACCGCTTGTACTGACCTATGCTTACGGTGTGCCGGACGCATTATGGTTCTCGGCGCTGACGGTATGTGCAGGTGAGGTCATCTCCTGCGGAGTTCTCGGTCTGCTCCTGTACCACGGACTGGACAACAAATATTGCAGACGTTTGTTTACCGCAAAGGTTTAACAAGCAAAACAGTTTGAGCCGCTATGAGTATATCATGGCGGCTTTCGTGCAACTTGTACATTTATTAACAGTTTTTTGGTGTATTCCACCAAACACACCGCTTTACTTCTTGACTTATTACAGCATTTATGATAAAATCAACTTATCAAAATGTAAATTCAAGAGGTGTTTCTTATGAAAAAAAATAAAGGTTGGTTAAAAAATAAAGTGCAGAGTCAGGTAGTTGTAATAACATTTTTATGCGTTGTATGCTGTATAATGATGGTCGCTACCATTGTCGTATGCACTGTCAACATTCTCATAATGGCAGGTCACGACGACCCTGTCTATCATTCTTCGATAATGCTGTCACTGATAATCGAGGGCATTTCGCTTATCGTTACTGCGGCATTTGTAGTGCTTACCGTATATTTCAGAAAAGCTATACTGAAACCTATCAAGAAGATAGTTCACGAGCTTAACAACTTCTCGGAAGGTATTCTTTCCGCTGAATTTGACGTTAAGATAAACGACAGCGATATAGGAAAACTCGCAGGTTCGCTCAATACTACAAAGTGGTATCTGAAGAAAATGGTCGATGAGCTTACATATCTGCTGACTCAGATGTCATACGGCAACATCAGCTTTACCATTAACTATGATTACAAGGGAGAATTCGCTCCCATAAAGTCGGCATTTGAACAGATACTTGTCAATCTCAACGACTCGGTATCAAGCATACAGAAGGCCGGCACGATGCTTTATGACGCATCGGAGCAGGTTTCGAGCGGTTCACAGGCACTCGCACAGGGTACAAGCGAACAGGAAGCATCCATCCGTGAGCTTTCAGACTATGTAAGCGATATTTCCGGCAGAGTAAACAAGAACGCTGAAAACGCAAAGAACGTAAGTGAAATTTCAGATACTGCGACCACCGACCTTAAGGAAGGCAACGCAGAAATGCAGAAGATGCTCGCCGCTATGAAGATCATAGACGAAAAATCGGCCGAGATCGAGAAGATCATCAACACTATCGACAACATCGCATTCCAGACAAATATACTTGCCCTTAATGCCGCTGTAGAAGCCGCAAGAGCAGGTGAAGCCGGCAAGGGATTCGCCGTTGTAGCGGACGAAGTCAGAAACCTTGCAAGCAAGTCCGCAGAAGCCGCACAGACAACAAGCGAACTTATCGGCAGTACTATAGAGGCTGTTTCAAACGGTACGGCTATCGCAGATTCAACCGCACAGACTATTGAAAGCGTTATGGAGCGTTTCAGCAACGCAAACTCGCTTATCAACGAAATATCGGACAGCTCAGCACAGCAGGCATCTATGGTTGACCAGGTGCTTTCAAGCGTAAGCCAGATTTCAGCGGTAGTTCAGAACAATGCCGCCACAGCTGAAGAAAGTGCAAGCGCAAGCGCACTTACAGCCGCTCAGGCAAAAGAACTTCAGAAGATGGTCAAGCAGTTCCATCTGCGTGAGGACGGTCAGGTTCATCTTGAAGGACCTATGGAAGAATAACAGGAATAGAAACAAAAGCAGGCTGAAAATGCCTGCTTCAGACTGTTGATAAACCCACGCACCGCAAAAATGCGACATAGTTTACTTAAATGCTTTTCACAACTGAATAAATTCAAATATTCGCAGAGCTTGAAAACGGCTCTGCGATGGCATTTTTACTTACTGCGTCAATCGCCCCTCAACGTACCTTTGTACGCTTATCGGGGCGATTTCCTTGTCTGCGTGTGTTTCTCAACGTCTGCTTTTTATGGAGAATTTTATGACTACACAGGAATTTGAATACAAAGGAATGCACTGCAAGAAATGGCTTTCCGATAACGAAAAAGCAAAAATACAGATAATTCACGGGCTTGGCGAAATGTCGGAATACTATGAGCAGTTCGCAGAATATATTACCGCTAAAGGAGTTTCGGTATATCTTTGCGAATACCGTGAACACGGAAGGACAGCACTGCCTGCGGATATAGACAATATCGTTCAGACCGCCGCTAAGGAATGCGGTGATTTTTCGTCATACGTTCACTCGGAAAACGGCACACCGCTGTTTCTGCTCGGTCACAGTCTTGGCGCACAGATGGCTCAATATGTAATTTGTCACTGCGATAGTTCGCTTTACAGCGGAGTTATACTTACGGGCTGTCCGTATATACATAATACGAAAGTGCTTTTGTCCGATATAGAAGCGGAAATTTCCGAAAAAGGCGCAGACGCTCCGAGTATGGACGTATTTCTGAAGCTGTTCGGAAAGGTTGCGGAGCCTTTCCCGGAAAAATGCACGGTATCCTGGGTGACATCAGACCTTGAGCGTGCTTTATATTATGAGACTCTCCCGTATACCAACAAAATGTACAGCTGTCGCTTCTACAAGAGCTTTTTACAGCTTGCGAGCGAAGTACAGCGCAAGGATTATCTTAAGAATGTTTCACCGAAACCGCCTGTTCTTTTAATGAGCGGAACACAGGATATGGTGGGCGATAAAGGCGCTTATGCAAAAGAAAAAGCCGGTCTTCTTATTGAAAACGGCTTTGATGTCAGACTTGAAGTATTTGACGGAATGCGTCACAGTATACTTCAGGAAGTGAAGAGGGGAAATGTATATCGTTTGATTTATGAGTTTATAAGAGAGAATATATAACTTAAGCATCCGGTTTTATCCGGATGCTTAAGATTGTAGAAAAAGTTTGTATTTATAAAAATAGAGCAAATTCTCTATCCCTATCCCCAAACCCCTTCCCCTCGGGAAGGGGCTGAGTGTGGGGCTGCCGCCCTCACCCCGCTTGGGGCTACGCCCCAAACCCCATTTTCAAAAATTATATAGGTTTATCGACAGTCTGTGAAGCATCCGGTTTTATCTGGATGCTTCGTCGTTCTTATGCCTTACCATTTCCTGAGTAGCAAAGATAAGTCTTTTTAATCTGCGCTCTGCTTCTGCTCCGTATCAGTGCGCTGTCGCCGTTATCCAATCTGAACTGTTCATCAACCGCCGTGACATGATCCATATTGATGATATAACTCCTGTGGCATCTGAGAAAGCGTGACTTTTCGTCAGGCATCTGCTGTTCTATATCATCGAGCTTCATATAAAGCGGATATTCCTCATCGGCAGTGTGAAGTATACAGCGGTTATTGCGGCTATCGATATAGATAATGTCGCTGTACATAATATTGACATAGCTGTTGCGTACTTTTATTCTTATATAGTCCTTCACATAATGCTCAAGCACTCTGTCAAGAACGCTTTCTATTCTTTGGGTGCTGAAGGGCTTAAGAATATACCCGTTTGCCTTGACGCTGTAGCTCGCTATTGCGTATTCGGGAGTAATAGTCGAAAATATCAGCAGGTTATCGTAGCCTTCATTTCTGAGCCTTCCTGCAATATCTATGCCCAGCTCCTCCCCGACATATATATCCATAAAAACAATGTCAAAAACCGCTCCGTCCTCAAAGTCGGAAATCAGCTTTGCGCCTGTTTCATAGGTGACTATGTCGCACGTCTTTCTGTGCTTTTTGAAATATTCACTTATCAGAAATTTAGACAGTAAGCAGTCTATAGCACTGTCATCGCATATCGCTATTGTCATTGCCGATCGGTCCTTTGCCGTTTTGGAAATTATCTACGCTTATATTTTAGCATATTTTTGACAGCAATGCAATACCGGTGCAATGTAATCCGAAAATTCAATAAATTCGACAAATTATATACTGCGGATTTATCCTTTCACGTTCACGCCCACGTTCCGTTTCTGAACACGGGTATCTCTGTTCCGTCCTCGCAAATTCCTGTTATATCAAGGTCATCCGAGCCTATCATAAAGTCAACGTGTATTATAGAATCGTTTACGCCAAGAGCGTGAATTTCATCAAGAGTCATATTTTCGGCTCCCTCGATAACCTCCTGGAAGCCCTCGCCTACCGCAACGTGACAGCAGGCATTCTCATCAAAGAGGGTATTCATAAACAGAAGTCCGGAACGGTTTATCGGGGATTCCTTAGGAACAAGTGCAACCTCGCCGAGCATCGAAGCGCCGCTGTCCATAGCGAACATCTTCTTCAGTATTTCCTCGCCCTGCTTTGCTTTACAGCCGGATACCCTGCCGTTTGTGAATTCTACTTCAAAGCCGTCTATCAGGTTGCCCGACCAACTCAGAGGCTTCGTGGCGACAAGTCTGCCCTCGCACTTTCCCTTCATCGGGCTTATGAACACTTCTTCTGTCGGCATATTCGGAACGTAAGCCGCTCCGTTTACACGGTTTATGTCAGCCGCACCGCACCACTTTGCCCCGGGAATAAGCTGTACGGTGAAATCTGTGCCGTTGCTGCTCTTGTATCTGAGGGATTTAAAGCGCTTGCTGTTGAGCCAATCGGCTTTTTCCCTCATAGTATCGGTATGCTGTTTCCACACCTGCTCCCAGTTTTTATTGCCGTCAAGATAAACGCAGGAGAAAATTGCGTTCCAGAGTTTTTCCACTGCGGTATCGCTGTCATCGTTTGGGAACACCTTCTTTGCCCATTTGGATGAAGCGGCGGCAACTATCAGCCACTGGTGCTTGCCGTCTATCTCGTCACGGTACTTCTTAAGCACCTTTGAACGCATCCTGCCTACTGTTGAAATTACATCCGCAGGAATACCGCTCAGTTCATCGGGATCGGCGGATTCTATGAAAATCCTGGCAGGCAGGTCTTTTACCATCTGCTTCTGTCTTTCTTCTTCCCAGCTAAGCACAGTACCAAGCGTTTCTACCGAAGCATTTTCGTAATGAAGTCTTTCTACAGCGCCGCAACTCCAGAACATCTCGACATAGCTTGCGCCTGCATTGTAGCACTCCTTCGCAACGAGGGTGGCAAGCTCGTATTGGTCAACCTCGGCGTAGAGGCGTACCTTCTGCCCTTCCTGAACGTTTGCGCCGACCTTTACCATCAATTTTGCATATTCGCTTAACATATTTTTATCCATCTGTAACCTCCGTCGGTTTGCGGTTTTCCCGTTATTCTCTGCATTATACGGCGAATTATCCGTTAGCATTATATAACCGACATTAACTATTATAGAACTCTTTGCCTGCCGTGTCAAGAATATCTTATCGGTGTATATTCTTCCTCAATTATCGCAGAATAGAACAAGGAGGTAATTTTTATGGACGAAATGTTTTGTTTTCAGTGCCAGCAGACGGCACACAACGAAAAATGCAACGGAAAAGCAGGAGTATGCGGTAAAAAAAGCGATACCGCAAAAGCGCAGGACGAGCTTATCGGTGCACTTATAGGTCTTGCAAAAGCGGCGGAGTGCGGTACTACTACGGACAGCACAGACTGCCTTGTTTTGAAAGGGCTTTTCACGACTATCACAAATGTCAGCTTCAATACAAAAACTGTAAATGAACTGACAGCACAGGTTGAGGAGGAGAAACAAAAAATCTGCAAGAGCAAGGTTGAAAACTATGAGCTTTCAAGGCTATGGGAAGCAAGCGATGATATTCGCTCGCTGAAATCGCTTATTCTGTTCGGCATCAAGGGTATGGCGGCGTATGCGTATCACGCTCTTGCGCTTGGTAAAACCGACAGCGAGGTGAATTCCTTCTTCTACACGGCACTAAGGGCAATCGAGGGCGAAAGCGATCCGGACAAGCTGTTAGGTCTTGTGCTTAAAACAGGCGAAGTGAATTTCAGATGTATGGCGCTCCTTGACAGTGCAAACACGGAAAGCTACGGTAATCCCGTGCCGACTGTCGTTCCTTTGACGATAGAAAAAGGTCCGTTTATAGTGGTCAGCGGTCATGATATGCACGACATGAAGCTGTTGCTCGAACAGACAGAGGGCAAGGGTATAAACATCTACACCCACAGCGAAATGCTCCCTGCACACGGGTATCCCGAACTCAAAAAATACAAGCACTTGAAAGGCAATTTCGGTACGGGCTGGCAGAATCAGCAGTCGGAATTTCATAATATTCCGGCTCCGATACTGTTCACGACAAACTGCATTATGCCGGTAAGACAAAGCTACAGCGACAGGGTTTTCACAACATCGGTTGTATCTTACCCCGAGCTTGTCCACATCGGTGACGATAAGGATTTTTCGCCTGTTATAGCAAAGGCTCTCGAATGCGGCGGCTATGACGAGGACAAGGAAATGACGGGTATGAACGGCGGTCATACGGTTATGACGGGCTTTGCGCATAATGCCGTACTGTCAAGAGCGGATGAGATAGTAGCGCTTGTAAAGCAGGGAAAGATAAAGCACTTCTTCCTTATAGGCGGATGTGACGGTGCAAGTCCGAGCAGAAGCTACTATACGGATTTTGCAAAAGCGACACCGCCCGATACGCTTATCCTGACGCTCGCCTGCGGAAAGTACCGTATAAATGACCTTGACCTCGGTACGATCGAGGGTATACCGAGAATACTCGACTGCGGACAATGCAATGACGCATACAGCGCTATAAGAATCGCACTTGCGCTTGCGGACGCTTTCGGCTGTTCGGTAAATGACCTGCCGCTGACGCTTGTTCTGTCGTGGTATGAGCAGAAGGCCGTCTGCATACTGCTGACGCTTTTATATCTCGGAATAAAGAATATTTTCCTCGGCCCTACTCTGCCTGCGTTTATTTCGCCGGGAGTGCTTGATATACTTGTAAAGAACTACAACATCACGCCGACCGACGTTCCGGAAAAGGACCTTGCTAAAGCGCTCGGCAGAAAATAATCACACAAATATATAAAATCCGCCACAATTCAGGTATTGATTTTTCCTGCCTGCTGTTATAATAAAGCTGTAAACAAGGAAAATTGCAGGGGCTTACCCTGTACGGTGCCGAAAAGAACAAGGAGGAAAACCATGAGAAATTTTGACGGATTTTATAAGGGTATAGACCTGGGCGGTTGGATCTCGCAGTGTGGAAGCAAGTACAATGACGGGCATTATTCTGCCTTCATAACCGAAAAGGATATTGAAAAGATAGCGACAATGGGACTTGATCACGTCCGTATGCCTGTAGATTACAATGTTATCCAGACGGATGACGGCAAAATCATCGAAAGCGGAATGGCTTACATTGAAAGCTGTGTCGGCTGGTGCAAAAAGCACGGTCTTAATATCGTTATCGATCTGCACAAGACCTGCGGATATATATTTGACGATCCGAGCTATTGCGGATTTTTCAGCAACGAAAAGCTGCAGGATCAGTTTGTATATCTGTGGCAGGAGATAGCAAGGCGTTACGGAAATGACAGTCATATAGCGTTTGAACTGCTCAACGAAATCACAAGCGCAGATTTCACAGAGTCGTGGAATAAGATAGCAAGCCGTACCGTAAAGGAGATAAGAAAAATAGCGCCCGAAACAAAGATAGTCATCGGCGGTATCTTCAACTCGAGCATTTACGGGCTGACGCTCCTTGACATTGATTGGGATGAAAACATAGTGCTGACATTCCACTGCTACAATCCGCTTGTTTTCACTCATCAGGGTGCAGGCTGGGTAGATCGCCTTGATAAGTCATACCGCACCGAATTCCCTGCTACAGCCGAAAAGCTACTTGCGGACAGCAGAAAATATTTCGGTGAGGATTTTATTTCGGAGTTTGACGGTATAACAGGTATGCTTGACAGCGGCTTCTTTGTAAAGATGTTTGCCGACGCTGTAAAGGCAGCGGAAAAGCTGGATCTTCCTCTTTACTGCGGCGAATACGGCGTAATAGACAGAGCCGACCCCGAAAGCACGCTGAACTGGTTCAGAATGATAAACGAAGCGTTTGAACAGCTTCATATCGGCCGTGCGGTATGGTCGTACAAGGAGATGGATTTCGGCATAACGGACGAGCATTATGCGCCGATTTATGACGAGCTTATAAAGGTGCTGTAAAACAGGAGATTAAAAAACCGATGCCCAAAAAGCATCGGTTTTAGCTTTAGAAAAAGTATTGTATTTGATGTACTTCTGTTATATCATTCAGTTCAGGCTATGATAGCAAGCTACCGATAGTTCTGTTTGTCGGATAACACTTCTCGGGTTCGCTATTCTGTTACGTTGCTACTATGTACGAGGGAAAGAACCAAAGCAAATAAGAAAACAACTTCTAAGCAACTACAATCCCCGCCGTAGTTGGCTCGGCTTGACCGATCAACAGAACCTCACCCATTTAAATGTTAGAGGGTAATAGCGTAATGATGGTGCTAAGGAAAAACAATCCCCACCGTCACGGCTCGGATTTGTTTGAGAGATATTAAGGACAGATTTTCTGAACTTTGTATTGATAAAAGCATAACTTTTACCAGCCGTGCCACCTCCCCTTTTTCGAGGGGAGGCAAGGGTGTTGGCGATTTGCTACATTTCGCGAAACTGGCAGAGCGTTTATTAAAAGGCAATGGTGTTGGCGCAAAGCAAGGGATAATGCGGTTTTTTGAAGGTCAATGTCAGTGCAGTTGTACTGATGCACTCACGAAAATATTAATGCCTTGTCGGCACTGAAAGTGTTTTAAGCGGTGTTGGCGATATATTTAACTGTGTGGCTTTAATAACAATCAGTTTATCGACAATCCGAAAAACCGATGCCAAAAAAGCATCGGTTTTTTTGTGTTTATTTTTCTCCGTCGGGTCTGAATGTGTGCTCCTTGAACGCTATGCAGTTTCCGCCTATGCGCTTTGCAACGCTCTGGGAGCGCATCGCCCTGACATATATATCGTCATAGGTATCGCCCGACATACCTCTTGCGGTGCTTACTGTCGCTGTTATGTTACGGTAACGGCTCGCCTCGGGGAACGGTATCTTCATATCCCTTATGGCACTGCGTATCTCCTCGCTGAGTACAATAGCCTCCTTATCGGCTTTTACCGTAAGGCAGACAAGGATAGTATCGCCCTCATATCTGCAGATAATATCCGTCTTAGACTTTGATATTATCTTTACGCAGTTGGCTACGGCAAAAAGCACTTCATCGGCTTTTTCAGTGCCGTAAATGCGGTTGTATTCCGCAAAATTGTCTATATCGACAAGCAGAAGTGCAATGCTGTTGCCGCTTCTGAGAAGCTCGGTCGCCTTTTCTATGCCGTATGCCCTGTTATAAAGGTCTGTACGGCTGTCCATTACCGCCGACATCTTCATCCTCTCTCTGTCGTCCTTTATACGCTTTGAGTTTATCATTCTGGCGGTATAAAGGCTGTACATCGAGCAGGATATGAAAAAGCCGAGCAAGGCAAGTCCCCACACTGTGAACGGGTAATAGCCCGAAACATTGTTTATATTACAGAGTATCGTATACCACACGGGGATTATTCCGAGGAAGAACGCCGATGCGGCAGGTGCGAATACGGGAACGGCGGCGAAAACCATTATTGTTACCGCTGTCTGTGAAAGTCCGGTCGCCCCGGAAATACAGCCGGTGACCTTGATGCAGTATGAAATCAGATAAAGTCCCCAGAATACATAAGGATAATATGACGGATATTTTCCGCTGAAATAAAATCCAAAACCGACACCGCACACTGCGGTAAACAGTATCAGCACCTCTCCTGCAATCTCCGCCGAGCCGCCGTCGGTAATTACATTTTCGAACAGAACCGACATAAACGTGCAGATAATCATTATGATCGCCGCTATCGGAATGATACGGCAGTTATAGCGTGATATGCAGGCGGCGAGCAGGCTTTTACCGCTTTTGCCCTCTATCTTCTGAGTAGAAAATTTTGCCGCAGTTGCCATAGGCAGACGGTTTTTAATTTCATTTGCTCCGAGTGAAAACAACTCTGTAACTTTCATTATTTTTTATTCCTTCCGGGAATTATCCTCACCGTTATCCGCCGGTTCGGTGAAATTTCTTCCGCAATGCTCGCAGAAGGACGAATTGCCGTTTATCTTTGCGTGGCAGAACGGGCATTCGTCATAGTGCTGAAGCTGAACGCTTCCGTTGTCGATTTCAATATCGTCAATTTCGGGGTGGTCTGTAAACAGGCTCTTACGCTTTCTGAAATAAATGTAATTCAACAGTGATACGACACCCGAAAATGCTATGCTCACTATCATATTTCTGACAGCATCTCCGAATGTATAAACCTCCGGATCGACCATAACATTAAGACATCCTGACATAAGATGTCGCACGCCGTTTATAACAGGAACAGAGATCAGAAATGCAACTATCAGATTATATCCCGACACTGCGAGCGTACCCATTCTTTTGAACACAAGCACACACAGCGCAAGAAGATAGACCGTTACCAGAAAATCCGCTACGGCAATTACCGTGAATAATTCCATATTTATTCCGGATATTTCGGCAAAGGCAACCTGTATCTTTTCAATGGCTTCGGGATTGTTAATTGTGGCGGCTATAAGAATATAACCGATTATACCCAATATGCAGTTGATGATATTGAGTATCATCGACACATAGCGGAAAAATTTAAACCACCTCAGCGGCAACGGATAATAATCCATTCTGAGCTTTGCACGATATTTTCTTAATTCACGTTCATTCTTTTTTGCGTTTTCATCCATTTTGTTACGTCCTTTCAATCACCGAAAAGGCTCCTTCTGTTTTTGAAATATCTTAAATTCAGAATGAGCCATACTACCATAAATACTACTGAGAAAATTGAGAAAAGTATATTTGTTATGCTGACTTCATAGCCGTCAACACCGCTGAACAGCGCAACTCTGAAAAGCTCGCTTGCCGAGGTGCTTACGGCGTTTACACACGAGGTATAGATGAGGAAAAATTTAAGGAAACCGTAAGATTTTTGGGTCAGCTCGGAAAGCTGTCTGAACATTATGACGCAAAGAGGAACAACAGCCGCAAGCAGTACCGACATTACGATATTGTATGCAATAAAAACTGGGATTGCGGCGGCATTCGCCTTTTCCTGCACTTCATCGCTGAATGACGCAAATACCGACACAACGCATACTATAGCCGAGTAGCCCGACATAACCGCCTGAAGTACCGTTATCACGGTCTTGAATATGCGAAACCATGTGACAGACAGCGGACAGTCGTACAGCTTCTGATTTGCATAGCGTATTCTGTCACTGCGGCTGTTTATCACGGGCTTCTTAGGCTCCGTCTTGTATGAGCTGTTCTTTCTCTTTGCTTTTGACATCTCTTGTCGGTTTCCTTTCGTTTGCCTGAAATAAACGGATTATTTGTCCGCCTGCTCCGCCTTTTCGGAATGTGTGCAGGTTATATTGACAAGGCACTTTCTCGGACAGGCTGATACGCAGGTGCCGCACGAGGTACATTTGTCATAGTCGATAACAGCGTGGTTATCCGCAACGATAACCGCACCGTGAGGACATTTTTTCTCGCATATCTTACAGCCGATACAGCCGTTTGTACATACGGTTCTTGTGACCTTGCCGCTGTCCTTTGACGAGCAACGCAGAGCCACCGTGCTTGTTTCTTTTCTTAGGAATATAAGGTGATTCGGACAGGCGGTAACGCACTTTCCGCAACCGCCGCACTTAGCGGGGTCGACCACCGCAACGCCATCGGTAATCGTAATTGCGTCATTACTGCAAACCGCTGCGCAGTCGCCGTAGCCGTCACAGCCGAAGCGGCATTCGCCCTTGCCGTTGTAGAATTTCTCAACAGCGGCGCAGGACTTTGTTCCTGTGAATGTAAATCTGTCCTTAGTCGCTTTTTCACAGCCGTTACAACGCACATAGGCTACCTCACGGATAAATTCTCCGCCCTCGGTACCCATTATTGCGTTTATCTTCTTCATAACATCCGCTCCGCCGGGCTTACACAGGTTAGTCGGTGCGCCGTCATGAGCTACGGCGGCGGCATAGCCTGCACAGCCCGAATAGCCGCATCCGCCGCAGTTTGCACCGGGAAGTGCCTCGGTTATCTTTGCCTCGGTTTCATCTGTCTTTACAGCCAGCACCTTTGACGCTATCAGCAGTAATATACCCGAAAGTGCGCCGAAGCCGAGAAATATAAGTATAGGTAAAATATATTCTTTCATCGTCTTTCCTTTCGCTTAACCGCCGAAAATTCCGTCAACTACACCGCCGAAGCCTATGAAAGCAAGCGATACTATCGAAGCCGCCATAAGCGTTATCGGTGCACCCTGAAGCGCCTTAGGTATATCACAGCGTTCAAGTCTTGAACGTACACCTGAGAATATTATCATAGCTATCATAAAGCCAAGACCCGCACCGAACGAGTTTACAACGCTCTCCAAAAGGTCGTAGTCTTTCGTAAGGTTGAGCAGTGTAACACCGAGTACGGCACAGTTTGTGGTGATAAGCGGAAGATACACGCCGAGCGACTTATAAAGCGGCGGCATATATTTTTTCAGCACCATTTCAACAAGCTGAACGAATACGGCGATTACAAGGATAAACGCTATCGTATTCATATACTCTATTCCGAGCGGAACAAGTATACCGTAGTAAATAGGATAGGTAACAAGGCTTGCGCAGACCATTACGAACGTAACCGCCGCACCCATACCTATTGAGCTGTCGAGCTTCTTTGAAACGCCTAAGAAGGGGCAGATACCGAGGAATTTCGATAATACGAAGTTCTCGGTCAGAATGCCTGTCAGCAGTATTATCATCAGATTTTTTGCGATTTCCATTACTGCTCACCTCCGTTACTGTTTGCCTTGTCACAGGCACCGGGGCAGCCCTCTGCGTTGGGGCAGTTGTGACAGCCGATCTCACGGGGCTTTTTCTTCATAAGACGGTTTACAACGGCTATAACGGCACCGAGTACAAAGAATCCGCCTGCAGGGAGAATGAACAGCGTCATAGGCTCTATAAATTCAGGCATTACGGTAATTCCGAACCACTGACCCGAACCGAATATCTCACGGACAGAGCCTACAAGCACAAGCGTCAGCGTAAAGCCGAGTCCCATTCCAAGACCATCCATTATCGACGGGATGACCTTATTTTTAGAAGCGAACATTTCCGCTCTGCCGAGAATGATACAGTTAACTGTGATAAGGCTCAGGTACATACCGAGGCTTGAGTAGATGTCGGGGGCGAAAGCCTGTAATATAAGGCTAACAAACGTTACAAAGCCTGCTACTATAACTATATATGCAGGAAGTCTTACCGTGTCGGGAATCACTTTTTTAAGCAGTGAGATAACTATATTTGAACATACAAGTACAAACGTTGTGGAAAGTCCCATTCCTACACCGTTTGCCGCCATTGTTGTAATGGCGAGCGTGGGACACATACCGAGCAGCATTACCATGTTCGGATTTTCTTTTATAAGTCCTTTGGTAAATTCCTTCAGATTACTCATTCGGCTGTACCTCCTTATCCATTACCGAGTACGCCTTTACGGCAAGATTTACAGCCTTCGCCATACCTTTTGAGGAAAGCGTCGAGCCTGTAATTCCCTGTACCTCGTTTTCGTTTTTCGGCTCTGACTTGACTATCGAAATATCCGACTTCACACCGTAGAATCTCTGCAGGAATGCATCGTCGTTAATTTTTGAGCCAAGACCGGGAGTTTCACCGAGAGCGATAATGCTAATACCGCTTACTGCGCCGTTTTTGTCTATCGCTATTACTGCGTCGATACCGTCTGCGGCATAGCCGTCAACAACGGTTTCAAAAAGGAACGTGCCTTTTGTCTTGTTCTTAACTATCTTTGAGATATTACCGAATTCTTCGCTGTCCAGCTTTGCCGCCGCCTTATCGGTGATAAGCGCATATTCGCCCTCGCCGTCTGCGGCGATACAGCCTGCTTTCAGATTATCCGTCAGTACACCAGACGTATCGACATAAGTCAGATTATATGTAACTATCAGCAGTGCGCAGATAAGAGTACAGATAATTGACAAAACAAGCACGGGCTTGATCTTTTTCAGTACATTCATTTCTTACCGCCTTTCTGCTCACTTGCCGCACCGAATGCCTTCGGCACTGTGAAGCGGTCGATAAGCGGAGAGAGGATATTCATAAGCAGTATCGAGTACGATACGCCCTCAGGCATACTGCCAAAGCAACGTATGAGCATAGTCACAAGGCCACAACCGATGCCGAAGATTATCCTGCCCTTTGTGGTGATGGGGGTAGTCGCATAGTCGGTAGCCATAAATATTGCACCGAGCAGAAGTCCGCCCGAAAGAACGGACGCTAACGCACCCTCAAGGCTTCCGCTTGAGAATATCGACAGTACGAACACCGTACCGATAAAGCACAGAGGCGTTACGGGCGATATTACACGGACAGCCACTAAGAAAATTCCGCCTATAAGCAGTGCAAGAGCGCAGGTTTCGCCTATACAGCCGCCTGTTGTTCCGAAGAACAGGTCGGCAAGCGAAGCGGGAGTTTCGCTTACAAGAGGTGTCGATGTGGTTACTATCTCTCCTGCGTTACGGTAATAGAACGGCTCTGCCCATGTCGTCATATAGGACGTGAACGACAGCATAAGCACTATTCTGCCTGTTATCGCAGGGTTTGCAAAGTTCTGACCGATACCGCCGAAGAACTGTTTAACTATTACTATTGCTACAAAGCAACCGATTATTGCCATATAAAAAGGCAATGTGACGGGCAGGTTGAACGCAAGGAGCATACCTGTTACCACAGCGGACAGATCGCTTATCGTGTTGCTTCTTTTCATTATCTTTCTGCAAGCCCACTCGAAAATCACGCAGGACGTGCAGCATATAACTGTCATTATGAGCGCTCTGAGCCCGAAAATCCACACAGACGCAACAAGTGCGGGGAGCAGTGCTATAATAACGCTCAGCATTATCTTCTGAGTCGTAACACCCGACTTTATGTGCGGTGACGGCTCTATTATAAGTTTAGACATATATTATACCCTTACTTTCCTTTCCTTGTTGCCTGCTCACGCAGAAATGCCTTTGCAAGCTGATTCTTTTCCGCAAGGTTACGCTTCGCCGGACAGACAAAGCTGCAAGCGCCGCAATTGACGCAGAGGTTTACCTTCAGCTTTTCAAGTTGCCTTGCATCCCTCATATCAAATGCGTGTTCGAGCTCTGTCGGCAGGAGATTCATACTGCAGGCTTTTACGCACTTGCCGCAGCGTATGCACTCTGACGGCTCATATACGGGGCTGTCTGCGAACATAAGCACTGCGTTGTTTGTTTTGGAAAGCGGATAGTCGGGGTCGAATGCACACGCACCCATCATAGGTCCGCCGAGTATTATTCTGTCGGGCTTGTCAGAAAGTTCGGCGTGATACACTATCTCGCCTATAGACATTCCGACGGGAACGATGAAGTTTGACGGCTTCTTCACAATATTTCCGTCAACGGTTATTCTTCTTTTTACAAGCGGCATACCTGTTCTTATATACTGTGCGATAAATGCCGCAGTAGAGGAATTGACCACTATACAGCCGCTTGCAAGGGGCAGTGTGCCTTCCTTTACCACTCTGCCTGTCGTGCTGAAGATAAGCGTTTTCTCAGCACCCTGCGGATAGCTTGATTTAAGCGCCTTTACCGTGATGTTGTCGTGCTTTTCGCAAAGCCTTGTCATTTTCTCGATTGCTTTCGGCTTATTCTTTTCAATGCCGATAATGCACTTCGGTATACCGAGATATTTCAGCATAAGCAACACGCCCTCAAGAACGTCCTCGCCCTCCTCCATAAAGCAACGGTAGTCGGAGGTTATGTAAGGCTCGCACTCCGCACCGTTTATAATAAGGAAATCGGGCTGTTTTTCTTTGGGGTCAAAGCCGAGTTTCAGCGAGGTAGGAAAGCCTGCGCCGCCAAGACCTATGGAGCCGCTGTTTCTTACCGCCTGTAAAAACTGCTCCCTGTTTTCTACAGTAGGCGGACAGACGCTGTCGCTGATCTGTCCGAGGCCGTCATTCTCAATAACGACCGACTGCATATTCCTGCCCGATATATGCAGGACATCGGTTATTGCCGTTACCGTTCCCGATATACTGCTGTGAACGGGTGCGGACATAGCCGCCTCACTGCTGCCTATCACATCGCCTATTTTCACCTTGTCGCCGACCTTTACTGTCGGGGTACACGGTGCGCCGAGATGCTGAGCCATACTTATCACTACCTTGTCGGGCAGTGGGAGCATTACTGTTTCACTCTCGGCGGAATGTTTGAAGTGCGGCAGCTTTACCTGATGTAAAAGCATAAATTATACCCTCCGGATTCATTCCCGTTTTTTAGTTATACAATTTTATTTTACACTAATTAATGCTTATAGTCAAGAAAAAATGCGTGGCGGGGAAATTTCCTGCCGTACAATTTTTGCGAACGATCATCCGGACAAGCAATACCGTCCTCAGACAGCAAACCGCCGTGTACGGAAATGTACACGGCGGTGATTTTATTTGCTTTTATTATCCATCATTGTGGCTATGTGGGTAGCCATCATTTTTGCGGTTTCGGAGCTTATCTTGACCTCACTTTTTGTGTCGCCGGTCAGATGAATTATTGCCTTACGCTTTCTTTCCTGTTTCGGCTCAGGGAGTGCGTTGAAGAAATCCTCCGATGAGATTTCCTCATACTTGTCATAGTTATCGATATAGGAACGTGCTGTGCCGATTATCTTTGAATATCCGGCATCGCCCGAATTCTTCACCTCTGTGAAGAACTGCTTTACACGCTCGTCACGCACCTTTGCAAGACTGGAGGCAACGTATGCGTAGGTAGCGGAAAGTTCCGGATTTCGCATAACGTTCAGTGCAAAATCAATGAAATCATCCTTGCTGTGATAACGCAGGTAGTTGCAGGCGGCAGTTACGCTGTTATAATAATTCTCCGAAATTATCACCTTGCCGTCAAGCTCGGTCTGACCTGCAAGCAGAGTGTCAAGCATAGGCTTTGTAAGTTCATCTATGCCCTGTGCGCAGGCTACCATATCCGCATCGGGATAACGCTCGGAGAATATATCAAGCTGCTTCGGTATCCTCTTCTGGCTTGACTTCGGCACTATCCCCAGCTTCTGCTTTATCGTATCGTAGGTGTCCGGGGTAACGTATTTTCTTGCGGTAAGTCCGATTCTCAGCTGTTCTTTTGTCAAAGATTCAAACGGTACTCTGAATGACGCAGAGGAAAAACCTATGGATTTAATCTCCTCGTTTTCGTCCGTTATCTTCCATATATTTTTAAGCGGCTGTATCTGTACCGTATAAAAAGGTCGGTTTTCTATAGCCGCCGCACAAGCCGCATAATGTCCCTTCAGTAATAATGAGTAAAGACCCGAAAAATGAAGGGATATTCCGAACAGATCTCCGTTTCTCGTTCCTTTCACGCTTGCCCTTTTTATCAGTGAGGGGTCATAGGACGAGGGCTTTTCGGTAGAAATCAGAAAAGGTGCGCTGTATGCCTTATCGCCGATCACTCTGATATTCCCGCTGCTGTTTCTGAGCTGTTTTGACACGCCGTATCCCGACCAGAAAAACATATTTTCTCCTGCCGTGGGATATGTTTCAACGTAACTTACCGCATAAAGTCCGTCGGAAAGCAATCTCATAAGCGGCTCAAGGGCATATTCGGGAGAGCCTCCCGCCGCCAGCTTTTCATACGCTCCGTCTATGCTGTCGGCAATTATCGAACCGCCCGACGCACTGCCGTATTCGCTTATAACCTTGTCTGCGTCATCATCGTTCATTCCTCCGCTTATTGCCATTACCGGCTCATCGTGAGAATAAAGACAGTATTTATCATATTCGGAATTGATCCTGCAGATGCCTATCTTTGAAAGTCCGTTTTTGACCGAGAACACAAGCACTTCGCTTTCGTTTAAATTTATCCGTTCACAAACGACCTCGGGTATTCTTTCACTCATTATCCCCTGCTCCTTTCCGCTTATTTATCCTGCGTTCCGAGCGCAAGGTACTGTTCTATCCTGTCAAGAGCCGCTGTGTCAAAAAGCGATTTCGGTATCCATACAAGCGGTGCGTTCCTTCTTGTGACTATGAACATTGACGAGGTTTCTATATAATTATCATTCATTCCGAAGCGAATTATCTCGTGCGGGCTGTATACGCTCTCCTCTGTGGCGGACACTCCTGCGGGGCATACGGCAAACGTTATCGTTTCATCGTTATCCGCACAGCTTCTGATAAGACCGGAGTATTTTATCTTTGCGATAAGTGCCATTACAAGATAGGTCAGCACTACCGCACCTACGGCGCAGAAGAATGTGCCTATGGACAGATACCACCATGTATCCTGTGCGAAACCGATATACATCTGGAAAATAATTGCGGCGGCAACGCACGCAAGTATCCCTATGCACCAGAGCAGTCTGCCCATTTTCCCCAGAATGAGCGACAGTACGGAAGAACGTATCTCTTTGGGGTTATATTCGCCTTTTGCAAAAACAGCGGAGTCGGGTATATCGTAATTTGAATAGAAGCGCTTGTCGGGAAGCACCTCTACGCTAACGTCACACTCTGTTTCCTTATCGGATACCTGCGACAATATCAGCGTCTTTGCCGCTGTAAACTGCGCCCTGCCCGTAAACGCCCTGTCGGGTATGTGATATGTCTGCTTTCCTGTGGTGACAGTGATACTGCTTTTGTCGATTTTAACCGCAGAAATATCAGCCCACTCGTATACGTCGGGGTGGGCATCACCGGGATATATGACCGAAAAATTATCGGATATTATGTAAGTCGTTCCGTTACTGTCGGTCATGACCTGACCGCACAGATGTTCAAACGCCATTAAAAGCCTCTTTTCCGCCTGAACCGCATTTTACCGCCGCAGACAAAATTACTCTGTATATTTATCGGCAGATATACAGTTGAATTTAAGTTTATCGGCAAAAAAATACGGCTGTAAACGTATGCAAAATATACATCATGTCACCGACAGCGGTATTTATGTGAAAAATATACTGAAAACCGCCCTCAAGGCGACTATTTATATGCAAAGAAATCTTGACTTTTATTTGTAAAGCGGTTATAATTATTTGTAAGCACAAAATTTAACGTGCGGTTTTGCTGTATAAAAATACAGTATATTCATCAACACTTATAAAGGGGTAGGTCGATAGATGGCGTCAGAAAGAATGACGGTTGCAAGAGCTATGGTAAAGGCTCTCGAAGCGGAGGGTATAACTACTGTATTCGGTTATCCGGGTGCGGCTATATGTCCGTTTTATGACGAGCTTATAAGCTCGGATATACGCCATGTGCTTGTGCGCCACGAGGTAAACGGCGGACACGCCGCAAGCGGTTATGCCCGTATGACCGGAAAGCCTGCCGTTGCTATAGCAACATCGGGACCGGGTGCGACAAATCTTATCACGGCAATCGCAACCGCCCATATGGACAGCATACCTATGGTGCTTATCACAGGACAGGTAAGCTGTGAACAGATAGGACGTGACGTTTTCCAGGAGGCAGATATAACAGGTGCGGCTGAGCCTTTCGTAAAGCACAGCTATCTTGTCAAAGACCCTGCGGAAATGCCGGTCATCTTCAAAAACGCATTTTACATCGCAGGCTCCGGCAGACCGGGACCTGTGCTTATAGATATGCCTTTTGACATTCAGAAGGCAGTAATAGATTTTGAATATCCGAAAACAGTGGATATACGCTCGTATAAGCCCAGCATTCAAGGAAACAAGCTGCAGATAAAGCGTGCCGTTGCCGCCATAGAAAAGAGCAAAAAGCCTCTTATCTGTGCAGGCGGAGGTATCTTTACCGCAGGTGCGGTAAATCTGCTGAGAGAGTTTATGCAGGTGACGGATATACCCGTTGTTAATACAATGATGGGTATGAGCAGTGTTCCTGCGGACGATCCCTTGTTCTACGGAATGATAGGTATGCACGGCGTAAAGAGTGCAAATTACGCTATCAATAACTGCGATCTGCTGATACTTCTCGGTGCGAGAGTAGGCGACAGAGCAGTCACCGCAATAAGCAGACTTGAGGGCGCAACGGTAATACATATAGATGTTGACCCTGCGGAAATAGGCAAGAACCTTGCCGCAACGATACCCGTTGTAGGCGATGTAAAGAATATACTCGAACAGTTGCTTGAATGTGTGAAGAATTACGACCACTACGACTGGAAGCAGGAACTGAGCGAAATAAAGAAAGCACAGGACAAGCCGATCGACAACGAGCCTGACGGATGCGTTAATCCCAAGGCTTTCATAAGGCTTCTCGGACAGAAACTCCCCGACAATTCCGTTGTAAGTGCCGATGTAGGACAGAATCAGATATGGACCGTCAACAATATCGGTCTTAAAAACGGAAGATTCATAACATCGGGCGGTATGGGAACAATGGGCTATTCCGTTCCTGCCGCTCTCGGCGCAAAGGCGGCACGTCCGGACAGCGAGGTTGTCGCAATATGCGGCGACGGCAGCTTCCAGATGCAGTTTATGGAGCTTGCGACGATGATACAGCATAACATTGCGGTAAAGGTAATCGTTATGACCAACAATCGTCTTGGTATGGTAAGAGAGCTTCAGACAAACGGTTACGATAACAGGCTGACAGCGGTTTTCCTTGACGGCAGTCCCGATTTTATAAAGCTGGCTGACAGCTACGGCATACCGGCAAGGAGAGTTACCGATATAGCCGATGCGGACAAGGCAATTAACGAGATGCTCTCGTCAAAGGGCTGTTATCTGCTTGAAGTCAGAGTAGCCGAAAATGAAAAGACTATACTGTAAAGGGTGAGCCTATGAAGCATACTATATCAATACTTGTAGAAAACCACGCAGGCGTTCTCGCAAGAGTTGCGGGACTTTTCGCAAGACGGGGTTTCAATATAGACAGCCTTGCGGTAGGCGTTACAGAGGACGAGAAAATCTCCCGTATCACAATTATCGCAGACGGAACGGCATATACCTTGGAGCAGATCGAAAAACAGCTCAACAAGCTGATAGACGTTATAAAGGTACGTCATCTGCCTGCGGAGGAACTTTTATCAAGAGAACTTGTACTTATAAAGGTAGCCTGCCAGCCGTCGCAGAGGGCTGAACTTATCTCGCTCGCTGAGATAGCAAAGGCAAAAATTTCCGACATAACGGTAAATACGATGACACTTGAATTATCCGACAGCGTTCCCCGTATAAAAACGTTCGAGGAGCTTTTACGTCCGTACGGAATAAAGGAAACTGTCCGTACAGGCTCTATAGCAATGCAAAAAGGCGGGGCTTCTATGAAGCTGTAAAAGCCACGCTTTAATATACGGAGGCAAAACTCCGAAAACAAATTTAAAGGAGATCTTTAAAATGGCAAAACTTTATCATCAGGAAGACTGCAACCTTTCTCTGCTTGACGGCAAGACAGTTGCAATAATCGGTTACGGCAGCCAGGGACACGCTCACGCTCTTAACTTAAAGGACAGCGGCGTTAAGGTAATCATCGGTCTTTACAACGGCTCAAAGTCATGGGCTAAGGCTGAGGCTGCAGGTTTTGAGGTATACACAGCGGCAGAGGCAGCAGCTAAGGCTGACATCATCATGATCCTTATCAACGATGAAAGACAGGCTGACCTTTACAAGCAGAGCATCGAGCCTAACCTTACAGCAGGCAAGACACTTGCATTTGCTCACGGCTTCAACATCCACTTCGGTCAGATCGTACCTCCCAAAGACGTTGATGTTATCATGGTTGCTCCTAAGGGACCGGGTCACACAGTACGTTCAGAGTACACGATCGGCAGAGGTGTTCCCTGCTTAGTTGCAGTTCACCAGGACGCTACAGGCAGAGCGCTTGACACAGGTCTTGCTTATGCCGCAGGTATCGGTGGTTCAAGAGCCGGCGTACTTATGACAACATTCAAGATGGAAACAGAAACAGACCTCTTCGGCGAACAGTGCGTTCTCTGCGGCGGTGTTACAGCCTTAATGAAGGCAGGCTTTGAAACTCTTGTTGAAGCAGGCTATGATCCTCAGAACGCTTACTTCGAGTGCATCCACGAGATGAAGCTCATCGTTGACCTTATCTACAAGGGTGGTTTCCAGATGATGAGATATTCTATCTCCGATACAGCCGAGTTCGGTGACTACGAGGTTGGTAAGAGACTTATCACAGACGAAACAAAGAAGGAAATGAAGAAGGTTCTCGGCGAAATCCAGGACGGTACATTCGCTCGCAACTGGATCATGGAGAACAAGATGGGTCGTTCACACTTCAATGCAGTAAGACGTATCGAAGGCGAACAGCAGCTTGAGCAGGTTGGTAAGGAAATCCGTAAGCTGTATGCGTGGAATGACGATGCAGGTAAGTCTATGGATGAAATTGCAGACGCTAAGTTCAGCAAGTAATCAAGACTTTTTCTAAACAAGGATATTATAAAACGACCGCCGTGCAGAGATGTACGGCGGTTTTTATTTACAGCCGGCTACTACTTGCAAATTTCCGCAGAATATAGTATAATAATGTATTGACATTCGAGATGAAAAACAGTATAATGCGGACTAAGAAAAATAGAAGTTTTTGAATTATATAGAACAACAGGAAAGGACAGACTAATATGAAAAATCAACACATAACTATGCCGGCGCTCGCACTGCGTGGACTTGTAATATTTCCGGGTATGATACTGCACTTTGATATAGCGAGGGAGTGCTCGATAAATGCGGTCGAAGAAGCGATAGAACACAATGACAGAAGAATATTCCTTGTAACGCAGATAGACGATGAAGTTGACGATGTCGCAGCAGGAAATCTTTATAAAACAGGTGTGGTTGCCGAAATAAGACAGACGCTGAACACGCCCGACGGCGCAAGACGTGTGCTTGTGCAGGGTCTTTATACGGCGAAGCTGTGCGGCATATCTCAGGAGGATCCGTTTCTTGTTTCGGACATCACTCCTATGCCTGCGCTCAGCGACACACTGAGTGCCGCCGAAAAAACGGCTTTTATCCGCACTATCCACACCGAATTCAAGCAGTACAGCGAAATGTCGCCCAGAATGCCCATTGAGCTTTACAGAGGCATACTCGCTGAAAAGGATCTTTCAAAACTTATCGATCTGATAGTTTTCAACGTATATTTAAGAGTTGAGGATAAGCAGGCGCTTTTATCCTGCCTTTCACTGCGTAAACGTGCGGAATTGCTTGTGAAATTTCTCGCCAAAGAAGTAGATATAGTGCGTCTTGAGCAGGATATAAACGATGAGGTAAGAGAGGCTCTCGATAAAAACCAGCGTGATTTCTACCTGCGTGAGCAGATGAGGGCTATTTCCCGTCAGCTCGGTGAAGTTGACGATCCGCAGTCCGAAGCGTTTGAATATATGGACAGAATCGAAGAATGCGGTTTTGACGAGGATACCGAAGAAAAGCTGATAAAAGAATGCGAAAAACTGATGCACCTTTCTCCCGGCTCGCAGGAGGCGGCTGTTGTCAGAACATATCTCGACACAGTGCTTGATATGCCGTGGAATATTTACACACACGGTAAGACGGATATTGCGAAAGCCGAAAAACAGCTTGATCACGACCACTACGGCATGAAAAAGGTCAAGGAACGTATACTTGAAATAGTTGCGCTCAATCAGTGGAAGGACGCAGACAAGAAGGGTCAGATAATCTGCCTTGTCGGCCCTCCCGGAGTAGGTAAGACTTCTGTTGCTAAATCAATTGCAACGGCTCTCGGAAGAAAATATGCAAGAGTTTCGCTCGGCGGTGTGCGTGACGAGGCTGATATAAGAGGTCACAGAAAGACATACATAGGTGCGATGCCCGGTAGAATTGTCAATGCGCTCAAGCAGGCAAAGTCGATGAACCCCGTTATCCTGTTCGATGAGATAGATAAGATGGGTACCGACTATAAGGGCGACCCTGCAAGCGCTATGCTTGAGGTTCTTGACAGCGAGCAGAATGTAGCGTTCAGGGATCACTATCTTGAAATACCGATAGATTTAAGCAATGTGCTTTTCATCACGACCGCAAACACGCTTGATACTATTCCCGCTCCCCTGCTCGACAGAATGGACGTTATCGAGCTTGGCAGCTATACAAGAGAAGAAAAGTTCCATATCGCAAAGGAGCATCTTGTTCCGAAACAGCTTAAAAAGCACGGCATAAAGCCGCAGGTTCGTTTTGCAAATGATGCGATATACTCGATAATCGACTTTTACACCAAAGAGGCAGGCGTAAGAAAGCTGGAAAGAAGCATAGCCAAAATCTGCCGTATGACGCTTAAAAAACTCGCATCGGGCGAGGCCGATAAAATAAATATCAAGGCTAAGGATATTGAAGGCTATCTCGGTGCAAGGAAATATACGGGCGAAACTATCTCAAAGCAGGATGAGATCGGTGCTGTGAACGGTCTTGCGTGGACTTCTGTCGGCGGTACTCTTTTACCGCTTGAGGTGCTTGTAATGGAGGGTACGGGCAAGATTGAACTTACAGGCTCACTGGGCGATGTAATGAAGGAATCCGCTAAAATTGCGGTCAGCCTTACACGCTCGCTCTCCCGCAAGTATGAGATCGACCCCGATTTCTATAAGAACAAGGACATTCATATTCACGCTCCCGAGGGTGCTGTACCTAAGGACGGACCTTCAGCGGGCGTTACTATGACAACCGCTCTGGTATCCGCTCTGTCTGGTATCCCTGTACGCAGAGATGTTGCGATGACAGGCGAAATAACGCTTCGTGGCAAGGTGCTTCCGATAGGCGGTCTGCGTGAAAAGACTATGGCGGCATATTCCGCCGGTATCAAGACGGTGGTAATACCCGATGAGAACAAGGCCGATATGAAGGAGCTTGATGACGTTATACTGAGCAATATGAGCTTTGTGCTTGCGGAAAACATTGACACGGTGCTTAACACAGCGCTTGTAAAGCCGAATGTTACCGCCGCAAAGAAAAGCAATGAAAAGCTCCCGTCAGCAAAGCCCCGTGCTTCAAGAAAGCCGGGCAAGAATGCCGTAAAGGAAATATAACATGAATTTTAACAAGGCAGAATTTTACACGTCCTACGGGCTTTTCAGCCAGATTCCGAAATCGGAAAAAGCCGAGATTGCCTTTTCGGGCAGGAGCAACGTAGGAAAATCCTCCCTTATAAACAAGATACTGAACAGAAAGTCGCTTGCCCGTGTAAGTTCAATGCCGGGCAAGACGGTGACTATCAACTTCTATTCGGTTGACAATATCTATTTTGCGGATCTGCCTGGCTATGGCTACGCTAAGGTATCAAAATCCGAGAAACAGCGGTGGGCAGGGCTTGTCGAGGGCTACCTTGCCGATGACAGAAACCTGACGCTCGTGTTCCAGCTTGTCGATTTCAGGCATTCTCCCACAGCGGACGATGTAATGATGATAAACTTCCTTATCGACAACGGGATACCATTTGTTGTTGTGCTGACTAAAGCCGATAAGCTGTCAAAGAAGGAACGTGCCGCACGCAGAGAATCGCTTATGAATGAGATACCCTGTGCCGAGGACATTCATATAATAGAGTTTTCCGCAATGAACGGCGAAGGCGTGGAGGAGATCCGTGAAATAATCGAGGACATCGAGCAGGAATCGCTTGCGGAAGAAGCCGAAACAGGCGACAGCCAATGACGGACATATATTCGCTGACTTATGAACAAGCTGAGAAGCTGCTGACCGAAAACGGCTTCAGGGCTACTCAGTGTGTCAACATTTTCCGTGACATATATAAGCGCAGAGCGGCAGGTTTCGACGAAATGACGCTTACATCAGCCGATATAAAAGCACTTCTATCCGACAAATATTTCTTCGGAAAGTTGAAAATCGACGAAATATTACAATCAGTAGATACTTCTAAGTATCTTTTTGAGTTATCGGACGGGTGCAGGGTCGAAACAGTGCTGATGCGACAGAAGTTCGGCAACAGTATCTGTATCTCAACGCAGAGCGGATGCAATATGGGCTGCAAATTCTGTTGCAGCGGAAGGCTCAGAAAACAGCGTGACCTTACCGCCGGCGAAATGGTAAACCAGATACTCACTGTCGAAAAACATCAGAATATAACGATTAGTAATATAACCGTGATGGGTATAGGCGAGCCGTTTGACAACTATGACGCACTTTGCGATTTTCTCGATATAGTAACTGTTCCGGGTGGAATCGAAACAGGAACAAAGCATATTACCGTATCGACCTGTGGGCTGTGCGACAAGATGAAATTATTTGCAGAGCGAAAAGAGCCGTGCAATCTTGCGGTAAGCCTGCACGCTCCGGATGACGAGATAAGAAACAGGCTTATGCCGGTAAACCGCAGGTATGGTATCTCACAAGTCATAGAATCGACTAAATACTATGTCGAACGTACAAACCGCAAGGTTCTGCTTGAATATATACTGCTTGACGGAATGAACGACAGCAGGGAGAACGCACGTCAGTTAGCGGCACTTATCGGAAATGCACGGCTATTTGTTAATCTTATACCGTACAATCCGTCCCCCGACAGCGAGTTTAAAAGGAGCAGTGAGGAAAACATCACGGCATTTTATGACGAGCTTAAAAAGAACAGGATAAACGTTACCCGAAGAAAAGAATTCGGCACAGAGCTATCCGCCGCCTGCGGACAGCTCAGAAGTGACAGAATATCAGGCGAACACAAGGTACCTTAGAGGAATAACAATGAAATTTTTCTGTGAACTTAAAAAGACAGTAGACGACTCATACGATATAGAAATCGGCAGAGGTCTTTCAGACACGCTGATAAGCGATATTAAAAACGGGCTTTGCGGCAGGATAAAGAAGTTTGCCGTTGTGACCGACAGCATTGTTGAGCCGCTTTATGCGAAAGGGATATACGAAAAACTCATTTCGGCGGGCTACAGTGCCGATATGTTTGTGATACCCGAAGGAGAAAAGTCGAAAACCAGAGCGATGAAGGAGTTTGTCGAGGACTCTATGCTTGAAAAGGGCTATCGCCGTGACTGCTGTGTAATTGCGGTCGGAGGCGGTGTTGTAAGCGACCTTGCAGGCTTTGTTGCAGGTACATTCGGCAGAGGCGTACCTTTTATCAATTATGCCACTACTCTGCTTGCCGCCGCAGACGCATCGGTCGGAGGAAAGACAGCGGTTGACACTCCCCTTGCGACTAACCTTATCGGCCTTTTCAACCAGCCCGAAAAGGTATATCTTGATATTGAAACGTGGAAAACACTGCCTGAAAGACAGCTTTCAAGCGGACTTGCCGAAACAATAAAACACGCCTGCCTTGCAGACGGCGAAATGTTCGATTATCTTGAAAAGAACATCGAAAAGATACTTGTGAACGATAAGGACGCCTGCGAATATATAGCGGAGCATAACTGCGCTGTGAAGTATAAAGTCGTAATGAAGGACGAGCGTGAATCGGGACTGCGTGAGGTGCTTAACCTCGGTCACACTGTCGGCAGAGCGATAGAAACGGTCAGCGACTACAAGCTGCTGCACGGCGAGGCGGTGTCAATAGGACTTATCGCACAGGCAAAACTCGGCGAGAAGTACGGTTATATTTCTCACGAAAATGTCAGCCGTGTAATAAAGCTGTGTGAACGTGCAAAGCTCCCCATTGTAATTCCCGATTACATTGACAAAACCGCACTTGTCAGAAAGCTGTATACGGATAAGAAGGTCCGTGACGGCAAGCTGAGAATGGTATTCCAGAAGGAAATCGGAGATGTTATGTGCTTTGGCGATAATGATTACGCTAAGCAGATCACCGAGCCTGAGATTGCGGAAGTTATAAACGAAATGTAAAAAAAGCCTGCACAGATTTGAAATGTGCAGGCTTGAATTTTAACTTTTTGCATTGATTTTTTAATTTTTAAGGCGTAATTTTTAATTTTTGAGATATAATTTTAAATTTTGGGTGTAAATTTTTAAAATTATCAATGCAATTTCAATTTTAAGGTGCCTATTTTAAAATTTAAAGTGTAATTTTTAATTTTTTAGCTATAATTTTTAATTTTGGGTGCAAATTTTTAAAATTATCAATGCAATTTCAATTTTAAGGTGCCTATTTATAAATTTTCAAGCATAATTTTAAATTTTTCAAGCGTAATTTCAAAATTTCAAACTTTTTAAATATGCACATATATTTTTAAATATCCAAATACTAAAAGCCTGCACGAACAACAGTCATTCCGTGCAGGCTTTAATATTCATTTCAATACGGCTTTTTAAGCAACGTTTCTTTAAGCGAACAATACTTATCCGCCCAGCATACCAGCCACGCTTCCTTGCTTCTCGGAAGTCTGGTCAATGTCAGCGGCCACATATGATTTATTATTATTCCTCGCTCTTTTACCGTCAGAGGAAATGTGTTTCTTGCATTGCGTTCGGCGGTCACGGGGTGAGAAAATCCGTGCAGACCGTCCCTTGTGAATGCACCCTCGTGCCAGTCATAAAGGAAGAAATCGTGCAGAAGCGCACCTTTTACAAGTGCCTCGATATTTATCTTCAGCTTAAGCCTCTTTGCATACATATAAGCATACAGGCAGACCATAAGACAATGCTCATAGGTGGAAACATCGCCGTGCTGTGTGTACTGCTTCATCTGCTGTACCTTTTCATTTGCAAGTATCTTTCTTGCCGTTTTTATAAATCTGCGGTCATCGTCTGTAAGCACAAACGTGTTCTTATCTGTCATCATTCTCATCATCGCCGTTATACTCGGCAGAATCCTCTTCTTTTTTTTCACCGGTTCTCGCTTTTATACCCGGAATGCGTGACGCAATCACATCAAAGCGCATAATATGAGTGCTTATGTTGCTTATGCTGAATGTGCTTCTCAGCTTATCGACATCAATCTGCTTTCTTGCCGTGCCGAGAAAATCAATCGCCATTACCAGCGATATGACCGTGCCTGCAATACATATAAACCGATACGGCAGATTGTTCAGCACATACAATGTAATGTCCGAAACAACATACGTCACGAACAATCCCATTACTCCCCAGAAAAGCGAGGACACCAGCGATATTCTGTTTTTATAGGTTATTCTGAACATACTGTAATCCCAGAACTGCTTACCGAACATAGTTTCCATAAGCCAGCCCGTGAAGTATTCAAGCGCCGTGCAGGCAATAAGAGCCACAAAGAAAACCTGAAATCCGTTATCTCTGAACGGATGACAGATAAACAGAAGGAGCAGTCCGCCGACACCGTATATAGGAATATAGGGGCCTCTTAGAAAGCCTCTGTTTATCGGCCGTCTGTGATACAGCGACTCGATAGTTGATTCCTGCACCCAGCCTGCCATACAATACATACAGAACGTAAATAGCCAATATTCAATTCCGAAATGTTCCATATTATTCTCCGATTTATAATCAATATTATGATGCTGTTCTGTTTAAAATTCTGTCTTGGGATATTGCTTTTTCCGCCACAATATCCTATACTCCGATTTTATTATATAATATCTGTTAATTAAAGTCAATTAAATAAATTGCCGTTTGCCGAAGTGAATAGATTTTTTGTGAAAACTGTCGAATGCGGATAATCCTCAGTAGCAAAAATCAGTAAAGTTAACATTCCGTTAATAAACGAAACCCCGACCTATCTAAAAGTCGGGGTTTTACGTTCAATTCAGATGTGCATCAGTCGATCTCAACCATAACCTTCTGGTTGTATCTTACTGCTCCTGCACGCATAATGGTACGGATAGCCTTAGCTATTCTTCCCTGCTTGCCTATTACACGTCCCATATCATCGGGAGCAACGTGCAGATGATAAACAACAGTTCCGTCCTCTTTAGGCTCGTCAACTGTTACCCGGATGGCGGACTTGTCATCTACAAGGTCTTCCACCATAGCGATAAGCAATTTTTCCATTTTATTTTCCTTTCAGAAACAGCGATTACTTTTCAGCAGCAATCTTAAGGAGCTTCTTAACTGTATCTGTGGGCTGAGCGCCGTTAGCGAGCCACTTGTCAGCCTTTTCCTTGTCGATAGATACAACAGAGGGTTCCTTTGTAGGATCGTAGTAACCGATTTCCTCAATGAAACGTCCGTCTCTGGGGTAACGTGAATCTGCAACTACAACTCTGTAGAAAGGAGCCTTCTTAGCGCCCATACGTCTTAATCTGATCTTTACCATTTTGTTCACCTCATAAAAAATTTAAGTTTTAGTTTTTATAATCAAAGTGTATTGTCAAGCATTAATTGTCAACCACTATGAATTACCTGTAATCCTGAACGGCTTACATCGGGAATCCGCCCATGCCGTTCATTCCACCCATTCCGCCCATAGGGAACTTCGGGAACTTGCGTTTTTTGCCGCCTTTAAGTCCCATCTGCTTCATCATCTTCTGCATACCGTCAAACTGCTTGAGAAGCTGATTTACGTCTTCGACCTTTGTGCCGCTGCCCGCCGCAATTCTGCGCTTACGCTTTGCGTCAATGATAGAGGGCTTTTCACGCTCTTTTTTTGTCATTGAGGAGATAATAGCCTTTGTACGATACATTCTGCGCTCGTCTATATCTTCTTCCTTGACCTTTCCCGCAACTCCGGGAATCATCTTTATAAGAGATGAGATGCTGCCCATCTTCTCAATCTGTTCAAACTGTGCGTACAGGTCGTTCATATCGAACTTGTTTTCCTGCAGACGCTTTGCCAGCTTTTCCTGCTCCTTCTCATCAACATTTATCTTAGCCTTTTCAATGAGTGAAAGCACATCGCCCATACCCAGTATTCTGTCAGCCATACGGTTGGGGTGGAACTGCTCAAGGTCGTCTGTCTTCTCACCGACACCTGCAAACTTTATCGGCTTGCCTGTAACCGAGAGAACCGACAGAGCCGCACCGCCTCGTGTATCGCCGTCCAGCTTTGTAAGGATAACGCCTGTAATGTCAAGCATATCGTTGAACGATTTTGCAACGTTTACAGCGTCCTGACCGGTCATAGAGTCAACAACGAGCAATATCTCATTCGGCTGAACCTCAGCCTTTATGTCTTTAAGCTCGTTCATCAGGTCTTCATCTATATGCAGACGGCCTGCGGTATCAAGGATAACAACGTCAAAACCGTTGTCCTTTGCGTATTTTATCGACTCTTTCGCTATCTTCACGGGATTTGTCTGTCCCATCTCAAATACATGAGCGTCAACCGAAGCGCCGACTACCTTCAACTGATCGATAGCGGCAGGACGGTAAATATCGCAGGCTACGAGAAGCGGTCTTCTGTTCTGCTTTTTAAGATACTTTGCGAGCTTTGCGGTATGCGTTGTTTTACCTGCACCCTGCAGACCGCACATCATAATAACGCACGGAGGTTTCGATGGGAAATTAATCCTTGCCGTATCCGTACCCATTAGCTGTATCAGCTCATCGTGTACTATATCTATTACCTGCTGTGCGGGAGTAAGGCTGTTCATTACCTCACTGCCTACAGCACGTTCACTTACCTTTGCAACGAAGTCCTTTACTACAGGGAAGCTGACATCCGCTTCAAGCAATGCCATCTTGACTTCACGCATAGCTTCCTTTACATCTTTTTCATTCAGCTTACCGTGATTTTTCAGCTTGCTGAATACTTTTCCGAGCTTGTCCGAAAGTCCTTCAAATGCCATCAGCCAACCTCCTCTTTATATCGCATTCTTTATATCTTCTATAATAGATTTCATTTTCTCTTTTTCATCGGCACTGCCGACATTCTCATCTGTAAGAGCTGTCAGCTTATCGCATAAATCACAGACATTGCGGTACTTTTGCGCAAATCCGAGTGTTTCCTCAAGCTGAGTGAGATATTCCTCCGCTGTGCGTATGCACTTGTGAACGCCCTGTCTTGTGATACCCATATTCTCGGCAATCTCGGAAAGCGACAGATCCTCGTCATAGTAAAGGCTGAGCGTATCATATTGCTTTTCGGTAAGCATACTGCCGTAGGTATCGAGCAGTATTGCATTTTCGATATTCTTTGACATTTTGCCGCTCCTTTGTCCGTCCGTATTTCTGCTAACAGTCATACAGACTTACCCACGCTCCGATTTTCTTGCGTCCTTCGTATGCTCCTTTGTCCGTCCGTATTTCCGTTAACAGTCATACAGACTTAAGCGATTCACTGCCGGCTTACAAGCCGTAAATCCCGCAAACCTTTTTGTTGTGCCGTTTAAAGCGGTGTAATGCTGTTTTGGTTTACAGCCACCTGATATATTATACACAAAGAGAGCCGCTTTGTCAAGTAAAATCTGAAAATTTCTTATAAATACTTGACTGCAAACCGATTTAACGGTATTATATACTTATAACCGACAAGGAGCGATCATTATGATAATAACAACTCTTACCTGTATGTGCGTTGACATATTCGACAATACGATAATGCCCGGAGGCGAATCGCTTAATTTTGCCGCAACAATATCACGGCTTACAGATGCGAAGGTCTACATAATCGGCGCTGTGGGAAATGACAGTTACGGTAAAACCGTCCTTGACAGCATAAAAGATTTCAACATCGACAAAACCCATATCAGAACGGAAAACGGAGATACCGCCTCGAACCGCACCTACCTTACCCCCGACGGCGACCGTTATTATAAAGACGATTCGTGGAACGGCGGAGTGTTCTCAAGCTTTGCCCTGTCTGCGTCTGACAGGGAATTATTGCATTTGTCGGATATGGTGCATACCACCTTTTCCGGACCGAATTTCAACGATGTAATAGACTGCTGCCGTGAAAAGCGTTTTCCGCTGAGCGTTGATTTTGATATTTGCAGGGATTTTGACACGATAGAAAAACACCTTGACTGCATATCGCTTTTGTTTATAAGCGGAGATGAACCTACGCTTAAAAAAGCGAAACAGCTTTCCGCAAAATATCCCGATACGGTCTTTATCGTAACGCTCGGAGAAAACGGAAGCACCGCCTTTTCAAAAGGCACAGCTTATCATTGTGCCGCTGCTGAGGTGTCCGAAGTAACAGATACCACCGGTTGCGGCGACAGCTATCAGGCAGGCTTTATAGCAAGCTATCTTGCCGATGGGAACATAGAAACGGCTATGAGTAAAGGCTCGCAGACAGCCGCACAAACACTTTCGTTCATCGGAGGATTCAGATATTGAAATACGGCGGAAAAGCAAAAGCTTTTCCGCCGTCATTATTTTATATGCCTACTTCGACCGATACGCACCTTCCGCCATACAGCTTCTCACTTAGCTGTGTCGGCTGTGTGAAGCCTGCGTACAGCGTATATCTGCCGTTTCTTACCGCTCTTACGCTGTTATCGTCAACCGTTTCAAACGCACCTTCGGGAATATTGATGTTTATCGTCCTGCTTTCCCCGTCAAACAGCGAAACACGCTCAAATGCGCAAAGGCTGTGATTTATTACCCCGTTTTCGCTCTTTATATAGACCTGCAGAACGTCCTCCGCACTTCTGCTTCCCGTATTGGTAACATTAACGGCAAGCGTATTATTCTTATACGAAATATCCCCGCATTCAAAGTGCGAATAGGTAAGTCCGTAGCCGAAAGGATAAAGCACGTTGCTTTCATCGTCGCAGAAGCGATATGTCCTGTTCTTCATTGAATAGTCGGTGAAATCGGGTAACATATCCGCCGATTTGTAGAAAGTGACCGGGAGCTTGCCGGACGGTGAAACCTCCCCGAAAAGTATCTCCGCAAGCGCCTTTCCGCCGTACTGACCCGGATACCACGCATTTATAAGGGCGTTGCCCTCGCATTCGGTATTCACACTGCTTCCTGCCGCAAGAACTATTATAAGCGGCTTTCCCGTGTCTTTCAGCTTCTGCAGAAGAACACGCTGAACCTCAGGCAATCTGAGATCCGGCTTATCCCCCGATGCAAACTCGTTTCCCGTGTCGCCCTCCTCGCCCTCAAGAGTAGCGTCAAGTCCCACGCATACAACAGTGACATCCGCCGCCTCGCACGCCGCAACCGCTTCGGCATATCTGTCGCCGGGCAGTGCAAGACCCTGCGTTCTGTCACGGAAAAGCTGACAGCCCTCTGCATAATATACCCTGCCGTCAAATGCGTCCTGTATTCCCTCAAGGAATGTAACGCTTCTGTCGGGCGTACCGTTATAGTTTCCGAGCAATGCCGCACGGCTGTCCGCATTCGGTCCTATTACGGCTATCGAGCTTATCCTGCTTTTGTCAAGCGGAAGTATGCCGTCATTATGCAAAAGCACCATTGATTTCTCCGCCGCTTCAAGCGATAACGCTTTATTGCTGTCACAGGCGATAATATCAAACGACAGATCGTCAAACTCGTTATCGTCAAGCTGTCCGAGCCTTATTCTTGTCCGTAATGCGTGAATACAGGCAGTGCGTATATCCTGCTTTGTTATAAGCCCTTCTTCAAGCGCCGCCAGAATATGCAGATATGTGTTTCCGCAGTTAACGTCACAGCCTGCCTTCAGCGCCATTGCCGCAGACTGCGGTGCTGTGTCGGTGATTTTGTGGGTAGTATGAAAATCCCTTATAGCCCAGCAATCCGACACAAAATAACCGTCAAAGCCCCATTCACGCAGTTTTCCCATCAGCTTTTCAGAAGCACACGAAGGCTCGCCGTTCACCCTGTTGTATGCACCCATAACGCCTTCGACCCTGCCCTCTTTTACAAGCGCTTTAAATGCAGGCAGATAGGTTTCTTCCATATCCTTCTCGCTTACCCTTGCGTCAAACTCGTGGCGAAGCGACTCCGGACCGCTGTGTACCGCAAAATGCTTTGCGCAGGCGGCGGCTCTTAGGTATTTTTCTTCTCCCTGTATGCCCTTTACGAAGTTCACACCGAGCCTTGAAGTCAGGTACGGATCCTCGCCGTAGGTTTCATGCCCTCTGCCCCAGCGTGGGTCACGGAATATATTTATATTCGGTGCCCATAATGTAAGGCCTTTATATATGTCGGTATCGCCGTGTTTTGCGGCGCTGTTGTACATTGCCCTTGCTTCTGTGGAAACCACCTCACCGACACGATACATCATATCCTTGTCGAAAGCCGCCGCAAGTGCGATAGCCTGCGGAAAAACCGTAGCCGTACCTGCTCTTGCCACGCCGTGAAGTCCCTCGTTCCACCAGTTATAGGACGGAAGCCCTGCCTTTTCTATGGCAGGTGCGTCATATTTCAGCTGCTGTGCCTGTTCCTCCGTACTCAGCGTATCGGCAAGTGCCGCCGCTCTCTCGTAAGCCGATAATTGTTTATCCTTATATCTTTCCATAAATTACTCCTTGAAATCCGGTCTGCCGTACTGTTAAGTTGATTTTATCATAACTTACGGCAAGTTTCAAGATGATTTTACGCAAAATGCACGGATAAAAATAATTGCCCCGCCGTAAAGGCGGAGCTTCATTTCCGGTAGCATTGCAACCGCTCCGATTTGTTATAAGCTGTAAGAAAAATATCTTCTTCCGTGTTCCTCTTCTGCACCAATCTTATTGTAAAAATTGATTGCAGGCTCGTTCCAGTCAAGGCAGCTCCACTCTATATATGAAAATCCGTCCTGCTTTACAAATTTCTCTACTTCAGAAAAGAACTTTGTTCCGAGTCCGTTCCTGCGTTTTTCCGGCATTAAAAACAAATCTTCAAGATGCACTCCTGCCTTTGCCGCAAACGAGGCAAACACGGGGTAATAAATAGCATAACCGACCGGTTCGCCGCTGAGTTCGGCGATAAGCGCAATAGCTATGTTCTTTTCAAAGAGAAGATAACGCAGATCCTCCTGTGCGGCGGTCATATCCTGCGGTCTTTTTTCGTATGCGGCAAGACCTTTTATCAGGTTTTCTATAAGGCTTATATCGTTTTCGGTCGCTTTTCTGACAGTAAAATTTTCGTTCATTGGAAGTCCTCCTGCTTAATTTTTCTTAAAGGCTTTATATATCCTCTGCGCTCTGCCTCTTTTATAAGTTCAGGCTGAATTAACGGATATGTCCATTCTGTCGGAAGTTCATCAAGTATAAGTATCTTCTCAATCTCACTGTGTAAATCCTTTTCAAACCCGGTTATTACAGCAAAATACAACATTCCGAATGTTTCTTCGCCGGTACGGTTTACTCTGTTTGTACCGGTAACCGAATATACACAAACGGGTTTTATTTTGAATTCTATTGCACCTGTTTCTTCGTACAGTTCTCTTTTAGCTGTATCAAGAATCAGCTCATCATGTTCCCTGTGCCCACCCGGTAATTCAAAGGTATCCCTTTCTTTGTGCTTACAGAATACCCACTTATTATCCGTCTTTGCAATAATAACCGCAAATTTCAGTAAGTTATCATCTATTCTGTCATAAAATTTCACTATCACTACAGTTTTTCTCCTCAAAGGATGGTTTGTTTGTCCGCTGTTTCAGAAAACGGGCAATCCCAAAGGAACTGTAATTTCTGAAATCTGCTACATTTAATTATAGCGGGTTTCTGCGGTTAAGTCAATTGCGACTTTACGTCTGAACATCAGCATAACAGAAAAGCCCTTTGAGAAAGGGAGTTATCCTCTCTCAAAGGGCAAGTTGACAAACTGGAATTGCACCAAAACAATCTAAGACAACAACGCTGCCCTACTTGCGATTTTTTCTTGTACTGCGGAAACAGTTTCTTGAATGGAATAAGTGGTCGTATCTATAACATTCGATTCATATATTCCCAGATTGCAAAATTGCTCCCACATGGTTTCTACCAATTCGATATTTGTCTTTCGGTCTAACTTTGAGCGTTCAACAGCTCGCTTCAATGTTCCTGCTGATTTTGATACAATAGAAAAAGCCTTCTCCAGGGTCGAAACCGCCGAAAAAGGCATAAAACAAGGGCTTTCGAGGTCAAATACTGACTTCGGAAGCCCTTTTTCACTTTATTCAGTTATGGATTTCTGATGTTTCAAGTCCAGCGGCACTGTGGGGTGTAAGCCGTGCGGTGTATGGATTTTGGAATAATTAAAATGTGTAACAAAATTAAAAGGTTAACGTCATTTATAGCTTTTCTTCTTCAAAGAGGTTCGGTCTGTTTAGCGAGATCAGTTCTGCTTCTGTTCTCGCATCGTTGTTCTTGCATTTCAGAAGGGAGCGATGAAGCATTAGAATGCCGTCTTTTCTGAAAATATATTCAGGGTGATCCTTTATGTAGTTAGCGGACTCGCGAGAGAACCCATTTCTCTGAAGGAATACCGTGATTTCGTTTGTCGTACCATATTCAACAAACTCATACCAATTATTGTCATCAAGGGAATGCTCCCCGTTGATAGCAATATACATATTGGAAAACCGCAGGAAGTAATTTGATATACTAAAGAGAATGACATTTTCAATAACTTCCAATGTATCGGCAAATACAACATTGCAGTGCTCTGGTCCATCGTTAAAATATGAAGGTGTATAATCATTTAGCCAGAACTTCTCTGGATGTTCATTCATATACTCGATAGCTTTACGCATGATGTAACTCAGCCCGTGTCCTTCCATCCATTGTGAAAGAATCACGGCATACCAACTTAACTTGGCGTGTTCACCCAACTTGTTGCGTTTACCGAGAGTACCAAACTCATATTTATCCCAGTTAAAAATACGGCTCAGTTCTTCCAGAAATTCGAGAACCACAGTATGAGAAAATCTTCCATCTTGAGATTTCGGATAGTGCGTACCATTTCTAATTGCCGCAGCCAGCCGACGTGACTGGTCGGCGGATATATTGATATCACTGTCAATGAACTCTTTCTGTCCATCAAACTTCTCGCGGATGGTTTGCTCGCCGCCTTCCGGCATATACTCTGCAAACTCGCGGCGAACGAAGCTATTCCTGTCATCTACGATGTCTTTCAAAAGAATCAGTCCAAATTTCCGCATCATTGTGTATTCTTCTTCAGACTGCTTCTGACTCTTTGTATCGTAGGGTTCAATTTTTGAACTGCCCGAGAGAAGCGTATCCACAATGTGCTTTTTTAGTTTCGGCTTCAATTCCTGCACGATTGACAATTTCTGATCAGGTATCGGCTCTCGAAGCAGACGCACATATTCTTTCTCTGTCACCTGGTTTCCGTCGCTAATGAAGAATACATTGCCGTAAAGATTGAATTTAATGCGACCGACACGACCGATAAGATTGCGGAATTCTACGCTTTGCCGGAGTATTCTATCATTACTGCATACGCACAGCAGAATGTTATGCACAGTAAAAAAAGAAAGTTTACCGATGTGTCGCTGAGAACAGGTACGCTCCCGGCGGGTATCAGCATACGCTTTTCGGGGTCTGCCGCTGCATATTCATAGCGTGAAAATATCTGCTCGATGATTTCCTCGCGCTTTAATATTTCATTGTACTGTGCCATCTCTCGCTCAAAAGCGGCGTCGTCAAGCTCTCCGTTTGCGTACTTATTGCTTAGCTCATTTACAGCGGCCTTTGCGGCAAGATATTCTTCTTTAAGTGCGGTAATCTCCGCCGCTTTTTCATCAGTCAATTCACCTGTGAACGGTGTGATTGTTTCAAGGTACTCGTTCCTTTCGGTGACCGTTGCAAAGCCGTAAGTCTGGTGCTGTGCCGTAATAAGAGAAAAAGCGGCAAAAATAATAACTATAAGATATAATAACAGCGAATATTGCTTTATCAGTATCTTTTTAAGCTCATATAAAAATATCACTGTACCGCCCCCTTTTCTTTTCTTATATATCCGGCTCTGAAATAGCAGATAGCAGTCAGCAAAGCAATCAGTGCCGCCGTGATAACAAACTGAACAATAAAGCTCAGTACAGGATAGCCGAAAATATTGACGCAGTTAAAATCCTTCATCCAGCTTTCCGCGTTTAAAAGCGAAAGCGGAGAAAACAGCGGATTTATATGCTCGCTTATGATTATCATCGCTCCGCCAGCCGCAAAGCATAGCGTTATCGAAAATCCCGTATTTTTTGTAAACGAAGAAATCAGCAGTACGATTTCTCCGATAAAAACAAGCGCAAGCAGCTTTCCAAGCAAGGAAAGCATAACAGCACCGAATACCGTGACATTAAGCGGCGTATATCTGTATTCTTCAATCGCATAAAGCGGCTGATTAATAAACGAACCGTCGTAAAACGAGCTAAACCTCACTATATCCATAACCGCAAACAAAACTATCAGCACGGTAATAAAAAGCAGCATTACCGCCTGCTTAGTAAGGAATACGCTTTTTGCTCTGCGGCAGGAGCGTATTATCCTGTCCGTGCCTGTCGCTTTTTCATCGCTGAGCGACGCCGCAAAAGCAAAAATAATCATCACTATAATGACAAGCGAGGAAAACTCGTAATCAAAGTACAGCCTGAACGCCTCATAGTTTCCGTATGCGGAAATACGCCTGCCTGTATAAAGCTGTTTTACAAGCTCGTTTTTTCTAACCTCAAAATCACTTCTGCCGGTGTAAAATTCAATGTTTTCGTCTGCTCTTTGCTTCAGCTCTATCATCTGATTTGGGTACAGATAGGCATATCTCATTTTATCGGCAGTTTCTTCTGAATAATTCAGATCACCCATCGCATATCCTGTGAAAAATCTGTCGTTTGCTTCTTCGGTAGGCTTGTATTCGTCGCTGCTTATATAATCCTGCAAATAATCACGGTATTCGCCGAGAGCTTCAAATTTTTGCAGGGTAAACTCTCCCTTGTACTCCTCATACATTTTTCTGCCGAGTGACGACTTATCCTCTACGCCTATTGCAATACGGCTGTCGCCGAGAAATCTCGCTGTTTCGTGCTGTTTGAACAGATTTACCCCGATAAGCGCAAGCAGAAGTATAAAGACCGATAAGCGAAGCACATTCTTTTTCAGTTCATATTTAAACAGCTTCATATCACATATCCCCGAAATAATAAATACACACATCTTCAAGAGTAGGCTGTACAGTCTTTGCACCCTGCTCGGGAAGATTGTCCGACACTATGCGTAAAGTGTATTTACTGCCGTCAGATACCGCATTTGATACACGCATACGACTCATATATTCCATCACCTTGTCACTCTCGGCGGTTATCTCCCACACCTTGCCCGAAATATCGGAACATAACTCTTCCTGCGCGCCTGTTTTGATTATTTTGCCGCCGTTCATAAGAACGACCGTCTTCGCAACATAAGCTATATCGGTGACGATATGCGTTGCAAGTATAACTATCTTATCTGCGGCAAGGGAGCTTATAACATTTCTGAAACGAATACGCTCCTTTGCGTCAAGGCCTGCGGTCGGCTCGTCAAAAATCAGCACCTTAGGCTCGCCTACTATCGCCTGCACTATACCGAGCCTTTGCTTCATTCCGCCCGAAAACGCGCCGATTTTTTTATCTGCGTCCGAGTGCAGATTTACACGGTCAAGCACAGAAAGGGCATACTCGTCCGCATTGTCGGGAGAGTATTTTTTCAGCGCCATGATGTACTTTATGTAGTCCTTTGCTGTGAAGTTGCGGTAAAAGTCCATGCCCTGCGGCATAAAGCCGAGATGTGACAAAAAGCTGTTGTCCCCGCCGTCGGAAAACGCTATGCTTCCGCTGTCTTTGCCGATTATCCCCGTGATGATATTTATAAGCGTGGATTTACCTGCGCCGTTGGGACCGAGCAGTCCGTACACTCCTTCGGTGAGGGTGAGCGTGAAGTCCTCAAGTGCGTTTTTGCGCTTTTTGCCTTTCGTGTAGGATTTTGTGATATGTTCAAGTGTTAACTGCATAGCTTATTTCCTTTCGTTATCTGTATTTTATTCTGTAGTCGCCGTTTGTTGTGGATAGAATCACATATTCGTTTCCGACGAGCAGAGTTCCGCCTACTTTCAGTTTGCTGTCGCTTATCTCTTCTTCAAAGAACAGCTCACCTGTTTTTGTATCATAAATCCTTAAATATGTGCCTGTCGGGGTTTTGCCGTCAGCCGCACTTATCTCGGTCACAGAGGTAACAATATAAGCACCGTCGGGAGAGAGTGCCGAGCTTGTACTTCCCTCGGTCTTATATTCGGTCTTTATCTCACGGAATTCTTTTTTGGTCTTATCAAAGATAACAAACTTTCCGCTTGTGTTTTTATGATCAGGGAAGAAGATATAATCTCCCTCGCTGCTGATTATTCCGCCGCCGTCATCGGTAAGCCCGTCTCCGTCATATATTACGGTATTGCCGTCGCTGAGATTTATAACCACGGCTGACTCGGTAGTGCTTCCCTCTTTACACCGCCTGAAAAATACCAGCTCGCCGTCTGTGGCAAGAGAGTAATCATAGTAATTGTCCGGGAATGTGTAAATCGGATTTTTGTTTTCGCCGTTATAATCACATACGCATAGCGTTGTACTGCCGTTTATATCCTCATGTATCAGCTTTTGCGAGTCGTTAAGTATAATACCGTCTTCAATGATAAATTCTCCGCTTTTTTGCATAGGTACTTCGCTTACAGCCGAAAAATCACTATCCAGCAGATAATACGCTCCGCTCTTTACTTCATCTCCCTCATATTCATATTTCTTAATAACCATCTTAGTGCCGTCAATGGCGAGAGAGTATGTCATATAGCCTTGCTTTTCCAATTCTTCAATACGTACTATTTCACTTACACGCTTATCCTCGTCTATGTCGGAAATGTACAGGGCTTTGTTATTCTCAATAACTGCGAGCCTTTTCCCGTCCTGTTCGATATATCCGATGAGCTTAATTGTAAATGATGTATTTTTCACAACAGCGCCGTTGTTTATTATTTCCTGCGGAGTGCTGTCGGAAGTATCTGAGCTGTTATCTGTACCGGCAGGTCTTTCCGGCTCTTTTACTTCAAAATCGCTGTTTACAACAAGCTTGGGCTGTGTCATATCAAATGAAGCATACTCTTCAAAATTCTCGCCCGTGTTTTTATGTATTGCGGCATATATAAAGTCACCTCGAGCGATATTGTCAAGCTGTACGGAATATGTGTACAGATATCCGTCTACAAGCTCTGCTTCGATATAGTCATTGCCGTTTATAGTTATTAGTTCGTTGTTTTTGTATAGTGAAACTCTGTATTTACCGCTGTTTTCATTTTCATAAAGCATCAGATTGAGATTTAATGTACCGTCCTCGCTGAGCCGTAAAACGCCCGTGTCGGTCTTTGTGTTCTGATACATATTTACTCTTGTTCGTCCGCTTGTCTTCAATGGAGTACCTGTGTTATCGGCGTACTTTTCCAAAAGGGTTTTTGTGATAAGCTCTTTGCTTATATCGGAAGCGTAGCTGTAATCTGTGTATTTAGGCGTACCGTCAAGGCTTATCGTGGTATAAAGGCAATGATTGGCATGGTGAGTCATACCAAAGGTGGGGTAGCTTTCATCGGGTATATATGCGGCGTTGAAGTGAGCGAAAAAAGTAATCGGCACCTGCTTTTTACCCTTATCCTCACTGCTGATAACAGGGTCAAAAGTTATCTCCCGCTCGATTGTTTCACCCGGAGCGATATTCTCGAAAATGAGCATATTTCTTTCCCGCATACCACCTGTACTCAGTGTCTGTACAGTGCCGTTTATCACGGCAGATATGCCGAGTGACATCTCATATTCATTTGTATCATCGGCAGTAACAGCAACAGGAACGGTTATTTTTTCTCCCGTATAAACTATCGGTTTTCCTTCATTAACGGTACACTCATAACCGCCTGTTGAGTATTTTGACAGATTCTGAGCTGCCGTGTTTTCTTTAATATCGTCGCCGATAAGGGTGTTTGATTCAAATGTTTCAAACGGGTCGGGTATATAGCTGTCGTATGACTCCTGCATAGCGCAGCCGGACGTTGTAAAAACTGTTGCAATGGTTATAGCAAACGATAATAATACAGAAGATTTTTTCATGGTTGTTCCTTTCGTATTATAAGTTGACCGATGGACATAAAATCCATCGGTCTATTAAATTACTACACCTGTTTAGTTTGTAGTCTGGGTATATTTTGCTATAAGTGTTTGTCCGTTTTTATAAGCGGTATGAGCGCAAAGAACGGTTATATCATCATAATATGTTCTGGATACGCAGTCATACCCGTCCTTTCTGTTTGTATCATAACCATCTTCTGTTTGCTTCGTACCTATATCAGCGCCTGTCCAATAATCATATACCTGCCAATGTGTATGAATTTCATTTGCAGTTGCACTACTTGGGCTACTTACATAGGTTGAAAGATCAATTACAAAAGAATATCGGGTTGTCGAGATATCATTTGTACCTTTGGTTGTATATGATGTTGTGCCTATTTTGGTTGTATTAGTTACGGTTTCACTATTTGTGAGTGCAGAAGCACTTGCCATTAATGACATTACAGTTGAAGAAATGACTGCTATAGCAGCTATTCGTTTTACTATTTTTTTCGCAACAAATTTCCTTTCCGCTCAAAATGAGCTTTCCGTGACAGCGTTATGCTGTCAAAATCTTGTTTTTATCAGCGTTCTTATTTCAGCTGATTGTCTTCTCTGCGTAACAGAAAAAATTTTGGTTTACAAACCATGTAATATAACATTAATCACAGTAAGGTTTGTAAACCAAAATAACATCACTTCTTCTGTTTCGGCATCTGAGGTTCTTTTGCCTGATGATAGCCAAATTGTGAAGCTGTACCTGCAGCTTTTTTTGCAGCATTCATTCCGACTTTTGCTAATAATTCAGTTATTTTTGTTTTCATGTGTGTCAAATCCTCCTTTCTTTAATGTGATTTTATCGTCATAGCAACTGAAACAGAGAACAGTGCCAATGAGATGCTCATTCATCATATGTCATCACTCCTGAAGAAAAAGCATCATCCAAATCATGCCCGCGTTGAGCTATTTCATCGGCAATATTTACAGCTTGTCCTTCTAGTGTAGAACAGAACTCTTGTTTCAGATGAAGTTCTTCTTCAATTTTATTGCCGTGTATAAATTCACCAAGAGTATATTTTTTGTCTAATTTAGTATGCTTGAGAATACCCTCTAACGTTTGAAAACTTAAATCCATTCCATTAACTTCCGCATACTCATCTTCAAGAATAGTTGCTACTCTTATTGACTGATAGTTGTGCTTGAAACCACCGAAATAGTCATTTTCAAATAGCTCGGGATTGCGGATTATTTCTATTTTGTTACGCAGAATATCATCCAATGTTCTTTCACCCTGATGTCCGAACGGAGTGTGTCCAATGTCATGGGCAAGAGCGATCGCTTCGGTTAAATAAAGATTTAAATGCAGACCCTCAGCTATTCCGCGAGCAATTTGAGCAACAGCTTGTGAATGAGTCATGCGCGTTCGATAATAATCACCTTTTGAAGCGCTAAATATTTGAGCCTTATCCACCATACGTCTAAATGATTTCGAATGTACAATTCGCTCATAGTCTCGTTGAAATTCTCCTCTATTTTTCATTGAATCACGAAGATTATATTGCCTACGACAATATTGATTTTTCTGTGCAAGAGGATGTAAGTCTTTTTCGGTATCTAAACAACTATATGTTCTTTGTAATACTGAACACTCAAGAGGTTTTTTAATAATAAAAGCTATTTGTTTAGCAATTAGTTCCGAATCTTCCACCAAAACATAGGAACTATCTCCAAAATCTGAATCCAAATCCAGTTCAGAGAGCTTTTGTATATTTTCTATAGAAGTACAGTTTTCCATTTTAACTTTTATATCTAATACTAAACTTACGCCTTTATTATTAATGTGTTTATTACAAAGTCCGAGATAGGCAAGTTCGATTTTCTTATTACTATGTATTAAACCAATAATGTAATGCGAGGAATTATCGTTAATATCCTCAATTTCACTTCCTTGGTTCAAATTGTAATAATAATTTTGTTTATTGTCATTTCCTCTCTGATATGATTGTTCAAAGTGATCTATCGGATCACAACCTTTTATCAATTTTACATAAATAATTTTTTTATCCATTTTCAGATTCCTTTCGTATGCGCTTTCGCTCGATAATTGCTTAAAGCATATTTTGAATGCAACAAAAAGAGTAATTACAAACAGAATCATGCTCTTTTCAGAATAAGTATACATTTTCTTTGCATTAATGCAATAGTATTTTCCTTAAATGCACATTTTTTGACTTGAAATGCAATAATTTATTTTTAATGAATTCATTTTCATGCTTATCGTTTGTGATTTATTAGATTTGCATATTCAACAGCAAAACATATTGTTTAACCTTAAAAATCAACTTTACATCGCACAACAAGTACTATTTTCGCAATAAAAACACTGCCATCAAATGCGTAGAAGCATCAATGGCAGCATTTTTGTTCTTAAATTTTATTTAATTACACTTATGTGCTATATGTGTTTGCGTTTATAACCAGCTTATTGCTTTCATAAATGATAATTTTAGCCATACCTCTGCTGTAAAATATCTCCCTCTTCCTGTAAATGTAGTAATATCGTTCTACTTTCATCAAGCTTAATATAGTCACATTAGTATCTGAAAGGATTGTTTACTGCAAGCTCCATATTGCCTGTCATTGACATAATCTTGCCCCAGGCATTGTAGGTGTATGTTACTACCT
>OHNZ01000256.1_pt1 | contig 42220 bp, 29 predicted proteins | sample 1569761 | NCBI WGS metagenome assembly OHNZ01 (sample SAMEA3879562, study PRJEB24766) | human gut metagenome | biome: human-associated habitat; feature: feces | place: USA | collected 1985/1987
GTACGGAAAATGTTTTCAGCAGTGTTGGTGATACATTTCATTATACTGTTTTAATAATCGGTTTTTCGACAAACTAAAGCGGAGCAGATTCCCATCTGCTCCGCTTATATTTTGTCTTTTTCTGCTTACTGCACAAGATCTCCGTAAACAATGCCAAGTCCGACTGTACTCATATAAACTCTGCCGTATTTGTTCATATCGCCTACGACAAAATATCCGTTGCCGGGACCGCCGAACTGATGCTGATCATCGCTTACCTTGCTCCATGTCTTACCCTCGTCCTCAGACCAGTAAAGACCTATAGGATCATCGTTTGTGGGCTTGCCCCATACGAATATGGTATAAGGATCGCTGTCCGTCTTGCCCTTGCCAAGACCTACCGCCATACAAGCGGCTAAAGAATCCATTCTTGTGAACGTTTTGCCATAGTCGGTTGATACCTGAAGTCCCATTGAAGGATAGTATACAACGCCCTCCTTGCCGGGTGCAACCACAGGTCTTGCCGCAGTGAATACAGAAAGCGTCATATTCTGAGTAAACGTCTTTCCGCCGTCCTCGCTGTAGAAGAACGCACCGCCGCTTGCGGCATATACATAATCGGGGTTTACAGGGTCGCAGATGATTTTCTTTGAGCCTACTCCGCCCTCGCTCTTTGTCCAGGTCTTGCCCTGATCGTCGGAATAGTAAATGCTGCTGTCGTTTCCGGGTGCCCAGAAGAATCTCTTTCCGTCAGCGGAAACTGCCACATAGCCGCCGTATGCCACCTTTCCGCTTTCAAGCGGAGAAACGGTAACATTCACCCATTTCTTGCCTGCGTCAAGAGAATACCAGAAGCCCGGCTTTTCTTCACTGCCGCCGCACTTTACCCATATATCAGTTGCCTTTGCCGCTATCGCAAGACCGGTCATTGAGCCTGCAACGCTGTTGTGTACCATACCGTATTCTTCGGCGCTATCCTGTACAAAGCCGTCATAGTCGCCTATAACGCTTACCAGCTTACCGCCGGGTATGCTGATTATATCATACGGAACAGTTTCCTCTATACCCTTTGAGAAGAAGTAGAATTCGGGGCTTTCATCCCATATATTATCGCAGGTGAACACGCCGTTACCGGATACTACCATTATCTTATTTGTGTTATTGGGATCAATTGCCATTGAACTGCACCAGTGCATAGACGCTGTTGTTATCCACTCAACTCCGCCGCTGCTCATCTTCATCTTATCATTGAGAAGCGTCCAGTTCTTGCCGCCGTCCGTAGTTACATAGAATTCATCGCCGTACTGACCGTTAGGCTGAGCAACATATATATTCTCCGTGCAGGCAACCATTCTGTCGGGGTTTGAAGGATCTATCACGACATCACCGAAGCTCTTTTTTGCAGGAGAAATATCTGTCAACGAATCGTTCGACATATCGAGAATTTTTACGCCGCCGGCAATTCTGTTATTGTTCCACGGGCCTTCGGTATTGGCATAGGTAATGACGATCTTGCCGTCACCGTTATACTTCATTCTCTGGACCATGATTCCCTTAGGTGCGTCTGCAACAGAATTCCATGTAACGCCTCCGTCGGTCGATTTATAAAGGTTTTCCTCCTGTGCTCTCGAAACAGCCGCATATATAGTTGTGCAGGCACTGTCATCGCCCGACTTGGGGTCAATCAGGATACTGCATATACCGTTGCCGTTTGACGTTGTCGTCTTTGTTCCCATATCAAGTGCAGTGAACGTCTTTCCGCCGTCGGTCGACTTTATTATACCGCCTGTTCTTCCGCCGACATATACTATGTCACTGTTCTTGGGGTCAACCGCAATACGCTCGCCGTTTCCTCTGCCCATACCGTTTCCGTGCGCCGTTATCATATCGGTAAGTTCGGTACGGTTCCATGTCTTTCCGTAATCATCGGAGTATAAGAGGCAGGTTTTGCCGTTGCTGAAATACTCCGTGCCTGCAAGCATATATACCTTGTTAGGATCTTTTTCTCCGAATGCAAGACCGTCTATACCGAGCAGACCTCTGTCTTCCTCGCTTATATCGTAAGACATGGATTCCCACTTCTGAGTATCCTTATTATAACGGTATGCACCGCCAACGTCTGTACGGGCATAATATAAGCCCTGCTCGCTTGTTGCAAATACGCCGCTTACGAATCCGCCGCCGCCCATAGCTACCTGGCTGAACGTAAACTGTGCCTGTGCCGTTCCCGAATTGCCTCCCGATGTTGTATTATCGCTTGTCATACTGCTGTCACCACTGCCCGATGAGGTCACATCACCGCTTGACGATGTTCCCGAATTATCGTTTCCGTTACAGCCTGCGGCGCATATTGCCGTTGCTACCGCAAGTATGACCGCTGTTATTTTTCTGTACTTCATTTCTTATTCCTTTCTTATTAAAGCAGACTTGCTTAATTTTCATGTAAACCTTTACACAAGTATTATGCACCATTTAAGTTAAATTTGCAAGACTTGTTTTGCTATTTTGTGAATATTTGATAAATCACCATAGGCACTATTGGTGATAATCACGGATTTTGCAACAAGAAAAATATGGGCGTGACTTTTGCGTGCTTATATAGTATAATCATATTGTAATCGAATACAAGCCCTGTCTTATCACGTTTACGGCAGGCAAACGGAAAAGGAAAAGAAAAATGAAAAAACGCATCATCTCCCTTATCTTATGTGCGGCAGTAATAATATCTGCCTGCGGCTGCAGTGCAGATAACGGCACATTGTCAGCCGACAGTTCATCAGCTTCGGCAGTGTCCTCCGCCGAAACCGCATCGCAGAATACATCGTCCGACAGCGGTTCGTCTTACGATACCTCGTCAGACGCTTCCGATAAAACAAGCTCCGATGAGCAGAACAGTTCGTCATCGGACAGTTCAGATAAGCAGGACAGTTCATCGGCTGACAACTCGGATAAGCAAAACAACTCATCCGATACTTCTTCCGAAACGTCAAAGCCTCAGACCGACAAGCAGGAAACCGGTTCTTCTGCCGTTACGTCAAGCAAGCCTGCGTCTGCAACTGCCGCCGATACCACCAAAAAGCCTTCCGCAACGACTACAACGAAAAAACCTTCCGCAACGACTACCACAACAACCGTAAAGCAGACAAGCGACAAGCCGCTGAACTTTTCGGAAACCTATGAAGCGGAAAACGGAAAGCTGTCAAACGATATGTCCGTCATATCCAACGGCAACGCATCCGGAGGAAAGTCGGTAGGAAAGTTTGAAAATGACCGCTCCTATTGCCAGATTAGCATAACCGTTCCTGCCGATGCGGTTTATGATATAGTGATACGCACAATGGGCATCGGCAGTTCCAAAGAAAACGACATTTATACCGATGGTAAGAAGGTAGGTACTTTCACCAGCGAGAACAATAAATTCTCGGATTACACAGTAAGTGCGGTAAGCCTTACAAAAGGCGACCACAATATCCGTATAATCAAGTCATGGGGCTGGATAGAGCTTGATAAAATAACAGTAAAGACGGGTGCAAAGATAAGCGACAGCACCTATAATGTCACATCATCTCTTGTCAACAAAAACTCCACTGCAAACACAAAGAAGCTGTACAGTTTCCTTAAGGACAGCTACGGAAAATATGTAATCACAGGTCAGCAGTGTGACGGCGGAATAAACGGTAACGAGTTCAAAGCGATAAAAAATCTTACCGGCGACTACCCCGCCCTTCTCGGACTTGATATGATGGATTATACTCCGTCAAGAACGGCGCTCGGTGCGTCCTCTTCGGCTGTAGAAAAAGCAATAGAATTTGCAAACAAGGGCGGTATCGTAACATTCTGCTGGCACTGGAACGCTCCGACCGAATACCTTAACAGCACAGCCAACAGTTCTGACGGCTGGTGGGGCGGCTTCTATACGCAAAACAGCAAATTCGATATAGCGAAAGTAATGAACGGACAGGACGCAAACGGCAAAAAACTGATCGACCGTGATATAAAGGAAATTGCAAAGCAGTTAAAGCGGATTGAAAAAGCAGGCGTGCCTGTTATATGGCGGCCTCTTCACGAAGGCTCAGGCGGCTGGTTCTGGTGGGGAGCAAAAGGTTCCGACGCTTACAAAAAGCTGTGGAAATACCTTTATAACGAGCTTACAAATACATACGGCTGTAACAATCTTATCTGGGTCTATAACGGTCAGAGCGCCGACTGGTATCCGGGTGACGAGTATGTTGATATTGTAGGCGAGGACATCTATCCCGGAAATCACGTCTACGATCCTCAGGTAAGCCGTTTCAGACAGGCGATAAACTACGGCAGTAAAACAAAGATAACGGCTCTCACAGAAAACGGCTGTATCTTTGATATAGATTCCGCCGTGAGCATAAACGCACTGTGGAGCTGGTTCATGACGTGGGGCGGCGAGTTTACCTCTAACGGCAGTAATTACAGTGAAAAATACACCGAAAAATCGGTTATAAAGAAAATGTACGCAAGCAAATATTCATTAACTCTCGGAACGCTTCCGAAAATCTATTGATATAAGCTGAAAACGCTCCGACAGGAACACCTGTCGGAGCGTTTTTATTAGCGTTTTTGATATAATTATCATACCATAAGCGAGCATATCTTGTTGCTGTACTCAACGGGGTCTTCTATAGGCATACCCTCAACAAGAAGCGCCTGATCGTACAGAATCTCGCTGTATGTTTTCAGCTTATCCTTATCAGTTTCATACAGCTTTTTCAGCGTTTCATAGATAGGATGCTCCGCATTGATCTCCAGCACCTTTTCAGCCTTTGCGTCATGCTCTGCGGGCATCTGGCTGAGCACCTTCTCCATCTCTATTGAAAGCAGGCCGTCACTGGTCAGGCATACTGCGTGGGACTTCAGTATCTTTGACAGTCTTACGTCCTTTACCTTACCGCCAAGCGATTCCTTCATGAAAGCAAACATATCCTTGCTTTCCTCTGCCTTAGCCTTCATTTCTTCCTTTTCTTCGGGAGTTTCAAGGTCAAGGTCGCCTGCGGATACTGACTTGAACTGCTTTTCGTTATAGTCGACCATCATCTGTAAAGCAAACTCGTCAACGCTGTCGATAAGATAAAGTATCTCGTAGCCCTTATCCTTTACAAGCTCGGTCTGAGGGAGCTTGTCTATCTTATCGACCGTTTCGCCGCTTGCAAAGTAAATATACTTCTGATCTTCCTTCATTCTTGAAACATATTCTTCAAGAGTTACGAGCTTCTTTTCGTATGAAGAATAGAACAGCAACAGATCCTTAAGTAATTCCTTGCCTGCGCCGAAGCCGTTGTATACGCCGAACTTTATCTGAAGTCCGAATACCTTCCAAAACTTTTCGTATCTCTCACGGTCGTTGCGGAGCATCTTTGTAAGCTCGTTCTTGATAGAACGTTCAAGGCTCTTTTCGATTATCTTAAGCTGTCTGTCGTGCTGCAGCATCTCACGGGAGATATTGAGCGACAGATCCGCAGAGTCAACAAGACCCTTTACAAAGCTGAAATAATCGGGGAGCAGATCGGGGCATTTATCCATTATAAGAACGCCGTTTGAATAAAGCTGTAAGCCCTTTTCATAGTCCTTTGAATAGTAGTCGAAGGGGGCTTTTGACGGAATGTACATCAGTGCGTTATATGTTGCTGTACCCTCTGCCTTTGTGTGGATATGTGCGATAGGATCGTCATAGTCGAAGAACTTTTCCTTGTAGAACTGATTATAGTCCTCATCTTTAAGCTCAGACTTGCTCTTGTTCCAGATAGGCACCATGCTGTTGAGAGTTTCTATCTCGGTATGTGTTTCATACTCGTTCTCAGTGCCTTCCTTGAGGTGCTGATGACTTACTTCCATCCTGATAGGATAACGGATATAGTCGGAATACTTCTTTACTATCATACGGAGTTTGTAGTCCTGAAGATACTCGTCGTACTCCTCTTCTTCGGTATTTTCCTTTATCTTAAGGGTTATCTTTGTGCCGACATCGTCCTTGTCGCAGTCTGTGATTGTATAACCGTCTACGCCCTGCGAATACCACTTGTAAGCCTGCTCACTGCCGTAAGCCTTAGACTCGACAGTAACCTCAGACGCTACCATAAACGCCGAATAGAAGCCTACGCCGAACTGACCGATAACGTTTATATCATCCTTTTCGGTATCGGTATTGTCGTTCTTGAATTTGAAAGAACCGCTGTTTGCGATAACACCGAGATTATTTTCAAGCTCGTCCTTTGTCATACCGATACCGTTATCGGTAATTGTTATAAGACGGTTTTCCTTGTCGACCGCAAGGTCTATGCCGAGGTCTTTTCTCTCTATGCCGAGATTCTCCGTCAATGACTTGAAATACAGCTTGTCAAGCGCATCGCTTGCATTTGAAATAAGCTCACGCAGAAATATCTCCTTATGAGTGTAGATCGAATTGATCATCATATCAAGCAAACGCTTTGATTCTGCCTTGAATGCCTTTTTTGCCATAAAAATCATTTCCTTTCTATGCCTGTGCCTTATATAGCGGCGATAATACTGAATTTACACCAATCGTAACCGATTTAGCACTCTATCACTCTGAGTGCTAAAATATATTATAACACTATTTTTATATTTGTCAAGAGGTGTTTTAAAAATGTTTGTAATTAAAACAAATCCGTGATTTCAAGCGGAAATTTTAAAAATCGGCTATTGACAATTGTTCATTTTTGAACTATAATGATATTGTTTAAATTTGAACAATATCGCCTTTTGACAGAAAGGACAGGCATATGACTACAAGCAGTTTCTGGAATTTCATCTCTGCCGCAGAGGACGAATACAGCGTGTACAGAAAGCGCATCATGGCAAAGTTTTCTCTCTCAGCCGCAGAAACGGATATAATTATGTTCCTTGCGAATAACCCCGGCTATGACACGGCGGCGGATATTTCAAGGGTCCGCCGTATACTGAAATCGCAGGTTTCGGTTTCGGTAAAATCACTCAGCGAAAAGGGCTTGCTGACAGGCACTTATAAGGACGGAAACAAAAAAAGCGTGCATCTTTCACTGACAGCAAAGGCAAGGTCTGTTGTCACATACGGCAAAAAGGAACAAAGCGATTTTGCGGCTGTTCTGTTTGACGGATTTACCGATGAAGAAATCGCCGCATTTGAAAGATACCATATTAAAATACTGGACAATATAAGCAGAAAAAGGAGCGACAAATAATGCAATATCTTATAACGACCGCCGTTTGCCTGCTTGCCGGTCTTGGCGCGGGTCTTGGAACAGGGTTTGCCGGTATGAGTGCGGCGGCGGTAATCACACCTATGCTTGTTACATTTCTCGGCATAGAGCCGTATACCGCTGTCGGAATCGCCCTTGCCTCAGATGTTCTGGCAAGTGCCGTATCGGCTTACACATACGGAAAGAACAAAAACCTTGATATAAAAAACGGTATTGTGATGATGATAACAGTGCTTATTTTCACGGTTGTCGGCAGTTTCGTTTCAAGCCTTGTGCCGTCTGTGGCAATGGGCAATTTCTCGGTATTCATGACGCTTTTGCTCGGCATTAAATTCATAGTAAGGCCTGTAATGACCACAAAAGCCGATATGAGCACAAGATCCGCAAAATCGGTATTGATAAAGTCAATCATCTGCGGTATAATGGTCGGCTTCATCTGCGGCTTCATCGGTGCGGGCGGCGGTATGATGATGCTACTCCTGCTCACAAGCGTTATGGGCTATGAGCTTAAGACCGCAGTGGGCACAAGCGTATTTATTATGACATTCACTGCGCTTACAGGCTCTGTTTCGCACTTTGCGATAGGCGGTCTTCCTGATATGCTCCCGTTCATCCTCTGTATAATCTTCACGCTTATTTTTGCAAGAATTGCCGCAAAGATAGCGAATAAGTCAAGTCCGAAAACGCTTAACCGTGTGACCGGCATTATCCTTGTGATACTGGGAATTGTAGTTCTCGGATTTTCACTGATTAAATAAATCCGGCAAATGAATATAACTAAAGCCACGATGATAAAAAATCGTGGCTTTAATATTACTGTACCTCTATCTCAGGCATTTCTTTCATTTCATCCTTCTGTAAAGCTTTCTTCTCTCTGAATATAAGCGAGAAAACAGCTCTTACAACAGGACCCGCAAAAAAGAGTTGCCAGCACAGAGCCATAGGAAAATTGGTTATCGTTGTCTGAATCCACACCGCAATAACTTCGCTTCCTGCATTTTTGAACAGAAGAGTTGCGGCAAGGCTCATAAGCGGACACATAAAGATAACTGAAATAACCGAGATACCGAGAACTATGAAAAACGGATTATCACGTTCAGGATCAATTATTTTAAAAGTCTTGTACTTTGCTATCCTGCCGACTAAAAAAATATCAAGCACGAAAGCAATAGGTCCCATTATCACAAGTTCTTTGAAAGCTAGTAAAAAGACCTCGTTTGTCATACCGCCGATATTAAGTGCTATATTATAGCATATCATGGCGTACACCATAACGAACACCATCATAACGGTAAACACGATTTCTTGAAATAAGTTTTTGGGCATAAAAAATTCCTCCTGATAATAACAATTTGCACTTTATTGTGTTGTTCGTTATCATCCGGGGGATGTGCGTTTCCAATTAGACCAATATTCTTTTTACGTTATAGATTTTAACATATTCCGTACCCATAGTCAATTGTGAAGTGAAACGAAAAAAGCACCGCTGTGGCGGTGCTTTTTTGTATACATATCACTTTTACTTTTTACACTTTCTCACTTCTGAATCTTCCGACAACATTTGCATTCTTATCAATGTTGACCTCAAATCTCAGCGTGCACGGCGAATAATGGGCATTTTCGCCTTCTGAAATAACCTCATAGAAGAATGCCAAAGCGCCTCCGTCATCCATACGTCTTACAGCACACTTGCAGAATCCCTCGGAGATAGCCCTCTTTACATAAGGTATATCACGGTCATATGTACAGAAATTGTCCTCCGTAACGGGAATATTAACATCCCCGTCAGAACAGCTGTTTTCTCTCAGCATAGTTTCAAGCGGTGATACTTTCTTACGGCTGAATTCTGCAAACGGAGCTTTCTTTGCAATTTCGCCCTTTCTTGCAGGGTGTCCGTTTATTTTCCAGCACGGCCGTGTAACAACAACCGTTTCACCTATATGGAAATCATTGTTGAGATGCTCGCTCTGTGCCGAATAGAAATCAAGCGTATCCTTGTCTATGACGACCTCTTTTGCCTTATCACGCACTATTCCGACAAGCTCAAGCATAGAGAGCAGCTCGCCTGCCTTTTCCATGCACTTTTCATCGCTCCATATCTCATAATTGCGGAAATTGTTTCTCCAGTACGTCTTTATCGGCAGATCGCCTATAAGCGACTGTATTCTCATTTCCCAGTCGAACAGTATACCGCTCTTACTGCGTATCTTGTTCTCCTTGATGGCATTGAGCGGTTCAAGCAGCTGTGCAAACGATGCGATATTATCCGCAATATCCTGCGCTATGTACTTTCTTGTATCGCTGGTCTTCTTTTTCTCGTTTTCTTCCTCTATCTTTTCATCGCTGTACTTGTCGAAATCGTCCTGTCCGCCGTCAGCCGTATCGAACAGTGAAAATACCTCTGAGGGATCGTTGAATGTTTTCTTTACCTCAGGCTCGTCATCCATAAGCAGATTTCCGAACAGATCCTCTACCTCGGCGACATTTTCATCGTGCTTTTCTTCAGTAACCTGTGCAGGAGTATATGCTTCGTCCGGCAGATCGAAGAAGTCCATAGTTCTCGGCTTTTCGTCAGCGTCAATCGGCTCGTCCGGAGTTTCTGACAGCTCATCGGATAATGTACTTTCCTCAAAAATACCGCTTGTCTGTTCAAGATCGTCGTCCGAAATATCTTCGATGCTTTCGATGCCTCCGGTGCTACCGGTGCTACCGGTGCTGTCAGCGATTTCGGATATTCCTATAAAGTCACCGAATTCTTTCAATGCGTCCTCTACAGACTCTGCTGTACGAACAGAAGAAACAGGATCGCTTTCGGTTTCCTCCGCCATTATGGTGTGGAACTGTTCTTCAAGCGACTCTTCCTCGCTGTCGGCGGTTTCTTCCTGCTCGGTTATTTCTTCAAATGCCTTTACAGCATCCTCGACAGGCTCACTTACGGCTTCTTCGGTAGCGGTGTCATTTTGTTCGTTTTCAGCTTCGCTGTCAGCGGTTTCTTCCTGCTCGGCTATTTCTTCAAAAGCCTTTACTGCCTCTTCAACAGGCTCGCTTACGGGTTCTTCGGTAGCGGTGTCATTTTGCTCATCGTCAATTTCACTGTCTGCGGTTTCTTCCTGCTCTGTGATTTTCTCAAATGCCTTTACCGCATCCTCGACAGGCTCGCTTACGGGTTCTGCGGTGGCGGTGTCATTTTGTTCGCTTTCAGTTTCTTTGTCGGCGGTTTCTTCCTGCTCGGCGATTTCTTCAAAAGCCTTTACTGCCTCTTCGACTGGCTCGTTTACGGGTTCTTCGGTAGCGGTGTCATTTTGTTCATCATCAATTTCAGCTTCGCTGTCTGCCGGTTCTTCCTGCTCTGCGATTTCCTCAAAAGCCTTTACTGCCTCCTCGACAGGCTCGCTCGCGTAAAGATCGAAAATGCTCTCATCAACAGGCAGATTTACATCTTCAATCTCTTTATTATCCTGTATAACTGACGGCATTTCTGCAAGCTCCTGAACCGCATTTGCTATCGGAGCGGATGTCATTATCCCCTTTTCAAGCAGCATCTGCTTCGGCATTTCGGCTTGCTCGTCAAAATTCTCCTCAACTGCCGCTACTGTTGCCGTTACTGCGGGTAAGGCTTCTTCGGCTGTATCCTCAGCTTTTTTGTCACTTTCGCCTGCATCCTCGCCGTTATTTCCGACAGACGATTCAAGCCTGTTGAAATGGTCGAATACACGCTCAAAGCTGACCTCGTGATCGCCGTCATCTTCACTCTGAGTAAATGTAAAACTTACAGGCGCTATCTCCGGCTCGGTTTCGGTTTCGCCGTTATCCCTTTCGGACATAGGCTTATACCGGCGTACAGCCTCATCAATGCGGCTGTTTATCGCATCGGTCTGTTCTTCCTCGCTTATAGGCTTTCTGATTATCTCCTTATGAGTTACTTCGCCGTTTTTCCATACGGTCAGGCTTTTCTTTCTGAGCGGAGTCTGCGTTTCCTCCAGCTTTTTCTTGGCATATACAGCCGCACCTACGGCAGCCGCCGCACCTACAGCGGCAACAATCGCCTTACTTATCTTCATATATTATCAACCTCCCGGCTAACGCCGAAATATTATTCAACACTCTTGAGTGCCTCGACCATATTGACCTTCATAAGCCGTCTGTGCATAAACAGCATTACTATCACGGCAAAGCATATCGTTATAAGACCCGAGAATACAAAGCTCATCGGATGCACCGTTCTGCCGAACATAACCATATCGATTTCAGCCGTCTTTACAACAAAGTCAACAAGGAATCTTCCGAATACCATACCTGCCGCCGTTCCTATAAGGGTAAGTATCACCGTTTCCCTGAACACATACATTGATACTTCCTTATCATAGAAGCCAAGCACCTTGAGCGATGCAATCTCCCTTATACGCTCGTTTATATTGATGTTCGTAAGATTATAAAGCACTATGAACGCAAGCGCACCTGCGCTCACTATAAGAACCACTATTACAAAAAGCAGTGAATTGAGCATAGACCTGAATGTTCCTGCAACGCTTGTCTTGAAGCTCACTCCCATAACTCCGTCTATCTTCATAAGCTCCTGCGCAAGCTCGTCCCTGTCGCTTTCGGTCATATCGTCGCCGTCCTCCGAGTTGAAGAAGAAGCAGTTATACGGCAGTCCTTCCTCGCCGCTAAGCTCCTTGTACAGCTTTTCCGTGATATACACATAGTGATGAGCGTAGTTTTCGCATATCTCGGTTACCGTCGCAGTAACCCGCTTTGTTTCCGACAAAGCTATCGTTATCGTATCGCCCTTCTTTATGCCGCCGAGCAATGTTGCCAGCTTCTCGTTTATTATAACGCCGTCGTCGGTTACCGTGTACTGCTCGCCTGTCCGTCTGTCCTTTACTGTCACAAACTGTGCGATGGTTTCGTTATCCGCTCCGCCGAATATATACGCTTCTGTGCTTTTCTTGCCGTTATATACAGTTATCTGCTTTTGATATATCCTGTTGCCCTCGCAGTCATAACGCTCAAGCATCTTTCCTATCTTCGCTGTCTGTTCGTCGGTCACTGTATTGTCATAAGCGGTAATGCCTGTATAATTGCTTATCTCGCCGAACTGCTTTTGCAGAATATCGTTTACGCTGTCATACACGCCGAAGCCCGTCAGCACAAGCGCTGTACAGCCTGCGATGCCCACTATCGTCATAAGCATTCTTCTCTTATAACGGAATATATTACGCATCGTTACCTTATAGCTGAACGAAAGCCTGTTCCAAATAAAGCCTATGCGTTCAAGCAGTATCTTCTTACCGCTCTTTGGCGTTTTCGGCCGCATAAGTGCCGCAGGACAATCGTGAAGTATGCCGCCACACGAGAAATAGACCGTGACCGCAGTAAGCAGTACAGCCACTCCTGTGGTACACATCATAAGTATATAGTCATACGGCAGAAGAATATCGGGAATAACGTACATCATTCCGTATGCGGTAATAATAATCGCCGGGAATATCTTCATTCCCACAAGCATACCCGATACAGCGCCCGCCGTTGCCGCTGTCAGCGCATAAAGCAGATATTTGAATATAATAGCTCCGTTTTTATAGCCGAGCGCCTTGAGCGTTCCTATCTGAGTACGCTGTTCCTCTACCATTCGTGTCATTGTGGTAAGACATACAAGCGCCGCCACCATTACAAAGAACAGGGGGAACACCATAGCTATATTGCCTATTCTTTCGGCATTCTGACCGTATTCACTGTATCCCGGGTTATCATCACGGGTAAACAGATACCACTCCGGTTTACTCGTCTTTTCGAGCTTTTCCCTGCCGTCGTCTATCTTCTTCTGAGCATCGGCAAACTGCTTGTCCGCATCGGTTTTTGCCGTTTCAAGTGCCGTCTTGCCCTCGTTATACTCCTTCAGACCCTTTTCATAATCGGCATAATTCTTGTCATACTCCGCTTTACCGCTGTCATACTTTGCCTTGCCCGAGCGGTACTGAGCATAACCTGCGTCATACTGTGCCTTTCCTGCGTCATACTGCGCCTTTGCGCTTTCGTACTGTGCAAGTCCGCTTGTATACTGAGAATATCCGTCATCGTACTGCTTTTTTCCGTCCTCATACTTGGCATAACCGATTTCGTACTGCAGTTTTCCGTCATTATATTGCTTAAGCCCGTCATTATACTGCTCAAGTCCGCTTTCATACTGTTTCTTCTGCTTGTCAAGCTCCGCCTGCGAGCTGTCGAGCAGCTTAACTCCGGAATCATAAGCCTCTTTGGTGATATTACCCTTCTTATATGAATCCTCCAGCGTTTCACGGCTCGTATTTATAATCGCCTGCTGACTTGTTATCTTTGCGTTTGCATCGTCAAGCTGAGCCTTACTCGATTTTAACTGTGAGTCTGCGTTTTCAAGCTGTATTTTAGCCGTAACAAGCTGTATATAGCTTTCGTCAAGCGTTTTCTTTCCGTCTTCAAGCTGCAGCTTCGTTTTGTCCAGCTTCTTCTTTGTGCTGTCAAGCACCTCTTTTGTCGCCGTCAGAGTAGCCCCGTTTTCGTCAAGCTCCTTTTTAGCCTCATCAAGCTGCTTTTTCGATTCCTCAAGCGTTTTCTTGCCGCTTTCAAGCTGAGGCTTTGCTTCGTCAAGCTGTTTTTTTGCGTCAGACAGCTTCTTTTCGTTTTCGTCTATCTTCGCATATGCCTCGTTCTTCTTTTTATCGAGCTCCTTCTGCCCGTCGTCAAGCTCCTTCTTTGCGTCGCCTGCTATTTCGTCAAAACGCTCTTCTTCTCTTACATCCGCTATTTTCTGTATCTTCTTTTCAAGAGCGTCACGGGCATCCTCATATTCATCGCTGTAACAGCTGTACTGCTTTAGCTCGTCCGAGTTTATCATAACCTGAGTATATACCTCTGTCTTGAAACAGCTTTCCGGTATATAACAGATCATATAGACTGAACCGCTTCCTATGGTCGTGTTTCCACGCTCCGCATCGGATATATACATAGGCGATGCGAATTTTCCCACTATAGTAAATTCCTTGACCGACAAAGTTCCGTCTATATCCGTATCTTCATCGCCGCACAGCACCAGCTTGTCCCCGACTTTATAATGAGTAAGCAGCTTACCGCTGTCGATAACGCACTCGTTTTCCTTTTCGGGAAGTCTGCCGTCAATTATCTGCAAAGAGCTGTACGGATTGTTTTCGCCCGTTTTGTCAAGAGAATATACCCTTGCGACCTTCTTTTCGCCCGAATCCGTGTTGACGTATGCGTCCGTGAAATATCCGGGATAAATATCAACATCCGGAAGCCCTTTTTTCAAAGCGTCTATATCGTTATCGTCAAATCCGTATGTAGATACCAGCCTGATATCCGACAGTGATGTTCTGTCGTAATAATGATCCGACGATATCTTCATCGCAGGAGCGCTCTGCAGAAGTCCCGCAAAAAATCCTGTGCCGATAGCGATTATACCGAATATCGAAAGAAAACGGCTTTTCGTTTTCTTCATCTCGGCAAACGCATTTTTCAGCATTGCATTTTTCATATCCGTTCCCTTTCCCCGCTTACCACTCTATTTCTTCAACGGGTGTCGGATGCTCGTTTACGACTATTTCGCTCACCTTACTGCTTTTCATATGTATGACTCTGTCGGCCATAGGACATATCGCCGTATTGTGCGTTACGAGTATTACAGTCATATTTTCACTGCGGCAGGTGTCCTGAAGCAATTTCAGTATCATCTTTCCCGTGTTGTAATCAAGCGCACCCGTAGGCTCGTCGCACAGCAACAGCTTGGGCTTTTTCGCAAGCGCTCTCGCTATAGCCACTCTCTGCTGTTCGCCGCCCGAAAGCTGAGCCGGGAAGTTGTTTATTCTGTCGGTAAGTCCGACCTTTTCAAGTATCTCTACAGCAGGGATATAGTCCTCCACCGTCTGAGTAGACAGCTCTATATTCTCCTTTGCCGTAAGGTTCGGGATGAGATTATAGAACTGGAATATAAATCCTATATCGTATCTTCTGTAGTCGATAAGCTCTTTTCTGCTGTAACCGCTTATCTTACTTCCGTCTACATAAAAACTGCCCGATGTAGCGGTATCCATACCGCCCAGTATATTAAGCACCGTAGTCTTGCCCGAACCGCTCGGCCCTACGATTATTGCGAATTCGCCCTTTTCAATGTCAAAGCTGACCTTATCGTTTGCGTTGATTATTATATCGCCCATACGGTACTGCTTTGTAATATCGCTCAGCGTAACAAAACTCATTGTAATTCCTTGCAACCTTTCGTCCGTTGTTTTCTGAAATCGTCACTCTATTAAATTATACCATTTTTCACGGTACAATTCAACAGCCGTTCTATATTTATTTATAGTGTATTCTGACATTTTTAACTCCCTTTAAATTTCAATGCCATTAAAATAAAAATTATTCTCATTTTACTTGACAAACGCATTTGCTTATGCTACAATATCAATCGGAAAAATCCCTTATCAAGAGCGGTTTACATTTTCTGCATTAAAATGCAGATCGGGAGTCAGGCTCCGTAAACCCAGCAACCGTTTCGCTTGAGTTTTCTTTGCGAAAAATGGTGCTAATTCCTACGGCACGGCAAGGGCTGTGACCGAAAGATGAGGAGCAGGCAGTCAGCAAGCTCCGAAAGGGGCTTTTTTTAATGCAGTTTTACGCAGTTATATGCGTATGGGATACGGTTTAAAACCGCTATATGAAAGGAAAAATCAATGGCAAAATACTTATTCACTTCCGAAAGCGTAACAGAGGGTCACCCCGACAAGATCTGCGACAGGATCTCAGACGGTGTGCTTGATGCGATATTAGCACAGGACAAGAACGCCCGTGTAGCCTGTGAAACCTGCGCCACAACAGGTATGGTTCTGATTATGGGCGAGATTACGACAACGGCAAACGTTGACATTCCTGCAATAGCAAGAGATGTCATAAAGGAAACAGGCTACGATAACAGCGACTACGGCTTTGACTACAAGACCTGCGCTATCCTCACGACCCTTGACAAGCAGAGCCCCGATATAGCTATGGGCGTTGACAACGCTCTTGAGGGCAGAGATAAGAACGAATTTGACACAGGCGCAGGCGATCAGGGTATGATGTTCGGCTATGCGTGTGATGAAACCGAGGAGCTTATGCCCCTTACGATTTCCCTTGCTCACGCACTTTCAAAGAAGCTCACAGCAGTAAGAAAGTCAGGCGAGATACCCTATCTTCTCCCAGACGGAAAGACGCAGGTAACGGTAGAATATAACGAGGACGGCACTCCCTCAAGAATTGACACTGTCGTTGTTTCCTCTCAGCACAAGGCAGAGGCTACGCAGGAACAGTTAAGAGCCGATATTATCGAAAAGGTTATAAAGACTACCGTTCCCGCTTCTCTGCTTGATGAAAATACAAAGATACTGATAAATCCCACAGGACGCTTTGTAGTAGGCGGTCCTCAGGGCGACAGCGGTCTTACCGGCAGAAAGATAATAGTAGATACATACGGCGGTGTCGGCAGACACGGCGGCGGCGCATTCTCGGGAAAAGATCCCACAAAGGTTGACCGTTCAGCCGCTTATGCCGCAAGACACGTTGCAAAGAACATTGTAGCCGCAGGCATAGCAAAGCGTTGCGAGGTCGAGCTTGCGTATGCTATCGGCGTTGCACAACCCGTATCGATATTTGTCGATACATTCGGCACAGGCATAAAGACCGACAGCGAAATTTCAGCCGCTGTAAGCAAGGTGTTCGACCTTCGCCCCAGTGCGATAATCAGCTCACTGAACCTGAGAAGCACCAAGTACAGACCTCTTGCCGCTTACGGTCACATGGGACGTACAGACCTTGACGTTGCATGGGAAAAGACGGACAAGGTTGACGAGCTCAAATCAGCACTTGATATAAAGTAATCAGCATATAACACTAAAGCCGTTACGGAATACCGCAACGGCTTTAATAATAAAATCCAACGGAGAACAGAAATGACACATATCCGCCCCGCAACCGAGTCCGATGCTTCACGCATCGCAGAAATAATCGTCACAAATTACAGGGTAAATTTCTACCCGTTTTTCAGAAATGACACCTTTTACTTCGGTGAACTGAACGTACTTGACACAGCTAAAGAATATTCCGCTGGCTCAGCCGCACTTAAAAACACATTTGTCTATGACGACGGTGTAATAAAAGGCATTATACGCATTTCGGGCAATGAGGTCGAAAAGCTGTATGTAGAGCCGCTTTTTCAGAATCAGGGCATAGGCGCAGAGCTTCTCGGTTACGCTATCAACAATTTTACCGTCAATGAGCTATGGGTGCTTGAATACAACAAGCGTGGAATAGATTTTTATCGCCGCAACGGATTCAGCCTTACAGGCGAAAAAATCACAGAAGACGAATTTGTGCCTCTTTTAAAGATGAAAAGAGAATAAGCCAAAAGCCGTTACGGAATACCGCAACGGCTTTATTTTTTGCAAAAGTCCAACATATTTCACCGCCGTCAGCGGATGTTACGCAATTCTCCGCCATTCAGATAAGCAAAATTTGAAGCGGCACATTGCCGCAAAAAGGCGGTCACAGCGTATCACTGTAACCGCTTTATTAATTAATTGCTTTGTGTAACTCCGCCGTTTCGCTATCCTGCGAATAGCTCGGACAATTCCAAAGGCGGAATTTACAGTGGCTTTCAGCCACAGGCGGAATTTGAAGCGCAACATTGCCGCAAAAAAGCGGTCACAGTGTAGCACTGTAACCGCTTTTATTGATTATTGCTTTGTGTAATTCCCGCCGTTTTGCCGTCCTTTAAAGACGTACAACGTTATTAAAGGCGGAATTTGAAGCGGCTCACAGCCGTTATTCGCTGAAATCTGTAACTATGTATTTCGGCGCATTGGGAGTTGAATACACCCACCTGTCAATATGCCCCTCAGTAATGAAATACGGCGCTTCAAGCGGCACACAGCCGTCATCGCAACAGTTTACTATTATCAGCTTGATTTTCATCTTTTCGGGTATGATCGCCTTGATATACACGCAGGCGCAATCTCCCGCCTTTATTCCGCTTTTAAGCTCCGCCAGCCCTGCGAGATTCGGTGCAAGCTCTATAAAAATCCCGTAGTCCTCTATCGACCTTACAATGCCGGGGACGGTTTCGCCCACCGCAAAACGTTCTGCGTTCTGTTGCCACGTTCCGAGCAGTTCCTTGTGCGTAAGGCAGATATGCCCCTGATCCCGACCTTTCACCACCGCAAAAATATCATCGCCTACCGAAAACCTGTTTGCAGGATGAACTATTCTTGATACCGAGATAGCGTCGATCGGTATCATTGACGCAATGCCGCAGCCTATATCCACAAAACAGCCGAACTGTTCAAGATGCGTCACCCTAGCCCCTATAATATCACCGGGAATAAGCTTAGATACATATTCCCTGTCCGCCTCCTCCTGCGCCGCTTTTCTTGACAGGATCGCCAACGGCTCGCTTCCGGTTTCGTCTATCTTCGTTATCTTGAAGCAGACAGGCTTTCCCACTCTTGATATAAGCGCTATATCCCGTGTCGCACCGCTTTCTATGCCTATTGCGCCCTCACTGCGAGGTATTATCCCCTTCATACAGCCAAGATCGACGTGCATATTATGCTCCGCATCGCACACCGTACACAAAGCCTCAAGTATTGCCCCCGACACCGCCGCCTGCATAAGCGTTCCGGCTGATTGCAATGCCGCCGTGTTCTCTTTGTATGCAAGTCTTCTTCCTTCCGGTAAAAATTCCGTCATTTGAAATACCGTTCCTTCCTCGTTGTGTTTTCTTTTTTACAAGTGTATGTCAGATTTTCCTTGAATATGTTACCATATCTTTACATTTGATTTTTCACAAAATATTTGGCGGAATTCTTGTAATTATCGTTGATTTTGACAACGTTTTCTGTTACAATAGAATCTATACAGGCTTAGTGCCATTAACCCTTGGATTCTAAACGGAGGAATCATGTTTATTCACAGTGGAACATTAAAACGTGCAGGCATTCTTGCCGCAGTGGTTGCAGTCGGTACAGCCGCCGCAATAACCTATAACGCTTTTTTATCATCGGAGGGCGGACTTCCCGAAGTGTTAAGCCCGCTTCAGCCGATAGTAAAGGACGAGGACGGCGAGGTAAAGCAGAAAACAGATATTGCCTTCTCTCCCGACGGCAGCTTTTTCGATGAAGATATATCGGTCGAACTTAAAGCAAAGGATAAAACGGCAACGATCTACTATACCACAAACGGCGAGACCCCCACGGAAAAATCAAACAGATATACAAATCCCATAACGGTACACAGCTCGGGAGAGGTCGCCGCAAAGACGATAAAAGCCATTGCGTTAAGCGAGAACGGCACTTCCGAAGTATTCACAAAAAGCTATGTCACAGGCAAGGATGTGTCGGAACGTTTTGAAAAAGGCACTTATGTATTTGTGCTTTCGACCGACAGCGCAAACCTTTACGATTATGAAAAAGGCATCGCCGTAGCGGGAAAGATCCGTGACGAGTGGATAGCAAACGAGTATGACGGAAAAAGCGAAATCACGCCAAACGACCCTGCAAACTGGAATCAGGAAGGTATGGCAGGCGAAAGACCTATGTATGTCGAGGCTTTTTCGAGCAGCGGAGAACTTCTTGTTTCACAGCAGGCAGGTGCAAGAGTTGCAGGTGCATATTCTGCCGCAGTTGACCAGAAATCGTGGAAGCTGATTGCAAGAACAATGTACACCGCAGATAAAGGAAAATTCAGCTACCCGTTCTTCAGCGACGCTACAGATGAAAACGGTGCAATACTCACAAAGATTGACCGCATAGTTCTGCGTAACGGCGCAAACGACCGTGAATTTGCAGGTGTGCGTGACGAGCTTTCGATGTCGCTTGCGAAGCAGTCGGGCTACCTTGATGCACAGTCAACCGCCCCTGCGGCAGTGTTCCTTAACGGAAAGTATTACGGCTTTGCGTGGCTCCATCAGAATTTCAGCCGTGCATATCTCGAAGAACGCTACGGCGGTACGAAGGACAACTATCAGGTGGTCGGAAAAGCCGAGGGCAAGATAGTCGATGAAAACGCAGAAGGTGCGGCAGACGATTATAACAAAGTCCTTGAACTTGCAAAGAGCGGACTTGCCGATGACAAGAAATTCGAGCAGTTCTGCTCTATGGTAGACATAGACAACTATATGCACTACCTCGCAATGCAGTTATTTATCGACAACCGTGACTGGCCCGGAAACAACTATAAAGCGTGGCGGTATGTTGCGTCGGACGGCGAAGAGGTTACAAGCAAGTATCAGGACGGCAAGTGGAGATATTTCTTCTACGATGCGGAATTTGCCTGGGGACTTTATTCGGACGGATACGCAAACAGGACGTTGACCAAGATTTTAAAAGGCACACACCCTGCAGGCGGCTCAGTGCTTATATCGGCACTTATGGAACGTGCGGATATGCGTGAGAAGCTGGCGAACAACCTCTGCGACCTTATAGGCGGCGCATTCAGCTCTGAAAATATTCTGGCAACGCTTGAGCAGAAACTCGCAGACAGCGACAAGGAACAGTTTTATGCTCTGAACAAGGGCATCACGTCAACGTGGGCAAACGAGGGTACGTTTGAAAACAGCAGAAACGAGATAAGAGAGTTCGCCGACAAGCGTGCAAATATCATTCTCGGCGATATATGCAAGAATTTCGGAATCGACAAGGACGATACATACAAGGTAAAGCTGAACGGCGCAAAGGGTCTTAAGGTCACTATGAACATTCAGACCGTCAAGGACACAAATACGGTAACAGCCGAATATTTCACGCCCTACAAGGTAAAGCTGACAGCTGAGGATATGTCGAGCTACACCTTCACAAGCTGGGAGATAAACGGCAAGACCTATACCGACCGTGAGATAACCATCGACAGCTCAATGGCTAAAAAGGGCAAGATAACAATAAACGCACGAAGCGAAAAGTCTTCGTCTACAGGCGAACTGCTGTATATAAGCGAAGTGTACACGGGCGGCGATGACGACTGGATAGAGCTTTACAACCCCAATGACAACGACGTATCAACAAAAGGTCTTTATCTTACGGATAAGGAAGATATGCTTAACCGCTACAAGATACCCACTGTCAACGTAAAGCCTCATTCAACGCTCACGATAGTGTGCAAGAACAACAAGTCTGAAAATACGTTGATGAAAATGCAGACGAATTTCAGCCTTAAAACAGGCGAAACGCTGATACTCAGCAACGAAAGCGGAGAAATTCTCGGCAAGGTCGCAATAATCGACTGCAGTAAGAATGAATCGCTTGTGAGACAGCGTGACGGAAGCTACGCAAAGGGTACGCCGACCTTTGAAAAGAACAGTCAATAAACAAGACAGCCGTGCATCAAGGCGATGCACGGCTGTTATATTTATATTTTTACACCGTTTCATATTTCACAAAATTTCTTTTTGCCGCCGTCACCGATACCCACAGCGACAGCATATACAGCACAATAACAACAGCTCCGATAATGCAAAGCCACATAGCCTGCATTCCGATATTGTTCATTATATCCTCCGCAAAACCCATTGCCGAAGTGATAATATCCCCGTTCAGCCACGATATATCCCCATACAGCATATAGATTATAAACGCCATCAGCGCCGCACCGAAAACCGAACCCTTTACCGCCTTTCCTGTCTTTACGCCAAAGGACAGCATAAGCGGAATTTCGAACGCTCTCATAAACAGCTGTATAATCATAAATACAAGCGGTAGCGCAGGATTTAAGCCGCAACCGATAATGCAGGTCAGTAAAGAAAATATCAACGTTTCAACAACCGTTATCAATAAAACAAGCAGATATTTTGATAATGTCAGTCTTAATATGCCATACGGCACAGTGCTTGCAAAGCTGTAAAACCTTGATGTGCGGTCACAACCGATAACAGCCGACTGCGCCTCTCCGACAACCAGATATGTCAGTACCGTACCCATTACAAATCCTGCCTGTATTATAAATCTGCCGAACATATCCGATGTATCAAGCACCGCTGTGCCGATAATAACAACAGCATTGAAGAAAACCGCACTGATAACCGCAATAATCAGATCCTTTTTGCATTCAATCAGATTTTTATATATCATACCGATAATTCCCGACAATCAAATCACCTACCTTACATCTTTTTGGAGTATCTTTGCCGAAATCGCCGCCGATACGGCAAACACAGCTATATTCACCGCAATCAGCACAAGACTTATCACAGCCGTATTATCCTGTATAAACGATATTACTTCCGGCAGATCCAATCCCGATTTCAGATTCAGCATTATCACCGCTGTAGCAATATCCGCCGTAATATACATAAGAAAAAACGTAAAGAACGAAGCCGTTTCCCTGCCTTTGAAAAGATAGAATGTAGGAAGCAGCAGGAAAATAAGCAGAAAGAGCAACACGTCCGCCATTATGAAAAAATCATTCCCGTAAATTTCTCTTCCCGACACCGCATAACAGCTTGTAATGGCGATAACTCCAACAACAGCGGATACAATAAACACAACCGCTATCTCTGCGAGCTTAGTAATTGCAATCAGCTTTTTGCGTACCGGCAGGGTTGATGTGAACATATACCAGCCGCTTCTGCGGTCGTCGCTTACCGTTCCCCAGAATATCACGCTGAAGGACAGCAGACACAGCACACCCGGCAAGACCCCGAAAAGCGAAGTTGCCGTAATATATGTATCATTAAAATTAGTTTCCGGGAGTTTTGCAAGGTTTCCGTATTTGTAACTGCCGCAGAACAGCACTCCGAATATTATAAATCCCGCTATCGAACACAGTGCGATAATAAACTGTTTTCTGAGATAATAAATATCCTTGCGAATAAAAGCAACGGCATATCTCATCACCGCCACTCCTTTCCGCAGTTTCTTTTCACATAGAAAAGCAGTATCTCGTCAAGCGTAGTCCTGTTCACGACATACCCGTCATAGCTTTCTTCTGATGCAGTGCGGTTTTTCAGCATCACATCAGCGCCAAAATTACATAGTCTTACACTTACAATATCCTCGCTTGCTATCCTGCCTATATCTTTTTCGGAACATTTCAGCACCGCATGGTCAGCCAGTATATCGCTCGTATACCCCGACAGCAGTATTTTTCCGCCGTCAATAAACGTCACACTGTCGGCAATCTTTTCAATATCACTCGTTATATGTGACGACATAAGTACAGTATGTTCTTCATCTCCTATAAATTCAAGGAATATATCCAGCATTTCACTGCGTACAACAGGGTCAAGACCGCTTGTTGCCTCGTCCATAATAAGTAATTTTGCACCGTGCGACAGTGCGGCGCATATCTGAAGCTTCATCTTCATTCCTCTTGAAAAGTCGTGCAGCTTCTTTTTTTTGGGAAGTGAAAACCGTTCAAGCAGTTCGTAATATCTCTTGCCGTCCCACTTTTTATACAAGCCTTTCAAAACCTTTTCAAGACTTGTCGGTGTCAGCACATCGGGAAACGGCAGTTCGTCAAACACCACCGCTATGTCCTCTTTAATTTTCATCTCATCTTTCACACTGTCAAGCCCGTATATCTTTATCGTACCGCTGTCATTGTGAAGAATATTAAGTATCGAGCGTATGGTCGTTGTCTTTCCTGCTCCGTTTTGTCCGACAAAGCCCATTATACTGCCTTTAGGCACGTCAAAGCTGACATTGTCCAGTGTAACCCTGTCGAAACGGTGCGTTACCCCACGCAGTTCCAGTGCATTTTCCTGTGACATATTTTCTATCCTTTCTGTTTTTATTCGCCGTTATAAAGCAGGTTGAGCATTTCGCAAAGCTCTGCCGGCTCCACTCCTGCCGTTTTCGCCATGTTGCAGACCGACAACAGCTGAGCCTCGATTTTTCTCAGTGTGTCCTCACGATACAGCTCCGGGTTCTGCTGCTTTACAAAACTGCCCCTGCCCGTACACGACTCGATAAAGCCGTCACGCTCCAGCTCCTCATACGCCCTCTTTGTAGTGATTACGCTTATCCTGAGTTGCTGTGCAAGCGTCCTCATTGAAGGGAGAACCTCCCCCTCCGATAACTTTCCCGTCATGATAAGAGCCTTCACCTGCCGCACTATCTGCTCATAGATAGGCTCATCAGACGAGTTGCTTATAAATATGTTCATGAACTTCTCCTCGAATATTGTATATATACTCTATACACATTATAACCGCAATTCTGCTGTTTGTCAATAGCAAATAGCAAAAAAAGCACGCCTATACACCGTGCTTAAAACAATTAAAACAAAAAGGATCGTGAAAACCACGATCCTCTTTTTTCATTACTTGTCAAGATTGTACTTCTTCTTGAACTTGTCAACACGTCCGCCTGTGTCAACCAACTTCTGCTTTCCTGTAAAGAAAGGGTGGCACTTCGAGCAGATTTCAACCTTTATATCCTGCTTGGTTGATCTTGTTTCGATAACCTCGCCGCAAGCACACTTGATAGTGGTGGGCTGGTAGTTAGGGTGGATACCTTCTTTCATGCTGTCACCTCCTGACCTTTAGAATTAATCTAAATTACAGCTTTCGCTATGATTTCAGAATACTGCGCTTTCACGCTTAGGTTACTATTATAACATATACAAAACTGTTTTGCAATAGTTTTTTCAAATTTCCCGAAAAATTTATATCACAGACAGTTTCAGCCTACAATCTTTGTGAAATCTGCCGAGAGTTTAACCTGCTTTTCGGCAGCATCTTCAACGCTTGTGCCTACTGTTGTGTAGTAGAGCTTGATTTTAGGCTCAGTACCGGAGGGTCTTATTACTACGCTTGCGTTATCCTCAAGATAGAATGTGATAACGTTTGACTTCGGAAGTGTGAGCTCTTCTGTCTTGCCGCTTTCGTAATCTGTCTTTACGCTGAGCTTGTAGTCAGCCTTGCCGATAACCTTAAGACCTGCAACAGCGTCGAGCTTTTCGTTTCTGAGAGTATCCATAATAGCGTTCATCTTCTTCATACCTGTTTCGCCCTCGAATGTGAACGTATCGAGCTTGTTGCAGTAGAAGCCGTAGTCGCTGTACATCTTTGCTCTTGCCTGTACAAGAGAAATACCATGTGAGCGATAGAATGCCGCCATCTCGCAGATAAGCATAGATGCTACAACAGCATCCTTATCTCTTACATAAGAGCCTGCAAGGTAGCCGTAGCTTTCTTCAAAGCCGAAGATATATCTTCCCTCTTCGCCCTTTGCCTCTAAGAAGCCTATCTGCTCACCGATGAACTTGAAGCCTGTGAGAACTTCTCTCAGCTCTACGCCGTACTTAGCGGCGATAGCCTTTACAAGATCGGTTGTAACTATAGTCTTTACTGCAACGGGGTTTGCGGGCATTGTGCCTGCGGCTGTACGCTCCTTGCAGATATATTCGAGCAGCATTGCGCCTACCTCGTTACCTGTGAACAGAACGTAGTTGTCACCGTCGGGAACTGCGATACCTACACGGTCGCTGTCGGGGTCGGTAGCAAGCAGTAAGTCGGGCTTTTCTGTCTTGCAAAGCTCAAGACCTAAGTGCAGAGCTTCCTTTATCTCGGGGTTGGGATAGGGGCAGGTAGTGAAGTTGCCGTCGGGCATTTCCTGTTCCTTAACAACTACAACGTTGTTTATGCCGATCTCCTTTAAGATACGGCGGACGGGCTTGTTGCCTGCACCGTTAAGAGGAGTATAAACGACCTTCAGTCCGCTCTTTGCGCAAAGCTCGGGGTGGATTGACTGCTTTTTAACGTTTGCGATATATTCGTCAATAACATCCTGACCGATGTACTTTATTTTTCCTTCGTTTACAAACTGCTCAAAGTCGCCGCTCTTTACGTCTGCAAAGATATTGAGCTTCTCGATCTCACCGAGAATCTTTTCAGCGGCTTCAAGAGTAACCTGACAGCCATCGCTTCCGTAAACCTTATAGCCGTTGTACTTTGCAGGGTTGTGGCTTGCGGTAACAATGATACCTGCGTCACAGCCGAGCGCTCTTACAGCCCAAGAAAGCATAGGTGTGGGCATAAGTTCTGTGTAGATGTTTGCTGTAATGCCGTTTGCGGCAAATATAGAAGCGGCGTGCTTTGCGAATACGTCAGACTTTATTCTGCTGTCGTATGCAACAGCAACCTTAAGATCGCTCTTGCCTGTATTCTTGAGGTAGTTTGCAAGACCCTGAGTAGCCTTACCTACGGTATAAACGTTCATTCTGTTTGTACCTGCGCCGATAACACCTCTAAGACCGCCCGTGCCGAATTCGAGATCACGGTAGAAACGGTCGTTTATTTCTTCGTCCTTGCCCTTTACGCTTTCAAGCTCTGTCTTTAAATCGGGATCCTTGACCGCTTTTTCAAGCCATTCGTTATAAAGCTCTGTAGTGTTTGCCATAATAGTCTGTCCTTTCTGTATAAAACGGTAGCACAGTTCGCTGTATTTGAAAATTAGCTAAATATAGCTGTGGCTAACCTAAAATTCCATTCACCAAACAGTATAACATTTTTCCGCCGTAAATGCAAATAAAATCGTAAAAATAATATTAAATTTTTTGGAATCAAAAATTCCCGTTTTTGTTGAAAATATACCTAAAACGTTGTATAATCATTACATAGCGATCACTTAAAATGATATGAAACAGGTGGAAATATGTATTCTCAGGTAAACGGTATGGGGCTTTTCGGTATGAATGCCTTTAAAGTCACCGCAGAAATAATATCCTCAAGAGGTCAGCCGTCCTTTGATATAGTAGGACTGGGCGACCTTGCGGTGCAGGAAAGCAAAATGCGTATCAAGGGTGCGTTATCGGGTATCGGAATCTCCGTCAGCGGTCAGCGCCTCACGGTAAATCTTGCTCCTGCGGATGTGCGCAAATGCGGCTCGCTGTACGACTTCACGATAATCGCCGCCATTCTTGCGGTAAACAATATAATAACCGACGATTTATCGGACTGCGCCTTTATCGGAGAGGTTTCGCTCGGAGGCTCGCTTGTTTTCACGGGCGGAATTATCAGCATGGCGATAGAAGCCAAGAAATGCGGTATAAAACGGCTGTTTCTCCCTGCCGAAAACGCTAAGGAAGCGTCCGTTGTCGAGGGGCTGTCCGTATACGGCATAAGCCATATTTCCGACCTTATAAACCATTTCACAGGAAAGAAGCGTATATCGCCCGAACCTCCCTACGTTCCGTCCGCAGAGATGTTTGAAACGGAGGACTTATCCGATGTAAAGGGTCAGGCACTCGCTCGTCACGCTCTGGAGGTAGCCGCCGCAGGCTTCCATAATGTATTGCTTATCGGCCCTCCCGGTACGGGAAAAAGCATGATAGCAAAGCGTATACCGTCTATACTTCCTCCGATGACCTTTGACGAAAGCATCGAAACAACAGGAATACATTCAATAGCAGGTATGCTCGACCGTGAAAAGCCGATAGTCACGGTTCGTCCGTTCAGAAGCGTATCACATACCGCCTCGGCAGTAGGTCTTATCGGCGGCGGAAGTATCCCACGTCCGGGAGAAATATCACTTGCGCATAACGGAGTGTTATTTCTTGACGAACTGCCGGAGTTTGACCGCAGGACGCTTGAAACGCTCAGGCAACCGCTTGAGGACGGAATTATAACCATATCAAGAGCGCAAGGGTCGGTGTCATATCCGTGCGATATTATGCTTGTTGCCGCAATGAACCCCTGCCCTTGCGGAAATTTCGGCAACCCGAAGGGAAAATGCACCTGCTCTCAGAATATGATACAGAATTATCTCGGCAAGATAAGCCGCCCTGTTCTTGACAGAATAGATATACAGGTGGAAATGCCGCAGTTATCTTATGAGGAAATAAGCAGTGCGAAAAAGGGCGAACCGAGCAGTGCCGTGCTTGAACGCATAATGAAAGCAAGAGAAATACAGCAAAAGCGTTTTGCAGGTACGGAAATACGCTCAAACTCCAAAATTCCGACCTCATATCTTCACGAAATGTGTCCTATGGACGAAAACGCAAAGAAGATGCTCTCCGACTGCTTTGATAAAATGGGGCTGTCGGCAAGGGCATACGACAGGATACTGAAAGTAGCACGCACCTGCGCCGACCTTGCAGGAAGCGAGATAATAAGGCGGCAGGATATATCCTCGGCGGTAAATTTCAGAAGCCTTGACAGGAAATACTGGGGTGCAGGGAAATAACCGTCATTTTACCGCATTATTATATTTATATAGTGCGGTGAAATATCAGACAAATCAGCCTTGTTTTTACCGCCGCAGAATTATAAAAACGCCGAATTTTTTCTGTCGGCTTGACAAAAACGAAATCAAAATGCTAAAATAAATACAGTCGAGTAGCGAAAGCGTAAATCCGGACACGGATTTACGCTCAGGCTGTAGAAAAACCCCGATTCGCAAACGAATCGGGGTTTTTCTACAAGCTACAGCCTCCGCAAAAGCGAAGGCTGTTTAAGCATATGCTTACTTTTCAAATATCATCTTGAATCTGCCGATAAGGGGAAGATCCTTGGCCTTGCCGCCGATAGCGTTGATAAGGCCGGTTACCAGTATGATTATCGGTACAGCCATGAATATTATGTGTATCAGCCAAGCTAAAAGAACACCTACAAAGCCTGCGGCAAATTCGTTGAATGTAGCGTAGAAAATACCGCAGTAAACAGCGTTGTACAGAATTCTTGCAAAGAAGTATTCAATAACTCCCACTGTCATTACACCGAGAATAACAGGGAATATCATTGAAAGATGATACTGTAAAAACTTTGACTTGCCTGCTGTGATACAGGGAGCTACAAGCATACCTGCAAGCACGATGATTGCAATAAAGCCGCCGAATATCCAGCTTGCAAGTATGTATGCGAGTACCGCACAATAAGCGAGTATTGACATTGCCTTACCTGTGTTTATATCGTTGGCGTCCATTGTAGAAGTTACATTCTTTGTGTCAAATATTTTCTGAAAGAAGCCCGGCTTCTGATTTACCGGAACAGGTGCAACTGAACCGTCAAGGTTTGCACCGCACTTCGCACAGAACTTTGAGCCGTCCTGATACTCTGTTCCGCATTTAGGACAAAATGGCATAATTATTTCCTCCTGTTTATGTCTATACCTCTGTATTATATCCGCTGTATGCAGATACCAGTTTATTATACACCCCAACGGCATCAAAGTCAATACCGCAATTGTAAAGTCTGATTAAGAAATATGAAAGCATTGATTAATTCGGCTATTACATTTACACGGGTATATTTGTCTTGCCCTGTATCATTATATTTTCAAGCAACATAAGGAGAACTATGAACAGTACAAACCCTTTTATATATTCCGATGACAACAAGCGTTATCACACGTTGAATTACTATAATAAATCATCGTTCAACAGCAAGGTATTCAAGGCGGTCATTGACGCAGGCTTCACCTGCCCGAATAAAGACGGCACAAAAGGCACGGGCGGATGTATCTACTGTATGGGCGGGAGCGGCTACTTCACCGAAAAATCGGACGGTGAAATCTACGACAGCGTAAAGCGTCAGCTTGCCGCCGAAAAGGAACGTATATACAAGAAATACCCGGACAGCCTCATTACAGCCTACTTTCAGGCAAACACCAACACATACGCACCTGTCGCAATGCTTAAGGAGGCATACACTGCGGCGCTTGATTTCGGAGTACACGGAATTTCAATCGGCACAAGGGCCGACTGCCTTCCCGATGATGTTATTGCCCTGCTCCGTGACATAAACAGCAAGACACACCTTACCGTTGAGATTGGCTTGCAGACAATACACGATAAATCAGCACAAATCATCAACAGATGCTACACCTATGACGAGTTCCTGGAGGGCTACCGTAAACTGCAGGAATCCGGCATACGCACCTGTCTGCACCTGATCGACGGCTTGCCGGGCGAAACAAAAGCCGATATGCTCGAAACCGCAAAGGAGGTCGCCCGTCTGCACCCTGCCGCCGTGAAGATACACCTTCTTCATATAAATCATGGCACCGCTCTTGAGCGGCTCTTCCTGTCGGGCGGTTACGTTCCGCTCACCCGTGACGAGTACATAGATATAGTAATCTCACAGCTTGAATATTTCCCCGCAGATATAGTCATAGAGCGCATTACAGGCGATGCGGATAAAAAATATCTTGTTGCGCCACAGTGGAGTGCCGACAAGATTGCGGTACTTGGCGGCATCGACCGTCAGATGAAGCTGAGGGATACTTATCAGGGGATAAAGTGCGACAGCAAACAGCCTTGATTCGTTACGGCTTTATATTGCATTTTCCTTTGCATTGTGCTAAAATACGCTTGTAGAACCTAAAACCTACTTATTATAAAGGAGAAACACTATGGATATGAAACAGCGTATGCACGCAAATCTTCCCTATAAAGCATGGCTTGACGGGCTGGGAGATGAACGTGCGGAATGCAAGCGTAAGATATATGAATTTAATAACTGCCACCCCGATGACAGAGGAAAAATGGATAAAATTCTCCGTTCGCTTCTCGGTAAGACGGGTGACACTATTCATATAGAACAGCCGTTCCGGTGCGATTACGGCAGTAATATTGAGGTTGGCGACAACTTCTTTGCAAACTATAATCTGGTGATACTTGATGTCGGCAAGGTTAAAATCGGTAATAATGTTATGCTTGCCCCCAATGTAGCCATCTACACCGCAGGTCATCCCGTACATTATATTCCCCGTAACACGGGTTATGAATACGGCATAGATATAACGATAGGCGATAACGTATGGATAGGCGGAAACGTTGTAATCACACCGGGAGTAAAGGTCGGAAACGGCGTTGTTATCGGTGCGGGGAGCGTTGTGACAAAGGACATTCCCGACAACTGCATAGCCGCAGGAAATCCTGCAAGGGTTATCCGTGAAATAACGGACGAGGACAAGCATTATTACTTCAAAAAGCGTCGCTTTGACGTTGACAATTATCTCGTCGATGACGAAATAGACTGGAGCAAAATATGAACACACCGACTTTTGATATAAACAAGGTAGATACCCCGTGCTATGTCACAGAAGAGTGCTATCTCAGACGCAACTGCGAGATATTGAAAAGCGTACAGGATATGACAGGCTGTAAGATACTTCTTGCACAGAAAGCGTTTTCGATGTACAGCACATACCCTCTGATAAGCGGCTATCTCAGCGGTACTACCGCAAGCGGACTTTACGAGGCTCGGCTCGGATATGAATATTTCGGCAATGAAACACACGTTTTCTCTCCTGCCTATACAGACAGCGAGATAAACGAGCTTGCAAAGTACGCAGGACATTTTGTGTTCAATTCAATAAGGCAGTTTGCCCTGCACCGTGACGCAGTAAAGGACAAGCACTGTCTTATCCGTGTGAACCCGAGATTTTCCACGCAGGAGGGACACGAGATATATGACCCGTGCGCCCCGGGCTCAAGGCTCGGACAGACGCTTGCTTCGTTTGAAGAGGATATAAAGCGTTACGGCGAGGGCATCCTTGACGAAATAGACGGACTTCATTTTCACACGCTCTGCGAACAGAACAGCGATGATCTAAAGCGTACCGCAAAGGAGGTCGAGGTGCAGTTCGGCAAGTATCTTGATAAGATGAGCGTTATAAATTTCGGCGGAGGACACCATATAACAAGGGACGACTACGATATTGACACGCTTGTTGAGGTGATAAACCATTTCAAGAATGAATACGGGCTTGAGGTGTATCTTGAGCCGGGCGAGGCTGTCGCACTGAATGCAGGATTCCTTGTAACAACGGTACTTGACGTGATAGACGGAAAAGTAAACGGCGAGGACGATATAGCGATACTTGACGCTTCAGCCGCCTGCCATATGCCCGATGTGCTTGAAATGCCGTACCGCCCCGTTATCATTCAGCCAAACGGCAACATTGCAGGCGAAAAGGGCGAAAGGGCCGTCACTGTGCGGCTTGGCGGTAACACCTGCCTTGCAGGAGATGTTATCGGCGATTATTCGTTTGACGAGCCGCTTAAACCGGGCGACCGACTTGTGCTGTGCGATATGTCGATATACTCAATGGTAAAGAACAATACGTTCAACGGTATGGCTCTGCCGTCAATATACTATAATACCTCGCTCGGTATGCGGAAAATCCTTGAGTTCTCTTATGAGGATTTCAGGTGCAGGCTGTGATTTTGGCTTAAAGCAAACTATCAGAGAAGCCCTGTTTTCAGCGACAGTCATTTCCATATGGATAAAGCATTTTGACGGGTAAAACAGCCAAAATAAGCAAAACGGTTGAAAACTAATGTATATGTTGAATACTTTGTTGAAAGTTTTTTGTGCATATCACACAAACTATCGTGAAATGTTTAAGGACTATTGAACAAAAGTGAAAAATAATCGTAGAAAAATTGACAAATTGAAAAATCTTTGTTGACGAACAAAGAACATTTGGATATACTATAGGTACAGAGCAGAGATACCGCATAACATCTCAATGCGGACGGCTCGACGGAAAGATAATACGATTTTACGGAGGTAACCAATCATGTTTGTTAAAGAAGTAAGCGTTAAGAATCAGGTAGGTTTACACGCAAGACCCGCAACATTCTTCATCCAGAAGGCTAACGAGTACAAGTCATCGATCTGGGTTGAAAAGGAAGAAAGAAGAGTAAACGCAAAGAGCCTTCTCGGTATCCTTTCACTCGGCATTGTAGGCGGTACAACAATCAGAATCATTGCTGACGGCTCTGATGAGCAGCTTGCTGTTGACGGCCTTGTAAAGCTCGTTGAAAGCGGTTTTGCCGAATAATTCACACTCCCGACCAAGTAGTGTATATCGGGCTATGACCCGATGTGTAGACGTGTAGAAAAGTGTAGACGGACAGAATTACATTTATAAAGAAACAGCGGGGATTTTGCGTAAAGCAGGTCACCCGCTGTATTTTTATTTAATAGTCTTCACTGTTAAGATCACAAAGGAGCATTATATTGAAAAGAACAGGAAAAATCGCAGCCGCATTTATCACGGCTTTAACGGCTGTAGTGTCAATAACGGCTTGCAGTGCCGATTATTCGCATATTGACGGCTACAGCGATATAGAAAACGCACGGAAGCTGTATTCCTCGCTGTATTCAGCCGAGATCACGGTTACGGATATGGAAACGGGTACGGTTACGCAGGAACTGACATTCTGCTACGATAAGAGCGATACCCTATCGTACAGCTATTTCGGCACAGACGGCAAAACAAAATATTATGAATATCACAACGGCTCGGAGTACAACTATTATTCCGACGGCGAATGGCATACTCTTGTGAGCGGCGATAAGGATTATGTGTGCTACACACGCACAAACAAGATGTCTATGACCGCAGAGGGTATGATATTCATAAAGCCCGAAAGCGTGACAAGCTCGGAAGTAAAGAATACGGCGGACGCAAAGGTAATCACTATGCAGTACGATGTTTCAAAACTCAACAGCTCGATGGCTTCTCAACTCGGTCTTGTCGGTGACCTTGACAGCTTCAGCGTTGTGTATACAATTGATAAAGACGGATACTGCACCTCAATGGAGCAGACCGGCACAGCCACAAAGGACGGCGTACAAAGCAAGGTGGATTATCTTATGACCGTAACTCATATGAATGATATTGCCTCGGTAAGTAAGCCGCAGGTACAGGAAAGCGCGGATAAGTAAGCCGCAGAGTAAATTATAAGAATCGCCCGTAGGATTAGGCTACGGGCGATGTTTGTAGAAAAAGTCTTTTGCTTGATGTGCTTCTGCTATATCATTCAGCTTTGACTATGATAATAAGCTACCGATAGTTCTATTTGTGAGATAGCACTTCTTTAATTTGCTATTCAAAGCAATGCACTTGTTGATATGAACGAGGGGGCGAACCAAAGCAATTAGTAAAACAACTTCTAAGCAATTACAATCCCCACCATAGTTGGCTCGGCTTGACCGAGCAGCAAAAGTTCAACTTTTTCGAGGGGAGTCAAATAGGATGGAAATTTGCGTTACGTTCTGCATAGTTTAAACCCATTTTGTCATGTTATGCTTTATCGCTATCGTTTTGATAGCGGTACTGCCTTAGCCAAGCACCATATCTTGCCTCCCCTCGAAAAAGGGGAGGTGGATTGACGGCAAGGTGCAAAGTTTAATTCAGCAGTATTTTTTAAGATATATCTGACTTTTTGAAATCATCAAGCTAATCTGCCGTCAAGACGGTGGGGATTGAAATTGATAGCACTACTATCTTCAAAACTTCTTATCTATTACAATCCCCTCCGTCACGGCTCGGAATAGTTTCAGAATTGTAAAGGCAGGACTATCTGAATACTGTACAGCAAACTGAAAAACCTCTACAGCCGTGCCACCTCCCCTTTTTCGAGGGGAGGCAAGGGTGTTGGTGTGGGGCTAGGGGATAGTGCGGAAAATCTCATTGATGGTGCGGATTGACCGAGCAACAGAACCTCACCCTTTTTCGAGGGCGGGCAAGAATGGGTGCTGAGCGAAGGGTATGTTGTCCTTTTGCAATGGTTGTGAGGACGGAAAGGTTCAGTGCAACGGGAGGAGCAAGCTCACTCCCCTACGAAAAGCGAAGGTGATAGTTCAAATGCAAAACCGTATAAGCACACACAGACGATTGCAGTACGAAAAGCGAGGGGGATAGTGCGGTTTTGGAAGGGTTGAGGCGGGGCGAGGGGCGGTGGCGATTTTACAAAGGCTGTGGGAATGGAGAGATTCGATGTGACAATCCCTCCGTCTTGACGGCAAAAAGTTTGCAACATAAAAATGGTTGGCATATCGCAAGCAGAAAGCAATAATATCAAGGCTTGTGCCTTGCCGTCAATCCACCTCCCTTTAACAAGGGAGGCAAGGGTGATGGTGCGAGGCAAGGGATAGTGCGGTTTTTGGAAGGTTAGTGTGGGGCGAGTTGTGGCAGAAATTGCGAATGCTTAGAAGTTTTGAAGATAGTACTCCTATTAATTTCAATCCCCACCGTCACGGCTCGGAATAGTTTCAGAATCGTAAAGGCAGGACTATCTGAATACTGTACAGCAAGCCAAAAAATTGTATCAGCCGTGCCACCTCCCCTTTTTCGAGGGGAGGCAAGGGTGTTGGTGATTTTCGTGGGATAGTGCGGGTTTGAGGAGGGTTGGTGCGGGGTGAAGGGTATGTAATAATAATATAAAAAGCGGTCACTGCTTGTTGCTGTGACCGCTTATCTGCTTTATTGGTTTGCGTAACCCCGCCGTTCAACTAACTTTAGCCGAACGGCAACAATTCCAAAGGCGGAATTGTCGGCGGCGACTCGCCGCCCGCTCAGGCTCTTGCCTTTATGATGTCGACCATTTCGCCGACGTTCTTCATCGAAGAAACCTCGCCCATCTTGAAACGGATGCCGAATTCGTCTTCTACAGCGGAGATGAGGTTGATATGCTCGAGGCTGTCCCAGTCCTCTATATCATCTGCTGTTGTGCCTGCTTCGACCTCGATCTCGTCATCGTCGAATACGTTTCTGAAAACCTCGTTTAATCTTTCGTAAATTTCCTGCTCACTCATTTTACTTGTTCCTTTCTACAGTAATATACTTGTTTTTAGGCTCGTAGCCCGAAAGCGAAAGCTCCCATACGGTGTTGCCGTCTGCGTCCTCACTGACCTTCGTAAAGCCGAAGTCGCCGTACAACTCTTTCACCATTTTATTCTTTGCGGTGGGGTAATAATAACCCTTTACCGTCTTAAGTCCACGCTGTTTTGCTCTGTCGCAAAGATTGTCGAGCATTGCGTATTCCATATCACGCTTAAGCACACGGCAACTCATCAGCCATAAATCTATGTCGAGCGTATCACCGTTCACCTTTCCGATAACTACCGATACTATACCGTTGTCACCGAATTTGTCGGCAAGCCTGCCGTACAGCCTGATATAACTGTCATCTGCGAATACCTGCTCCATTTCGGCGGTTGTGAAGCGCTTTGTGGTGAGGTTGAACTGGTTGCTCTTGTTTGTAAGCTGTGTTATACGGGGGAGATAGACAGGCAGGAAGTCATCTATCACAGCCACCATCTCAAGACTGTGAAGATACTCGCCGTAGTCAGTGAACTGTGCCTGCTGTGCGGCTCTTACCGCATTCTCCTTGTACATTTCGTTACGCTTTAAATCATCACTCGAAAAAGCGGTTATCTCAAAGAAGCGTGAGCGGTCTACCACTCTTATATAATCCTCCGGACGTTCCATTTCGGGAACGGCTACTGTAGGCAACTGTGCGGAAACTATCGCACGCTCGGCAGGGTTATCATCAAGGAATACAAGCGCATCCTGTCCTATGTTAAGTCCTGTCGCTATTGCCTCGATGTTTCTGTCCTTGTTATCCCAGTTTGCCTTTATCATTATGAAATCATCGGGCTTTAAACTGCCCTCGGGGTGATTAAGGCCTGCAAGGGCGTTTTCCTCGTCATTCTTCGAGCAGACGGTCAGCATTACGCCTGTATCCTTCACAAGTCCGAGATACTTTTGGAATTCGGCATAGACCTGTCCCATATGGGTTTCCTGTCCTATTTCTATACCGTCAACACCGTCATCTCCGACAACTCCGCCCCATAACGTATTATCAAGGTCGAGTACAAGTGCTTTCTTGTTCTTACCGAACACCGACTTTATTATTGCCGCTAAATTGAACGCAAAATCGGGTATCGCAGGAACGCACATTGCGTACTTATATAGATGCCAGTAGGACGGCTCGCTCCACTTGTCAAGACCGTAGCAGGCGCTGACATAGTTTATATCATTGATATAAAAACTCTCGTGCGATGCGGCATAATCGGCAAACGCCGTGTTCAGCCTGTTTATGAAATTCACTCTGCCTCGGCAGTCAAACGCATCACGGTTGCCCATAAGTCTGAAATACGGCTGTTCGAAGTTATTCTGGATTACGGGGCAGTGGTAGTGCTCGGCTATCTTTTCCCACATTGTTTCAAAATATCTCATCTGCTCGGCAAAAAGAGCGTCTGTCTGCTCCTTGCTGTCGGTTATCGCAGGATATTTCAGAATGTTGCGGTTGGACGTGTGAATGAAAATAAGGTCGGGTGAGAAGCTGTCAAGCTCCTCGTTTCCGAATACCGCATCCTGCCAGTAGCGGTTGTACTCCGACTCGTAGAAGGTCGGCTCGATACCGTAGTTCAGCAGGAATAATTCGAGCATATTTATTATATCGTTCGTGGTCGAACCGCCGAGAACGGCGATTTTTTTCTTTATACGCACACTGCCGTCTGACAGGAGCAGTCTTTTTATAGAGCGTTTCTTTTTCAGCAGATAACCGCTGTCGAAGGGGTATTCAAGTTCTTTCATAGGTGTGTCCTTAAAATAAATTTAGCTTAATAAGACATTCGATGTAAAAAGCAATTGTAGTGCTTGTTTTGCGGGAGGGGCAAGTTAGGCACGGATGCCTAAAGTATGTACCAAAAGTTTTGCAAGGACGCAAAACCATAAAATACATACAACACCTCTCCCTACGAATAATTCTTGTTGTTATTTTTGCTATCCATACCACTGCTGATATACAACGTTATTCAAACGACAATTTTCAGATATTTCGTATATATGAGAAGTAGTCGCAGTTGCCGCCTGCAACGGTATAGGCGCAGTTCGCAAACAGCAGATCGGTCGCATCGACCTGCTTGCAGAATTTTATTGCGTTTACCTCGCAGTAGCGCAGGTCAAGCACATAGATATTATCAAAGCTCTCGGTGAAGAACGGGATAAGCCCGTTGCCGTAGCTTTCCTTTATCACAACTAAGTTTCTGCCTGTCTTTGCGTTGGTCTTTATGTGGGCGATGAGATCGTCACTGCCTAAAAACGACAGGTAGTAATAGCTTGCGTTGTCGCAAAGGAAAAGGTTGCTGTCATAGCCGTTGCTGTAATAACGGTCATAATATGTGGTTTTCAGCTTATCCTCATTCGGAGAATAGTAGACCGCATAGGTTTCGGGATCGTTATTAAGATGCTCATCGGACGAATAGTAATACATAGAGCCGACATAGCCGCCGCAGGTTTCCTTACGGTAATTTTTTATATCCGGCACTTTTACTCCTGCAGTTTTGCAGAACACCTGTGCGGCATAATATGCGCCGAGCGGCATCCAGTGATGGTCTGTCCTTGAGTATATCTCCTCTGAGGTGTGCTTTGACAGGGTATCGTACACGCTGACGTTTGTAACGCCTGTGCTTTTAAGTCCGCTTTCGATATAATCTATCTTATCCTTCTGAAGCTCGGTGTAGCCCTTGTATTCGGTCGGATTGTAGAAATCGACAGAGGTCGGTATTACCATAGAATATACCGTTACTTCGGGGAGTGCCGACTGGAATGCCTTTACATCGGTCATATACTGGTCGCAGTAGCCGTATGTACCGCCGTAGAACATAATTCCACGGTAGTGATCATCCATACCTGCGACTAATATGCCGTTGTCGCCTATCGCCCTGTAGCTGTTTATATCGGCGTTACTTGCGGGGGCGGAGCTTTCTTCGGAAGAAGTGCCGTCCGTTTCGGGAACGGAGGTTTCTTCGGCGGAAGTATCCGGCGGTAACGTTTCGGGAGCGGTGGTATCGGGCGGTTCGGTTTCTTCGCTTTCGGTGTCCGAGGGAGCTTCCGATGATACGGGGTCGGGTGGTAGGGTGTATGCCGATGTGTCCTTGCCGCTTGCGTTGCTGTCGGGGAAAACCTCCGAGCATCCGCAGGCGAGCGATAATGTCAATATAAGTGCTGTTATCTTCGGGAGCTTTTTCATACTGCTCCTCCTTTCAGAAAACCTGTCAGAGCTTTACTTTGAAAGCAGGTTGTTCTTTATACCCTCTGCGTTTTCACCGACAGCGGAGAATGTACACATTGTGAACAGAACGTCGGTAATGCCGTTATCCTTAATAAAGTCGGGTGCGTAAAGGTCAAAGTAGCGGATGTCGCAAACGTAGATTTCCTCGAAGGAATCTATAAAGAAGGGAACTTCGGCATTGCCGTAGCTGTCCTTGAAGATGCATAGCTTTCTGCCGTTCTTGTTTGCGGTTTCTATCTTTACTATCTTCTGATCGCCGCCCATAAAGGTCGAATATGCGCCGCTTGCGGGCTGATCTACAAATATGCTGTGGAACTGTGTGAACTGCTCGTCAACCTTGAAGTCGGTGGTATAATAAGTTGCGGTGTAATCTGTAGAGGGGATATAGTAGGTGAAGGTATCAGGGTCGTTCTTGATACGCTCGTTATACTCGGTAAATGCGTACATTGTTCCGACAAAGCCTTCTATCGTTTCCGTCTTGTAGGTCGAAAGTTCCTTTACGGGTACCTGTGCCATTTCACAGAAAGCCTTTGCCGCATAATATGCGCCGAGGGGTTCCCAGTGGTGATCGGTACGGGTATAGATATACTCGTTTGTGTGCGCCTCAAGTGTGGCGTATCCGTCAACATTTATTACGTTCACAAGCTTGTTTGCTATGCTGTTTATCGAATCCCTGTGGCTTGCGTTGTATTTTTCGTAGCCTTCGGGAAGGTAGTATGCGCCTGCTGTAGGCACTACCATATTGAATACGTTTACCGATGAGCCTACCTTTTCCTTGAACTCGTTTAGGTATGACGCATAGTTTGCGCCGTCGCCGCCGCCGTAAAGGGAAATTCCCCATGTATGACCGTCTATGTCAACGACAAGCTGGCCGTTTGTCTGAACGCCGTCAACACCGACAGGCTTCTTGTTGTCTGTTGATGATCCATCGGAAGAAACTGTGCTTTCTGAAGAGGCGGATGAATTATCGCTTGTTGTATCGCTTTTTGTATCATCCTTGCTTTCTGTAGCGGAGCTTTCCGCTACACTGCTTTCGTTTTTGCTGTCCGTAGTAGAACTTGCATTCTGTGATGAGCAGGCGCAGGCCGACGTCAGAATTGACGCACAGGCAAGTATTGTTGCTGTTAACCTGATATTTAGCTTCATAGTATGTCCTTTCTTTATGCGGGGATATTTTTATATTGCCCGTAAATGTAAATTCTTGTCCTATTGTAGTATATCACACTATCGTGTCAAGTTCAAGGATTTTCACTTAAGTTTCAGCCGGCGAAACGTTATATTTACTGTAAATGTCACGGGTTATGACTATTCCGCCGGGGAGGGCGTATTCGCTCTGCATATAATCGTAATAATCGCCGGGGGTTATTATGCCTGCGGTCTTTACTATATCGGTTCCTGCCTTGCTGAGTATATAATCCGCAAGGAAAACGCAGTTTGTACTCATAACGAAATAGGTCTTGAATCTGCCGCTTTTAAACTTATAGAACCGTGCGTGAGTGCCGTTCCACAGCGAACTGCAATAATCGTCAAAATCCGCAATGTCGGCGGTGGGGCTGTTTTCGGCTGCAAGCTGATAGGGCGGTTTCCAGCGTGTGATGTTGCGTTCGAGCTTTGCTATGCCTTTTCTGACTTTTGCAAGCTGTTTTTCCGACAGCTTTATGCCGAAATCGAACACCATCTGCAAATCGTGATAGACGCAGAAATTTATATACTTGTCAAAATCCGCTTTAAAAAGCACACCGTCACCGATGCCGCCGAAAAGGCGCTCCGACGCTTTATCGTAATTTCCGTATGATATTACCGTGCCGTTCAGCACAAGGTCGCAATGTCCTATAGAGCCTACTCCGTCGGCGCTGACGTGGATAAGAACGTGTATATCGGGGGTGGCGGCGCTTTTTTCGTAACGCTCCTCGTTTTGCAGTTTTTCGATATCTATCTCACGGGAATCAAGTCGCTCGGTATAGCTGCGAAGGGTTTTCAGCGGTATGAACGTGGTTATGACCTGCGGAAGCGAAAAGCGTATCCTGCGGCGGATGATGCCCTTGGCTTTATTCGGGACAGCCTCACGGATAAACAGCCTCAGTTCGCCTGCGCCGTAAATAATGCAATACAGTCCGATGACAACAAGCATACCCTGACTTCCCATAAGAGTACCGAAAAGCATAATAATGCCGAAAACGGTGAAGAATATTCCCGAAAAAAAGTCATAGAACGCATCGGGAACGGCATTTTTAAGGGCTGTGCCGAAGTCGATGAATTTCACAAGGGCATTAAGAAAAACGTAAAGCGAGAATATAAACGACAGAAGCGCAAGAGTGGCGGCCGGAACGAAAACGGATATAAGGCCTATTATAATGTTTCCGATGCCGCTGAACACGGGCAGTCGCTGATGTTTTGCGTAGGCACGGATAAGGCGGTGGATACCGTTTGCAACGATAAAGATACCGCCCAGCCTTGCGGCAGGCTCTACCACTATTTTTCCGTTTACAAGTACAAGTATACCGACAGTGATAAGTCCTGCACCATACAGGAGCAGCCACGTTATATTGAAGTTCTTTTTTATATTCGGCTTTACGGTCATAATATGCTTTTACTCCTTGAAATAAGGCAATAATCGGGGGTTTTGTATTGACAAATGCAACACAAAATGATACAATAACTATCGCAACTTTACTGTGCGGTCGCGGGGTGAAAACCGTGAGGAAAGTCCGAGCATCACAGAGCAGGATAGCTGTTAACGGCAGCCGGAGGCGACTCCAGGGCGAGTGCAACAGAAATATACCGCATTGTTTTTACAGTGTAAGGGTGGAAAGGCGAGGTAAGAGCTCACCACGGGGCAGGCGACTGTTCCTGTCTGTAAACCCTATCCGATGCAACACCGATTGGTTTCGGGTGTGAACCGTCTGCTCGGCGGTCCCGATTTAAGGTGGCTTGAGGTCTGCGGCGACGCAGGGCGTAGATAGATGATCGCACACGACAAAACTCGGCTTACAGGTAAAGTTGCTATATTGATATTATGCCGACTCGAAAGGGTCGGCTTTAGTTTATAGAAAAGTGTGTTTTTGAAATAAACTTCTGATTTATTATCCCTAACCCCAAACCCCTTCCCCATGGGAAGGGGCTATATTACTGGGGCTACCGCCCCTAGTCCCTGTCGGGGGCTTCGCCCCTGCGACCCC
>OHNZ01000301.1_pt1 | contig 37723 bp, 29 predicted proteins | sample 1569761 | NCBI WGS metagenome assembly OHNZ01 (sample SAMEA3879562, study PRJEB24766) | human gut metagenome | biome: human-associated habitat; feature: feces | place: USA | collected 1985/1987
CCATTACTGGTAAAACAGTGGTCGAAAAAGAATAAGATAAAACCGACAGAGGTTTCTATTGGTTCTCATAAGAAAGTGATTTGGAGATGTGAGAAAGGACACGAGTGGGAAGCTGCCGTTAAGAGCAGGACAATAAATAAAACAGATTGCCCATATTGTTCCCATAATAAAGTGTTGGCAGGATTTAATGACCTTGCAACACTTCAGCCGGATATAGCAGCCGAGTGGTCGGACAGAAATTATCCGTTACTTCCAACTCAGGTTACGGTCTTTGCCAATCGTAAGGTTTGGTGGAAGTGTAAGGATTGCGGCAAAGAGTGGAACACCCTTATTTCTACCCGTTCCGGTGGGAGCAAATGCCCGTATTGCAGTGGGTACATATTCCTGAAAGGGTTTAACGATTTGCAGACAACACACCCTGAAATTGCTTCGGAGTGGTCGGAGAAGAACTTGCCATTGAAGCCTGATGAAGTAAATGCAAAGTCGAGGAAAAATGTCTGGTGGAGATGCAGTAAATGCGGTAACGAGTGGAAATCTGTTATCAATGCCCGTGTGAAAGGTACGGTATGCCCCGTTTGTGCAGAGAGAGAAGTCCTTGCCGGATATAATGATTTGGCGACAACAGACAGTCAGCTTCTCAGTGAATGGGATTATGAACAGAATAAATTGAAGCCGACAGAGGTATCACGAACTTCAGCAAAGAGAGCGTGGTGGAAATGCAGGCACGGTCATTCATGGAGTATGAAGATAAATGAAAGAACGATATTGAAGAAAGGCTGTCGAATTTGTGAGCAGGAGTATTTATCTCTATTTCCTGCTTTGGCTGTCAGCTATTATTCTAATAAGAAAGGCTTGAAAGCAGAACTTGGTTCTGACCGATTGCTTGGAGTTCCGCTTGAAACATACATACCTTCAGAGAAGTTGGCTATTGAGTCAGGAAGTGCCGATGAGAATTTAGAAATAATGAAAGCATATATGTGCAAGCAAAGAGGAATAAGGCTGATTAAGCTGCCGATGAAAGGCACAGAACTGGATTATGCCAATAATTTAAAGAAAGCTTTTCAGAGCGTACATATATTTATTTCTTCCGATACCGAGGAAGATGTGGAGATAATCAAAAATACATTTGAAAGATGGAGGGACAGCCAATGAGAGAGAAAACCTATCATCTATACTTAAATGAAGAAGAACGAAGCCGAGTGATACAATCGCTCATTGAACTGAAGAACAATTTAGCAGCCCAGGGACGATACACAGACGCAGTAGATGATGTCCTCTGCAAAGTGCTTGGAGCAAAGAAAAAGAAATTGAAAATTGAATACATTTAGAACGTGTTTTGCCGTCTGTTTCTTAACCGGAGCAGGCGGCTTTTTTTATTTCAAAAATTTTTTAAAAAATTTTTGGAAAAGCGGAGATTTTGGGTGTGCATTTCATACCCCTTTGTCCAAATGAGTGAAGGGGTTCATTCCGGATAGCAAAAACGGAAGCCTTTTCGCTTGAAAATTGAATAAGTCATTCACTAAGACTTTATTTCTGATGATAGCCACTTTAGCAGGTACGCCGTGATTTCTGTATTTCAGAATAGCGAGAACTCCGGTTATGAGTATCAGGTTGCTCCTGATATGGCGATGACAGTCAGAATGATAATGATACTTCTCTACGGAGCTGGCGGAGTACCCGGCAGAGGTTAGAATCCTATGATACAGATAAGCAGTCTGTTCCTTAGTGACTTCCCATAAGCATTTTGCTTGGCAAGGGGTGTTGAGAACAAATATTGCTATGACCGATTAGGAAATGAGTCGGTCAGGTACATAGCCATAATGCGGTGGCTATGAATTTTCAGAAAGGAGGGCAAAAAGAAGTGTCAAACTGCAAAACGATTTCCGTATGTAACCAGAAAGGCGGAGTCGGAAAGACCACCACAACAGTTAATCTTGGAGTCGGGCTTGCAATGCAGGGCAAGAAAGTATTGCTCATAGACGCAGACCCGCAGGGAGATTTAACGACTTGTCTTGGTTGGCAGGATACAGACGGCTTGGGTATCACGCTTGCAACGAAACTCACAGATGTAATCAATGAAACGATGACAGACCCTATGGTTGGTATCCTGCACCACGAAGAAGGTGTTGACCTTGTTCCGGCAAACCTTGAGCTTTCAGCAATGGAATTTAACCTTGTGAACGCAATGAGCAGAGAAACTACCCTTAAAAATTATCTGAGTCAAGTGAAGAACAGATATGATTATGTAATTATAGACTGTATGCCTTCACTTGGTATGGTTACTCTCAATGCTTTATCGGCGGCAGACAGTGTTATCATTCCGGTTCAGGCTCAGTATTTGCCTGCAAAGGGTATGACACAGCTTGTGCAGACCATTTCAAAAGTAAAGAAGTATATCAATCCGGATATTAAGATAGACGGTATGCTGCTTACTTTGGTGGATAGCCGAACAAACCTTGCAAAGAGTACGGTAGAAGCACTCAGGGCGAATTTCGGTAATCAGATAAGAATGTATCGAACACAAATCCCGATTGCCGTGAAAGCTGCTGAAACTTCTTCCAAAGGCAAAAGCATTTATGCTTATGAGCCAAACAGCACAGTGTCTAAGGCATACGCTGAATTTACAAAGGAGGTGTTAGCCGATGGCAGGAAGAAAGAGCGACTTCACTCTCACGAAGCTCGATGATTTATTTACCACGCAGGCACAGAGAGATGAAGAACAGCTTTCAAAAATCCGAGATATTCCATTGGAGCTGATTGATGATTTTCCCGACCACCCGTTTAAGGTCAGGGACGATGAAGATATGATGCAGCTTGTGGAGAGTGTCAAGGAAAGAGGGGTTATTACTCCGGCAACGGTAAGGCAGAAAGAGGACGGCAGATACGAACTTGTTTCAGGACACAGACGAAAGCGAGCGTGTGAACTGGCAGGATTTGAAACCCTGAGAAGTGAGATTGTAGACCTGAACAGAGATGAAGCGACCATTTTAATGGTTGAAAGTAATTTCCAGAGGTCAGAGATATTGCCGAGTGAAAAAGCCTTTGCCTATAAAATGCGTTTGGAAGCAATGAAAAGGCAAGCAGGCAGACCGAGCAAAGAAAATGGAGTCCCAGTGGGACACAATTCTATTGTGGGTAAATCAAGAGAGATTTTAGCTTCTGAGAGTCAGGACAGTAACACACAAATACAGCGTTATGTCCGCCTGACAAACCTTGTTCCCGAGCTGCTTGAATTTGTTGATGAGGGGCGTATTAAAATGCGTCCTGCCGTAGAACTTTCCTATCTTGACGAAGATTGTCAGCGTGATGTGGTTGACGAAATCGACCTGAATGACGCTACCCCGTCACACGACCAGACAATCCGTATGCGAAAGTTATTCAACGAGGGCAACCTTACAACAGAAGCAATCCACGCTGTTATGTCTGAGGAAAAGCCGAACCAAAAGGAAAAAATCGTGTTGAGGGGCGACAGAGTAAGACAGCTTATCCCGAAAAACATTCCCGTCAGTCAGACGGAGGATTTTGTCTGCAAGGCATTGGAGCATTACAACAAGTTTTTGCGTAACCGTGCAGAGCGTGACAGCAGATAGCCTGTTTTACAGTTCCCCTTTCTCACACTCTAACCCCTTAGTTATACTTTTACCTACCGAAAATGATATATACTATCTCACTTGAATATAACTATCTCAAAGTATATGTCTATCTCTAAGGGGGAATCGCACAGTATGAACAGACTGGAGGTGTATGCTAAAATGAAAAATTAACGAAAAATCCGCATTTGTTTTTCGGCAGGTAAATCTTGTCGTAAGAGAAAATCCACAAAGGCACATCGTAGCGATACGGTGTGTTTTTCAATTTTTACAGGAGGAAACGCAATGATAAAGTCAAAATTCAAAAGAGTCACGTCGCTTTTCTTGGCGACCCTTATGTGTGTGACCACTTTTGCAGGCATTGGCTCGACAACAGCATATGCTGCTTCGGGAGAAAAAGCCGATGTTTATATGGTCGATTTCCCTCGTGATGGCGATGCTAATTACGATGGGGTATGGGGACACAGCAATTTGACCTTGAAAAATGGTTGGCATACCGGACGTTCCAATTTTACCAATCTTAAGGCTATTGGCTCATACTCAGGTAATGTTGCTTATTGTATTGAGCCGGGAATTTCGCTCAAGGTCGGTCAGACAATGAATAAGTATGACGAAAATTATTTTAATAACCTTGCAGCCAATGGGGTTATTTCCGGAGATGAAATCCGTCTTTTCGTTGGTCGTATTTTACAGTATGGCTATCGTGGGACAATCTCGACTTCTTGGAGGTCACAGAATGAAGCGGCAGCAAACAGCATTGCACAGGCTTATGCCACACAGCTTCTTATTTGGGAAACTGTTATCGGAGAGCGTGATGCAAACTTCAATCATGTAGCAGCCAGTGGTTGCAGCAATGTGAAAGATGTCATCAATGCAAAGCATCCGCTTCGCAATAAGATTTTCAGTTATTACAACAGTATGGTGCAGAGTGTACAGAACCATGCGACCATACCGAGCTTTTGTAATAAATCATCCGGTTCAGCAAAGACAATAGAACTTGAGTGGAACGGAAGTAAGTACACAACTACTCTGACAGACTCCAATAATGTGCTGTCCAAATATAATTTCAAAGCAAGTATCAGTGGAGTGAGCTTTTCAGTGAATGGTAACAAACTTACTGTTTCTATGGATACTGCACCGAGTAAGGAATTTACCATTACCGCAACGAAGAAAAATGCAGTCCGCAGAGGTGTGGTTGTATGGTCAGAGGGTAAACACGGTCAGAACTCCAGTGTGCAGGATGTTGTCAGCTATGCTCAGGAAGTAAGCGACAGTATCAACGGTTATGTGAAGATGAAAGTCAGCTATGGTTCTTGTCAGATTGTAAAGACCAGTGAGGACGGAAAAGTTGACGGTATTAACTTCACGATTACTGGAAACGGTATCAATCAGACAGTTACAACAGCCAATGGCGGTAAGTTCCAGATTGATAACCTTATGCCGGGTATCTATACCGTAACCGAGCAGACATACGATAAGTATGAGCCGCAGGAAACACATAGAGTTACTGTTGTGGCAGGGCAGGTTGCAAAGGTCAATTTCAATAACAAATTGAAGCGTGGCGACCTTCAGGTGGTGAAGTCCTCAGAAGATAACCTTGTTGAAGGTGTGAAGTTCCATCTTTTCGGTACTTCTCTTTCCGGTGATGCTGTTGACCAGTATGCAGTTACGGACAAAGACGGTGTGGCAACTTTCAAAGATGTGCTTATCAGTGGTTCTGAACCATATACCCTTGAAGAAGTAGACACAGCTATCCGTTATGTTGTGCCAAAAAATCAGACTGCACCAGTGAAGTGGAAAGAAGTAACCACAAGAAACTTCAATAACATTTTGAAGAAGTTTACTGTAACAGTAACAAAGAGTGACGCTGAAAAAGGCGAAGCACAGGGTAATGCCAAACTTTCAGGAGCAGTTTACGGTATCTATAAGGGCGAAACGCTTGTAGATGAATATGTTACTGATGAAAATGGTCAGTTCACTACCAAAGAATATGTTTGTGATACCGACTGGACAATCCGAGAAATTACACCGTCAGAGGGATATTTGCTTGATAAGACTATCCATGAAGTAGGTGCAGACCCGAAACTTTATGAGGTGGAACACAACCTTACTTCCAATGATGTAACCGAGCAGGTAATCAAAGGCAATGTGGCTATCATCAAACATACCGATGACGGAGAAACAAAGATTGAAACACCTGAAAAGGGTGCTTCCTTTGAGATTTATCTGAAATCTGCCGGAAGCTATGACGCAGCAAATAAAGATGAGAGAGATACCATTGTTTGCGATGAAAATGGCTTCGGTCAGACAAAAGATATGCCGTATGGTATTTATACCGTACACCAGACTTCCGGTTGGGAAGGCAGAGAGATGATGGATGATTTTGATGTGTTTATTTCACAGAACGCACAGACTTATCGTTATCTCATCAATAACCGTAACTTCGAGAGCTTTGTCAATGTAGTCAAGGTGGACGCAGAAAGCGGAAAGAGTATTCCGTATGCAGGAGCAGGATTTAAGATTTACGACCCGCAGGGCAATCAGGTCAAAATGACCTTTACTTATCCGACACCGACCACGATTGATGTGTTCTATACCGACGCAAATGGTTCTCTTGTCACACCTGAGAAACTGGATTACGGCAAGGGATATTCTATCGTAGAGGTACAAGCTCCATACGGATATGTACTTGATGATACTCCGGTATATTTTGATATTACCGAAGAAAATTCCACAGAGGAAGGCGGCGTAACTGTTGTGAAAGTCAATAAACCGAATATGGCACAGAAAGGTACTATCACGGTTGAAAAGACCGGAGAAGTATTTAGTGGTGTCAATGTAAGTGGTTCTGAGGACAGTGATGTTATCTATCAGCCTGTTTATGAAGTGGCAGGACTTGAGGGTGCAGTTTATGAAGTCCGTGCTGCGGAAGATATTAGCACACCGGACGGTACACTCCGCTATTCAAAGGGCGAAGTGGTAGATACTATCACAACAAGCTCCGATGGATTTGTTAAGAGCAAAGAACTTTATCTCGGAAAATACGAGGTCAAGGAAATTACCGCACCTTATGGAATGGTAGTGAGTGGCGAAACACATACGGTTGAGCTTACTTATGCAGGTCAGAATATCTCTGTTACCGAAACTTCCACATCGTTCTATAACGAAAGACAGAAAGTGCAGGTAAGCCTTGCAAAAGCCATTGAAAAGGATAAGACATTTGATATTGGCGATAACGGAGAAATCAAAAACATCAGCTTTGGTCTTTATGCCGCAGAAGATATTGTATCTGCAAGCGGTACAGTTATTCCGGCTGATGGACTGATTGAGATTGTCAGCGTAAATGAAAATGGAACAGTTGTTATGAAGTCAGACCTTCCGTTTGGCAAATACTATGTCAAAGAGACTGCAACCGATGAGCATTATATTCTCTCTGATACGAAGTATCCGGTTGTATTTGAATACGCAGGTCAGGATACCGCAACGGTTGAAATCAAAGTGAATGACGGAAAAGAAATCAAGAATGAACTTATCTATGGTTCTGTATCAGGTAAGAAGATTGACGAGAATGGAGAAGCACTTGAGGGTGCTGTTATCGGTATCTTCAAAGCCGAAGAAACAGAATTTACAAAGGATACTGCACTTATGACGACTACCTCTGAAAAAGACGGTAGTTTTTCTTTTGCAAAAGTTCCTTATGGCAAATGGATTGTAAGAGAAATCGAGCAGCCAAAGGGATTTGTTCTTGATGAAAAAGCGTATGAGGTCAATATCAGCAAAGCCGAGCAGGTAGTTGAAATTGAGATTGTCAATGAGTATGTTCACGGCAATATCAGACTCACGAAGGTGGACGCTGAATATCCGGATAACAAGCTTACGGGTGCAACCTTTGAGGTATATAAGGACACCAATGAGAACGGAAAGATTGATGATGGAGATGAACTTATCGGAAATCTTGAAGAAACTGAAACCGGAATTTATGAGATGAAAGAGCTGCTTTACGGAAAATATATTGTCCGTGAAACAAAAGCACCGGAGGGCTTCCTGCTTGATAAGGGAGAATACTCTGTTTTCATTGAGAAAGACGAAACAACTTATTCCGTTGAGAATAAGGCTGGAGTTGGATTTATCAATGAAGCTATGCGTGGAACACTGAAAATCGTCAAGACATCTTCAGACGGTAAGGTCAAAGGTTTTGCGTTCAGAGTAACCGGAGCAAACGGGTATGATATGACATTTGAAACAGATAAGAATGGCGAAATCGTGATTGAGGGACTTCGTATTGGCGAATATACCATATCAGAAGTGGCAAACAATGCATCTGCCGCATATATCACACCTGCCGACCAGAATGTTACTATCAAACTTGATGAAACAGCCGTTGTAAAAATGCACAATGAGTTAAGAGATACGCCGAAAACAGGAGATGATACCAATATGAAACTTTGGTATGTCCTTGCCGGACTTTCTGCTGTCGGTATCGCTGTAACTTCTGTTGTTGCACACAAAAAGAAGAAAAAGGAGAGTAACGAGTAATGGAAGCAAAGACAATTATCGCTATCGCATTAGTTGCCGTTATTGTCGGTGGCTTTATCTTTCTTCAGGTTAAAAACCGTAAGAAGTAAGTAACAAGCGAACATTAACCAGTCGGGGCAGAGCGTAAAAACTCTGTCCCTTTAATTTTTGGAGGAACATTATGAAACAACAGAAAACGGTGGAGAGCCGAGTGCTTGAAATCTTAAAGGAATGCCCGATGTCGAGGTATGATGATATGCTTCTTATTTTGCATTATTACAATCGGTACGGATATATACCTGCCGGAAATCTTCCGCTTGAGGATATTGTATTTAATTACCGAGCATACGGACTTCCTTGTTTTGAAACCATACGCAGGGCAAGGCAGAGAGTACAGTCCCTTTTTCCTGAGTATTCACGTAATCCGCAGAAAGAAGAACAGAGCGGGAGTATTTCTATTGTAATCAACATTAACTAAGGAGGTATTTTCGTGAAAGACAAAGCAACTTTTCAGAATAAGGTCAAGGTGCTGAATAAACTCTTTGACTCCGGTTGTGATACGGAGAAAAAGTTGCAGCAGCTTGATATGGAAGCAATCCTGAAAATCCCGAATATCACGATTCCTGATATGGGTGTGATTATGGAGCTTCAGAAGAATACAAAGTCCGGTAAACTCTTTTCGTATTTGGGCGGCGGTTCTGATGAAGCAACAAAAATGAGAGGTAAGGAAAATGAAGCAACAGGAGAATAGAGCAGAGCCGCAGGAAAAGCAAATTCGATTTATAGACAGTCATTACAACTTAAAATTCTATATTCCCGATGGTGGAATAATCAGGATTACTTTTCGTGATGGACACACAGCAGACAGAGTGTGCAAGTATATTGATGACTACCATTTGTACGTCGGGAATTGCTGCTATCATATATGCGAGTTTGCTGAAAAAATGGAGCTTAATGGAAGCAAAGTTGAACCTATCAATCAATCCGAACCGTCAAAAAACAAGACCAGAAACAGAGAAAAACAGCGATAAGGAGGTGCAAGAGTAATGGCACGAAAATATGACCTTATTTCTGAGCTTTACAACCGCACCTGCAAAACGGTTGTGTCAAATCCTCAGAACTGGCAGGCATTCTTAGCTTCGGCTTGCCGAAATTATAAGTTACGTTATGACGAACAGCTTCTTGTATATGCACAGCGACCTGATGCAACAGCGGTTCTTGAGATAGAGCAGTGGAACAAAATTTTTGGCAGATGGGTCAACCGAGGTGCAAGAGGTATTGCTGTTTTTGCTGATGAAAACCGTTCACGGCAAAGACTGACACATTACTTTGACATTTCAGATACTCACGAAAGCAGATATTCAAGAACAGTCCCGATTTGGGATATGCGTCAGGAATACGAAGCTGATGTGATTGAAACATTGGAAAGCACTTTCGGAGAGATTGAGAATAAGAGCAGTCTTGCCGAAGCAATTATGGAAGCAGCAAGAAATGCGGCAGAGGATAATATCCCTGATTATCTGCAAGACCTTTACTATGCAACCGAGGGCAGTTCATTTGAGGAAGTGGAAGAGGATATTGTGGCTTCCATTTATAAAAATGTTGTAGCAAACAGTGTGGCATATATGATGATGTCAAGGCTTGGCATCGATACGGATGGTTATTTTGAACTTGATGATTTCAGAGATGTTACCAACTTCAATACGCAGGAAACACTCAATGCACTTGGATTTGCTACCAGTGATATTGCAGAAATGGGATTGATGGAAATATCTAAAACAATTACTGCACTCAACCGTCAAAATCGCATAATTGTCGGTCAGGACAGAAATGAATACAATAAGGTTGAAAATAACGACGAAAGGAGTTTGGACAATGAACGAACTGACCTACACGATGGTGGGCGATTACAGCCTTCCAAACCTGAAACTTCCACAGCAGCCGGAAGTGACTTTGGGCAGATACGCTCAGATGAGGAGAGAGTTTCTGAAGGAACATCACAGAGTCCTTTACTACAATCTCCTGACGAGGGGCGAACTGACACAGCACTTGGCGGAAGTGGAACAGAGAGCCAGCAAGATGGAGGAAACAATCCTGAGCCAGATGGCACAGAAAGAGGGAGTGACCGAACAGATGAAAGCGGAGGATATGATGAAATGGGTTCGTCTGATGAACTCCCTTCGCAGCTCGGCACAGGAAATCGTGAAAGCGGAAGTGATATTCGCTTAGAGTATTACGACAGAACACACGAGGATAAAAGCCTTCCGTTCTTTGGACGTGATGAAGTAATCAATGAAATTCTCAGAACGACACCACATTTGTCGGCTAGTCTGGAAGAAATCAAAGATTATTATGAACGTAATCCTGATAACAAAGACCGCACAGAGTATATAAAGAGTATTTTCAATAATGATTATACTGAACTTACTTTAGAGGACGGCAGGATAGTAGGGTACAAGACCTTTGAAAACGTTCTGCATTTGTGGGAGGGCAAATACGACAGCAGAACCGCACAGAGCTTTTATGATTGGGCTGTTATTGCCCGACATTTTGAAGCTATGCGATTACTGGGAGAATTAAGTGACAGCATAAAACCATTACCGTCAATGAACGGTCAGATGACATTCATATTAGACGGTCGGGCAGAGGAAAAGAAAACCTCTGCCTTTACTTTTTCTCAGGAGATTATCGATGCTGTTCTTGCGAATGGAAGCGGATTTTCTGAGGGAAAAATGCGTATCTATGAACAGTTTGAAAAAAGCCTTTCTGCAAAAGAAAATGCCGACTTCTTGAAAAATGAATACGGTTGGGGCGGTTCTTATCCTGTCATAATCGGAGCAGGCATTGATGAGAGCCATGATGGAAAAGGTATTACGATTACGAAAGGCATCGGTAAAGAGAAGCCACATATCACGCTTTCGTGGTCGCAGGTGGAGAAGCGTATCGGGGAACTTATCCGAATGGACAGATACTTAAACCCAAAGGAAAAAGAACACTATCCTCAGTGGCTTGAAAGTCAAGAGGAACGCAGAGCCAAAATCGAGGAAACGAAAAGAAATCGTGAGATACTTTCTAATGCACCACCGGAGAAAGAAGTCGAAAAAGAACCTGAAGAAGCAGAACTTCTGCAAGATGTGAAATATGAATATCATCTTGGCGATAAGGTGTATATCGGTGCTTCTGAGTACGAAATCTTATCTGTTGATGATGAGAGAGTAATGCTCTATGACTATGATATGCCACTGTTCAATAAGGAATTTTCACGCACAGAGTTTGACAGAAAAGTGCGAGAGAATCCGATGAATGAGCATTTGATTGTAAAGGAAGAACCTGACGAAGAAAGAAATGAAACGGAAGAAGTTCAGACCAATATGGGCAGTATGCCGATTGAAGATTATCGAGAGATAGTAGCTTCGCAGTCAGGTTTTGACAGCTATGATGAGATGTATCATCAGGGGTATCGCATAGGAAACGGTTATGATAAAGAGCCTGAGCCGGTAGTTCCCGCTTGGGAGCAGAAGAAAAAGGTCAAAGGCTTTGACCTGCACCCTGATGTGCCTATGGCAGACCGTCATACCTTTAATCTCAGAGAAAATGAGGTTGAAACGGTTGGTAAAAAGGAACGCTTCCGCAGAAATATTATGGCAATACAGCTTCTCAAAAAATGTCAGCAAGAAAACAGATTTGCCACGCCTGAAGAACAGATTGTTTTATCAAAGTATGTCGGTTGGGGTGGGCTTTCAGAAGCCTTTGATGAAAATAATTCAGCGTGGGCAACGGAATATCTGGAACTTTCTTCGGTATTAACACCGGAGGAATATGCTTCGGCAAGAGAAAGCACATTGACTGCGTTCTACACGCCGCCTGAAGTTATCACAGCTATTTATAAGGCAATGGAGCAGATGGGCTTTAAGGAAGGCAACTTGTTAGAGCCGTCCTGCGGTATCGGTAATTTCATCGGTATGCTGCCGGACGCAATGCAGAACAGTAAGATTTACGGTGTGGAACTTGATACGATTTCCGCAGGGATTGCACAGCAGCTTTACCAGAAAACAACCATTGCGGCAGAGGGATTTGAAGAAACCAATCTGCCGGACAGCTTCTTTGATGGAGTGGTTGGAAATGTACCTTTTGGAGATTTTAAGGTATCGGATAAAAGGTATGACAAGCATAAGTTCCTGATACACGATTACTTTTTTGCCAAGTCCCTTGATAAGTTAAGACCCGGCGGTGTAATGGCTCTTGTAACGAGCAAAGGCACAATGGATAAGGAAAACTCGGCGGTACGAAAATATATTGCACAGAGGGCAGAGCTTCTTGGAGCAATCCGATTGCCGAATAACACCTTTAAGGGTAATGCAGGAACGGAAGTCGTTTCAGATATTCTTATCCTACAAAAGCGTGACAGACTGATAGATATTGAGCCGGATTGGGTTCATCTTGATACCGATGAGAACGGAATTAAGATGAACTCTTATTTTGTGCAGCACCCTGAAATAATACTCGGAGAAATGAAAATGGTATCAGGGCGTTTTGGTATGGAAGCAACTTGTGTGCCATATGAAAACGCAGACCTTGCAGCACAGCTTGATGAAGCAGTAGCAAACATTCACGGAGAAATCACGGAATATGAAACCGAGGAAGAACTGGAGGAGGAAGATAATTCTATTCCGGCAGACCCGACAGTGAGAAACTTTTCCTATACGGTGGTGGACGATAAAATCTATTATCGTGAAAATTCCCGTATGACTCCGGTGGAAGTGTCGGCAACCGCAGAGAACCGAATTAAGGGTATGATTGCTATTAGAAATTCCGTCAGAACGCTGATTGAATTGCAGACAGAAGATTACCCTGACAGCGAAATCAAAGCGGAGCAGGAGCGATTAAACAGACTTTATGATACCTTTTCAGGTAAGTACGGACTCATTAACAACCGTGCAAATACTTCTGCTTTCTCGCAGGACAGTTCATTCTCTTTGCTTTCCGCATTGGAGATAATCGGAGAGGACGGAGAACTGGAGCGTAAGGCTGATATGTTTTCTAAGAGGACAATTAAACCGCATACTCCGGTTACTTCTGTTGATACGGCAAGCGAAGCGTTGGCGGTATCTCTTGGAGAAAAAGCCACGATTGATATGGACTATATGATGGAGCTTTCCGGTAAATCGGAGAATGAAATCTTTGAGGACTTAAAGGGTGTTATCTTCTTAAACCCGCTTTATGAGTATGGAAATTCTTACGAGCCGAAGTATCTGATGGCTGATGAATACCTTTCGGGTAATGTCAGGGAAAAGCTGAGGATTGCAAAGAACTCGGCAGAACTCTATCCGGAAGATTATAAGGTCAATGTGGAAGCACTTCAAAAGGTGCAGCCGAAAGACCTGACTGCAAGTGAAATTTCCGTGCGACTTGGTGCAACTTGGCTGCCGCCGGACGATGTGCAGGAGTTTATCTTTCATTTGCTTGAAACACCACGCTATGCACAGTGGAATATCAAAGTTCACTTCTCTCCATTTACGAGTGAGTGGAATATTGAGGGCAAATCTTACGACAAAGGAAATGTAAGGGCATATAACACTTACGGAACTTCCCGCATCAATGCCTATAAGATTATCGAGGAAACACTGAACTTAAAAGATGTGCGTATCTTTGATTATATCGAAGATGATGAGGGAAAGAAAAAGGCTGTCCTGAATAAAAAGGAAACAGCGATTGCTCAGTCGAAGCAGGAAATGATTAAGCAGGAATTTCAGGACTGGATATGGTCTGACCCTGAACGAAGGGAAAGGCTTTGCAAATCCTACAATGAGAAATTCAATAGCGTCAGACCTCGTGAGTATGATGGAAGTCATATCATCTTCAATGGTATGAACCCTGAAATTGAACTCAGGGAACATCAGAAAAATGCGGTTGCCCATATCCTTTACGGAGGAAATACGCTTCTTGCACACGCAGTCGGAGCAGGAAAAACTTTTGAAATGGTAGCGGCAGCACAGGAGTCGAAAAGGCTTGGACTTTGTAATAAGTCACTGTTTGTTGTACCAAATCACTTGACCGAACAATGGGCGGCTGAGTATTTGCAGCTCTATCCGGCGGCGAATATCCTTGTCGCAACAAAGAAAGATTTTGAAACCAAGAATCGTAAAAAGTTCTGCGGCAGGATTGCAACCGGAGATTATGACGCCGTTATTATCGGACATTCACAGTTTGAGAAAATCCCGATGTCCATTGAAAGACAGAGGGCAATCTTAGAACAGCAGCTTGAGGAGATAACTGGAGGAATTGCAGAACTCAAGCGAAACCGAGGGGAAAACTTCTCCATAAAGCAGCTTGAAAAGTCAAAGAAATCTATCAAGCAGAAACTTGATAAACTCAATGACCAGACGAAAAAAGATGATGTTGTAACCTTTGAGGAACTTGGTGTAGACAGGCTTTTTGTTGATGAAAGCCATTATTACAAGAACCTTTATCTTTATACAAAAATGCGTAATGTGGGCGGTATCGCACAGACGGAAGCACAGAAATCTTCCGACCTCTTTATGAAGTGTCGTTACCTTGACGAGATTACCGGAGGTCGAGGAACCGTATTCGCAACGGGTACACCTATCTCAAACAGCATGGTGGAACTCTATACGATACAGCGATATTTGCAGTACAGCACGCTTGTGAAAAATGGGTTGCAGCACTTTGACGCCTGGGCTTCCACTTTCGGAGAAACCATTACGGCAGTGGAACTTACACCGGAAGGAACAGGATACAGAGCAAAGACAAGGTTCGCAAAATTCTATAACCTGCCTGAACTAATGGCGATGTTCAAGGAGATAGCGGACATTAAAACAGCAGATATGTTGAATCTGCCAGTACCGGAAGCAAAGTACCATAACATTGCAGTAAAGCCGTCAGAAATGCAGAAAGAAATGGTTGCTTCCCTTGCAGAGAGAGCCGAGCAGGTGCGTGGCGGCGGTGTGGATTCAAGCGTAGATAATATGCTGAAAATCACGAATGACGGAAGAAAACTGGCTCTTGACCAGCGTATGCTAAACGATATGCTGCCTGATTTTGAGGGCAGTAAAATCAATGCCTGCGTCGATAACATCTATCGGATATGGAAAGAAAATGCCGACAAGAAATCAGCACAGCTTGTGTTTTGTGACCTTTCCACGCCGAAGAATGATGGCACATTTTCCGTCTATAACGACATCAGAAAGAAGCTGATTGAGAGAGGTATTCCTGAAAGTGAAGTGAAGTTCATACACGAAGCCGACACGGATATGAAGAAAAAGGAACTGTTCCAAAAGACCCGTAAGGGAGAGGTCAGAGTGCTTCTTGGCTCTACTCAGAAGATGGGAGCAGGAACGAATGTGCAGGATAAACTTATCGCACTTCACGACGTGGATTGTCCGTGGCGACCTTCAGATTTGGAGCAGCGTTCCGGTAGAATTGTCCGTCAGGGCAATGAAAATCCGCAGGTAGATATTTACCGTTATGTAACAGAGCAGACATTTGATGCATACCTCTATCAGCTTGTGGAAGGTAAGCAGAAGTTCGCAAGTCAGATTATGACGAGCAAATCTCCGGTCAGGTCGGCAGAGGATATTGATGAAACAGCACTGTCCTATGCGGAGATAAAAATGCTTGCAACAGGCAATCCGTATATCAAAGAAAAGATGGACTTAGACATTCAGGTGCAGAAGCTAAAGATGTTAAAATCCAATTTTCTATCAGAGAAATACGGACTGGAGGATAAGGTCATCAAGTTCTATCCACAACAGATTGCTTACTTAAAATCCCGTGTAGAGGGACTTACAAAAGATGTTGAAACAGCAAAATTACACCCGAAACCGATAGACGAGCAGCCGCTTGGAATGACGGTATCGGGTGTTTCTTATTCCGAAAAAGCCGAAGCAGGTCAGGCAATCATCAATACCTGCAAGTCAATGAACAGTCCTGATGCGATACCACTTGGCGAGTACCGTGGCTTTCAAATGGAACTGTATTTTGATACGGTGCAGCGTAATTATGTTGTGAAATTGAAAGGCGAAACGAGCAGAGATGTACCGCTTGGCGATGATGCTCACGGTAATATCGTGAGAATAGATAACGGCATAGAACGCTTTGAGGAAGCACTTGCTGATACGAAAAACAGCCTTGAAAATACGGAGAAGCAGTTTGAAACAGCGAAGCAGGAAATCGAAAAGCCGTTTGCAAAGGAGGAAGAATTGAGGGCAAAAACTGCCCGACTTGATGAGCTGAATATCCTGCTCAATATGGATAAAAAGGAAAATGAGATTGTCGGCGGAGAGCCTGATGAGGGCGAAGCAGTCGGCGGCAGAAAGGAGAAATCGTATGAGAGATAAACAGGAAGGCGGTGGTCGATATGCCATTTATCGCACCTGAGTTAATCATTCAGGCGAAGCAGATGGACTTATTAACCTACCTGATAAATTATGAACCGTATGAGCTGGTTAAGTTTTCAGGTAACACCTATTGCACAAGAACCCACGATAGTTTGAAGATTTCAAACGGGAAATGGATATGGTGGTCGAGAGGTATCGGTGGCAGGAGTGCTTTGGATTATCTGATTAAGGTCAAAGGTTACAGCTTCCTTGAAGCGGTGGAAACCATTATCGGACACACATCGATTCAGGCTCCGGTCTATGAAAAGCCACAGCCAAAAGAGGAAAATAAACCGCTTCTTCTCCCTGAAAAATGTTCTTCCAACAGAGTGATTACAGAGTATCTTTTCGGGAGAGGAATAGATTTTGAAATCATCAATTACTGTATCTCTAATGACCTTATCTTTGAGAGCCTGCCGTATCATAATGTTGTGTTTGTAGGCTATGACGAGAAGAAAGAGCCGAAATATGCAGCCTACCGTTCCACGAATAAGCGTAGGATTATGGGCGATCGCAGTGGCAGTAAAAAAGATTATTCTTTTCGGCTTGGTAAGGAAAACTTGGAGGAAGTACACCTCTTTGAGTGTGCCATAGACCTGTTATCCTATGCCACGCTTGCGAAGCTGAACGGGCAGGATTGGAAAGAAATGAGCTTTGTTTCGCTGTCCGGGGTGTATTCTCCGGCAAAGAAAATTGAGGACAGTAAAGTGCCGATTGCACTGGAAAAGTATCTTGGCAGTAACCCATCTGTCAGGAAAATCCGTATCCATTTTGACAATGATATAGCGGGCAGAAAGGCAGCACAGACCTTAAAAACTATTCTGCCGGATAAGTATGAAGTCGTTGATGAGCCACCAAAAGCAGGTAAGGACTTCAACGATTTTCTTTGTATGCGGATGGGAATTTACAATAAAAAAACACACGAAAGGAATGAAGAACGATGAATGATTCTAAGATTAAAGTTCTCTTGGTAGAACCGGAAAAATACCCAAAGGAAATTGTAATTGACGACAGTCTGGAAGCAATGCAGGAGGTTGTCGGCGGGGATATTGAGGAATATATGCCCTATGACGATGACGTTGCAATCATCTGTAATGAGGAAGGAAAGATGAGAGGACTTCCGCTTAACCGTGCAGTTTATGTGCAGGACAATGATAAGAAAGAGATGGTAGATATTATCTGCGGCAAATTCTTTATCTGTTATGCACCGCCTGAGAGTGAGAGTTTTCAGAGCTTGCCGGACGATATGATGAAGAAATACAAGGAACAGTTCAAGTATCCCGAACGCTTTTCTAAGGAAGTGGGCGGCAATATCGTGGCTGAACCTTTTAAGCCGAAATCAAAGGATTATGAGAGATAGTAGACTGAGAACGGGGCAACCCGGAGGAGATGTTTATTCTTAGCGAGCAGACCATTTGGATAAACACAGTTTCCCAAACGGTAAAAGGCTCGTTAGGGGTTGCCCCTAATACCCCGTGAGAAAGGAGAACTTGATTTGAGAGAGTTATTACTTATCGCCGCTGGGACACTGCTCGGCAGTTGTCTTGGCGTTACGATGATGTGCTTATTCCAGATTAACAAAGATTGCAGAGTAAAGAGAAAGGAAGATACTGATTATGAGAAAGAGAAACATTCAGAAGATTGTCCGCTTTAACCGCAAGGAAGCACAGGATTTGGCAGCTAAGGCAAAGAAGGCTTGTCTTTCCGAAGCAGGACTTATCCGTTTACTTATCAGAGGTTACGAACCGAAAGAGAAACCCGATGACCGTTTCTATGATGTGATGAGGGAACTTTCCTCTATCGGTAATAACATCAATCAGCTTGCTGCCAAAGCGAATACACTTGGTTTCATTGACGCACCTATGCTGAAGAATGAAGCTGCAAAGTGGAATAAGTTCCAGTCAGAGATTGAGAGGACATATCTTCGTCCAAATCAGAGCGAAATGAAATGGCAGTAACAAAGTTGTGGTCGGTAACAGAAAGGCTTGGTCAGGTCATTGACTATGCAACCAATCCCGAAAAGACTTCTGCAAATATCAAAAGGGAGTTTTCACCGGAACAGTATCAGGCTCTTGCTGATGTTATTGCTTATGCAAAGGACGAAGAAAAAACAGAGCGAGAATTTTATGTTGAGGGTATCAACTGTAATGTGGCGATTGCCCGTGAACAGTTCATAACAGTTAAGGAACAGTACCAAAAGACAGAAGGTATCCAAGCCTATCACGGATATTTGAGTTTCAAGGAAACAGATATATCTCCTGAGATGGCACAGAAAATCGGAATGGAATTTGCAAATGAAGTGTGGGGTAAAAGATTTCAGGTCGTTGTGACAACCCACCTGAACACAAAGCACCTGCATTGCCATTTTGTCATCAACTCTATTTCTTTTGTCGATGGCAAACATTTGTGGGGCGAGGAAAAAGCGTGGTTCAAATTCCGAAAAGTTGCAGACAGAATTTGTGAGAAGTACGGACTTTACTATGACCCGAATCCGAACCGCAGTAAGCAGTCGGATTATCTGACGATGAAAGAAAAGGCAGGTATGCCGACACGCTATTCGGTTGCAAAAGAAGCCATTGATTATGCTATCGACCATAGCAAGACCCTGAAAGAATTTCAGTTTGCTCTCAAGGAAATGGGATATGCCTATAACCTAAGTCCAAGCCGAAAATACTGGACGGTCATTCCAAAGGGATACGATAAGCCGATACGACTGAAAAATCTCGGAGCAGATTATACCAATGACCGGATTGTAGAGCGTATCAAAGAAAATCGTGACAGATGGGCAGAGATTGAGCCGTTCCAGAGGGCGACTTATAAACCAAGACAGTACCGTATGCAGACCAGAGGGCAGAAGCTGAAAAAGAAAGGCGGACTTTATGGGCTGTATCTGTATTACTGTTACAGACTCGGTTATCTGCCCAAGTATAAGAAACAGAATAACGCAAGGCTTCATTATCTTTTGAAAGATGATTTGATGAAGCTCGATAAGATTACTGATGAAGTAAGGCTGCTCGGACGAGAAAATATTTCCACGGACGAACAGCTTTTTTCATATAAGACTTCCTTAGAGGAGCAGATGAAAAATCTGATTGCCGGAAGAACACATCTCCGAAAAAAGAGAAGAACAAATATTGATGATGGTCAGCTTCAGGCGGCAAAAGATGAAATCGCTTCTATCAACGGAGAATTAAAAAAACTCCGACGGGAAGTAAAACTCTGCGAGGATATTGCGGAGAGGTCAAAGGTTATGGAAGAAAACCTTGAGCATATCGAAACAGAGGAACAAAAACAGCAGAGAAAGGAGAAATCACGCTATGAACAACGGTGGTGACGCAGCAGAGCAGGTCGTTAGGCTTTCGCTTGAAGGATTTGAAGTTGCTGCAAGATTAAGCGGTTCGGCGGCGAAGAATATCGCATTGCTTTTGGTATCGGTTCTGAAGCAGGAACAAAAGACGAAGGGTAAAGCAAGGCTTACCAATATGATTAAGTCAGGCAAGGAGCTGAAAGTCTTTTCCATTCCGCAAAAGGACTTGAAGAAGTTTACCGAACAGGCAAAACGCTATGGCGTTCTTTATTGTGTCCTCAGAGATAAGAACACAAAGGGAGAGAACGCTCCGGTAGATATTATTGCAAGAGCAGAGGACGCTTCTAAAATTCAGCGTATCGTTGAAAGATTTGAACTTGGCAAGGTGGATAAGGCTTCGATTGTCAGTGAAGCAGAGAAGGCTATCGCAGACCGTGAAGCGGTTGAGAAAGAAAAGCCGACCAAATCCAAGAGTGAAATCATTATGGAAGAAGCGGTCAGAAATCCAATGCAGAAAGAGGAGCGAGCAAACGCAAACCCCTCAGTCGCCAAAACAGACAAAAGCCCTCTGTCAAGGCAAAACTCAGAGCCGGTAGAAACGCAATCTGATAAGGGTGTTGCAAAGCCAGTAGAAAAGCCATCGGTCAAAGAGAAACTTGACCGTTACAAGGCACAGGCAAAACAGCAAAAAGAAGCAGAGCGTAAAGAGCCGGAGGTTAAGAAAGACGGCAAGAAGCCGCAGCAGAAAAACGGTCAGACGGTACACCGTCAGCCGAAGAAGAAACCCAAAACAAAAGAGAGGTAATTCACTATGACAAATGATTTCAAACCCGCAAAGGCTGGCGGTACTCAGCCAAGATTATCCAAAGAGGAGTATGCGGAAAAGAAGCGAGCAGAAAAAGAAAAAGTCTATCAGATGATTGATGACGCTGCCCGTGAGATTGTGAATGACCCTGAGAAGTTCAAGAGCTTTCTTGATACGCAGAGTCGAATGGACAGATATTCCGCAGCAAATGCTCTCCTTATTTACAGTCAGTATCCGCAGGCGACACAGCTTAAAGATTTTGATGATTGGGGTAAGGACAATGTGAAGATTACCAAAGGGGCAAAGAGTATTTCTATTCTTGAACCAGTGGAATACACAAGAGCAGATGGTTCTCCGGGTATTTCCTACAATGTCAAAAAGGTATTTGATGTTACGCAGACAAATGGAAGAAAAGCTCCGGCAGTATCAGCAAACCGTGACCCGAAAGCACTTATCACGACAATGCTTGATGTATCTCCGGTGGAGGTTGCGGCAACCGATGAACTTCCGTATCCGAATATGGCAGCTTTCTATAATAATGAAAAGCAGACCTTGTATGTGAAGCGTAATGTGGGCGACAGCGTAGCAGTTGCCCAGTGTGTCGCTCAGGAACTCGGACACGCACAGCTTTCTATCAACAGTGAAAGTTACAGCCGCAGGGATATGGGCTTTCAGGCAGTGTGTATCGGATATATGCTTTGCAAGAAGTATGGCGTAGATACACAGAATTTTGCAATTAACCGTATTCCGGAGGGACTGGCTTCCAAAGAGCCGAAAGAAATCCGTGCGGAGCTTTCCAAGACACGAAATGCAATGGCAGAAATTCACAGTCATATCTCTGATGAAATGTTCCGCAAGAAGCAGGAGCGTTCAAAGGACTATGAGAGATAATGGAGGGCAGATATGGAAAAAGAAAAACTCTACCACATTGCTTTGGACGATTACGAACACGGTGTTGTCATTCGCTCCTTAAACGATGAGAAAACAAAGTTGATGGAGGAAGGCAAGTCCGCAGACGCAGTAGACGACCTGCTTGTAAAAGTCGGAAATGCCCCATTGAAAAAGTTCAAAGTGATTGAAAGGAAACGCTCAGATGAAGCGAGATAATGACAGGCAGACTGCCATTATTTTATCCATTGTCGGTATCGTTCCGGTCATATGGCTGGCACTTCTGATTGCACCTTCCATAAGCGGAGGATTGCCGGAGATAGCAGCCAATCTTGCGACACTTTTTGATAATCCATTTTCCATAAAATTATGTGGGGACAGCCTGAAAACTGTCCTCATTTTACTTTTATGCTATGGAATGGGTATCGGGATTTATTTCTCAACAAGAAAGAATTACCGCAGACGAGAGGAACACGGTTCTGCCAAATGGGGCAATGTCAGAGCCATTGATAAAAAGTACCGACAAAAGCCGCTGTCAGAAAATAAACTGATGACTCAGAATGTGTGCATTGGACTTAATGCCAAGAAGCACAGACGAAATCTGAATACGCTTGTGTGCGGCGGCTCCGGTGCAGGTAAGACGAGGTTTTATGCAAAGCCTAATATTATGAATGCTGCCAGAAACAGCTATGTGATATTAGACCCGAAAGGGGAAATCCTGCGAGATACGGGACATCTTCTTGAGAAGAAAGGTTACGAAGTGCGTGTGCTTGATTTGATTTCAATGGAGAAAAGCCATTGTTACAATCCGTTTGTTTATTTGCAGAATGACAATGATGTGCAGAAGCTCGTAACCAATCTATTCAAGAGTACCACTCCGAAAGGTTCACAGAGTAATGACCCGTTTTGGGATACGGCAGCGTCAATGCTTCTGCTTGCACTTGTATTTTATCTGCACTATGAAGCACCGCCGGAAGAACAAAATTTTGCAATGGTAATGGAAATGCTCAGAGCCGGGGCGATTGAGGATGAGGACGACCCAAGTCCTTCTCCGCTTGATAATCTGTTTTCGGATTTGATGATAGATAATCCTGACCACATTGCTTTGAAGTATTACCACTCTTATCATTCCGGTTCTTCCAAAACATTAAAATCCATACAGATAACCCTTGCAGCAAGGCTTGAAAAGTTTAACTTGGAAAGTCTTGCTGCTCTTACTTCTGCCGATGAACTGGATTTGCAGTCACTCGGAGAGAAAAAGGTGGCACTGTTTGCATTGATACCGGATAACGACTCTAGTTTCAACTTCTTGGTATCCATTCTTTACACACAGCTTTTTCAGCAGTTGTTTTATGCAGCCGACCATATCCACGGCGGCTGTCTGCCGATGCCTGTTCATTTTATGATGGACGAATTTGCCAATGTTTCACTGCCGGACGACTTCGACAAGATACTGTCGGTTATGCGTTCACGTGGTGTATCGGTAAGCATCATCTTACAGAACTTGGCACAGCTTAAAGCCTTGTTTGAAAAACAGTGGGAGAGCATTGTGGGTAACTGCGATGAATTTCTTTACCTTGGTGGAAATGAGCAGTCAACCCATAAATATGTGTCGGAGCTGTTGGGTAAGGAAACCATTGATACCAATACGTTCGGAAAGAGTACCGGAAGAAGCGGTAACTATTCCACCAACTATCAGATTAGCGGCAGAGAGTTACTTACTCCTGATGAGGTGCGTATGCTCGATAATCAGTACGCTATTTTATTTATCCGTGGGGAAAGACCCATTATGGATTTCAAATATGACATTATGAAACACCCGAATGTGGCACTTACCACAGACGGAAAGGCAAGTCCTTATAAGCACGGAGAAGTCACAAAAGATATTGCTTCGATTGCCATTTGGGACATTGACCCTGCAACACTTCCTGAAAAGGAAATGGAAGAAACGAACTGGGAACTTCTTTCCGATGAGGAGATGGAAGCTCTGTTCATAAACAATCAAACAAATTAAATTTTGGAGGTATTCAACTATGACTATTTTTAAGAAAAAAGCAACTGACACTCAGGAAACAAAGAAACTGCCTATGACCGGAAAGGTCAAGAAAGGCTTCCGTGCTTACTGCACAATGGTCATTGTCGGTGCGTTGGCACTTGGAATGACAACGACTGCATTTGCAGCGAATGACCCGCTTACCGTAGTTAATAATTTGTCTGACTTTATCTTCGGACTTATCCGTGCCATCGGTATGATTTTGCTTGGCTTTGGTATCGTGCAGGTCGGTCTTTCACTCAAATCTCACGACCCTTCTCAGAGAGCCAATGGCTTCCTGACTCTTGCGGGCGGTGTCATTATCACTTTTGCGAAAGAAATCCTTACTCTTATCACAGGCTAAGATAAGAGTTACACAGTTATCGAGGGGTGTGCCAAGTTAAGGTACACCCCTTAATTGTAAGGAGGTGCTTTGAATGAGTGATAACTGGGTAGTTCAAAATCTTGAAAATGCCCTTGAAACTTGGAATGAAAAACTGTCGGAAATATGGACACTCATCACAACTACACCGCAGAACTTTAAGGGCGGGAATATCTGGAAGGTTATCGTTGACATCAATGGTGCAGTTCAGGCTATCGGGCTTGCATTGCTTGTATTGTTTTTCGTGATAGGTATGGTAAAGACCTGCGGAAGTTTTACAGATGTGAAGAAACCGGAACACGCACTGAAACTCTTTGTCCGTTTTGCACTGGCGAAAGGTGTTATCACATACGGAATGGAGCTTATGCTTGCACTATTTAATATCGTGCAGGGTACGATTTCAACCATTATGAATGCTGCCGGATTTGGAACTCCGGAACAGACGACCTTACCCGCAGAGATGGTAACGACCATAGAGGATTGCGGATTTTTCGAGAGTATTCCATTGTGGGCGGTAACGCTTATCGGAGGATTATTTATCACGGTGCTGTCGTTCATTCTGATAATGACAGTGTATGGACGATTTTTTAAACTTTATATGTACACAGCACTTGCACCGATACCACTTTCCACATTTGCAGGAGAACCGACACAGAATGTAGGCAAGAGTTTTATCAAGAGCTATTGTGCAGTTCTGCTTGAGGGGGCAGTCATTGTACTTGCTTGTATTATTTTCTCCGTATTTGCTTCATCGCCGCCAGTGGTTAATCCTGATGCAGCAGCAGTTACGCAGGTGTGGGCATATATTGGGGAACTGGTATTTAATATGCTCGTTCTTGTCGGTGCGGTAAAGATGTCTGACCGTATTATCCGAGAAATGTTATTTTCATAACTCAAGTATAAAGAATGTAGAAGCCAGTGTAACCCTTATGATTCACTGGCTTTTATCGCTCTTTATATTCTTCAATAGAGTGACGGGGCTGGTGACGATTAGAAGAACTATCATTTGTAACTGTGTGTTGGATGTTTTCCTTTATAATTTAAGGGTATGACCGTTGTGGTCATAACAACAATGTAAAGGAGTACAATTATGGAGCTACACAAAATATCAGATGAAGGAGGAGGTGTGCGCTTTGTCCTTTTGGACAGGAGGATGCGGCTTGTGAAACCGGTCAATGTGTATCTGGAATACCAACAGCTTCGTGGCCGGGCAGAAAACACGCTGAAGGCGTATGCACAGGATTTAAAGACATTCTTCTCTTTTTTAGAGCAGAAAGAGCTGTGTTTTGAGGACGTCAATGCGCCTATGATCCAGGCATATATTGAATATCTTCGTTCCCCCGGAGGCAGTGTCGGTGTTATTTATGCAGAAAGCAAGCGCACAGCAAACACAATCAACCGGATGGTTGGAACTATTTATGGTTTCTATTGCTATCAGTCTGCCGTGAATGGGATTCGAAACCCCATTGCAACTGTACTATCGGGAAATTCATCAGGCGTGTTTAGAGACATGCTTTATCACACAAGGAAAAGCAACCGTACAAAACAATCCGTTTTTACGGTGAAGAAAAGTAACTATCAGATTCATCTTTTCACTGCGGATGAAATACAGGCAATGTATTCCATGCTTCCAACTGTAAGGGACAGGCTCATCTTCAAGTTCTTACTGCAAAGCGGGGCAAGAATCAGCGAGGTGCTGTCACTCAAAATTGAGGACATTCCCGTGCCGGATTTTTCAAACCCAATCGCTGTTTTGCATGGCATTCAGTCAAAAGGAAAACGCCGGGATATTTATATTCCCACAGAGTTGGCTGCCGAATTGGACAACTATGTCTTTGAGCATCGGCTTCTTGTAAAAGCAGAGCATAACTGCCTGTTTACGTCGCAGCACCCGCATCAGAAAAACCGTCCGATTTCCTACAGGGGGTTGTACGAAGTTTTCAAGCGTGCGGGCAGTAAGGCCGGGATTGATTTTAAATTCCATGATACTCGCCACACCTTCATTACCCGTTTGGTGGAAAGTGGGATGGATTTCAGCGTAGTTCGCATTCTGGCAGGGCACGAACACATTAGCACGACACAGAAATATGTGACCTTGAGTACAAAGTTTATTTCAGGGAGTCTGGCGGCGTATTGGGCTTCCGTCATGCCGGAAGGAGGCGATTTTAATGAGTAGTTTCCCAGAATCGGATGTATGGAGGCTTTGTGATAACGACAAGGATTCCCAAAACTATGGGAGAAGCTATCTCTTTGATTTTTCCGGCTTTCCATGCGAGGAAATGAAGTCTGTCATTAAGGAATATATCTGGTCAAACTACAGCACGGGAAACCGTGTCTTGAAAGGATTGACGGAAACCATGCGAAGATTACGCATCTTTAGCACTTTTTGCAGTCAAAACGAGATACAGTCTCTCACAATGCTGGACAATGACCTCGTGGACGAATACCGTACTTTTTTGCGGTTATATTGGTCACCTGCAACCAACGAACACTTGTCATACGCTTCGCAGAGAAGCTGCTTTTCTGCCCTGAAAACACTTATCGGCTGGTGTCACGCCTTTATGCCCGAAGCCGTGCCGCAGGAGCAGATATTCACGGGATGTGAATACAGGCAAAATTACAGCAAAATGAAAATTGAGTTTATCCCGGATGACATTTTAAAAGCTATCAACCATGCGCTGGAAAAAGAAGAAAACCCCTACTTGAAATACGGTATTCGGATTATGGAAAGCACTGGGATGCGCATTGGCGATTTATTGCTCCTGCAAACCGATTGCATTTCAGAACACCCCATTTCGGGATGTACCATTTCGTGGTATGACCATAAGAACCGAAAACGCAGGGACAACCTTCCAATCCCAAATCTATGCAGGCAAGCAGTGGACAGCCTCCTTGGGATTACGTCAGCTATCCGAAATGAAGCGGAGGAAATAGATAAATGCCATCTGTTTATTTACAAGCCGAGAATTGGCAGAAACAAGACGCCGATAGTAACGGTTTCAAAACAGGTTTTTACGAAGTGGTGCTATGAGTTCAGTGACAAACACGGCATTCTTGACAGCGGCGGCAATCTTTTCAGGATTTCATCACATATGTTCCGCAGGACTCTCGCCACGGATATGCTGTCAAAAGGAACAAACATCAAGGTGATTCAAGAGGTGCTTGGACATTCCTCTCCCGCCACTACAAAGAAATATTATGCGGATGTGAAGGACGCAGAGCGTGCTGATATGTTCAGCAACATTGGCATTCTTGGGAACATTGATCAGGTTGGAACGAAACACCTGCGCAACTCTGAGGAATTACAATGGTTTCAGGAAAACTGTGTGAAAAAGGCCAGATTGAGCGATGGGTATTGCACGCTCCCGATTAATGACGGGAAACCGTGTGGACGTTTTTTGACCCAACAAAAGTGTTATCTATGCAATCGCTATATTACGACGCTCGATGACTTGGAAACGCATCACCAGCACTTGGCTGATCTTCAGGAGATGTTGGATTCCAATATCTATGGGGAGCATTTTGCATCACATATTCTTCCAACCATGTTTGCGCTGAAAGAGATTATATGCAGATTGGAGGAATTAAAGGATGAACAGTAACGTGTTGTATCAAATTCCGCAAACAGCGGATTCAGATATTCAAATTGGGGTCAGCCAGTTTTGTGATGACGTTTGGGATTTATCTTCCATCATCCCACAGAAAAGCCTTTCATCGTCCAGAAAGAAAGTGAAGTTTACCGCCATCCACAGCCCGCAGCTCAAATTCACGGTGAAGCAGTATATGTACTACAAGCTCGGTCAGGTAAAGCCGCAAACCGTAATCGGAGCAATGCACAGCCTGGCCTATTTCATCCGATATTGTGAGAGAGAACGGATTCACTCATTGGAAAAGCTGAGAACGAGGACACTTCTCTCATTCGCATTATGGATGAAAAAAGAGTGCGGCATTTCCAAAAGAACGGGATATTTGGCTTCTTATGCAGTGGAAGAAATGCTTCGTGTGGGGCAAATCAAAGGTTGGCTGGTTCCAAAGGGAGATGTACTGACTGGAGCAACGGCGGCAGAAATATGGGGTTCCGGCAAGGATGAAACCACAGACAAAAACGTAAAGCCTATTCCCGATGATGTTTTTGACGAAATTATGTGCCATGTTATGGATTACAAAGCGTACAACACAGGCGACATTCTGACAAAATGCGGAATCATTATTCAAAGTCAGACCGGGCTTAGAATCAACGAAGTGTTGTCCATCAAAAGCGGATGTCTGCATCAAACGGAAAACAAACCGGCATATTTTGAAGTGGCTGTCTCAAAAACTGCAAAAGGAGAACCTGTTAGCCATCAGATTTTTGCAAATGAATTGGTGGTTGATGCGATACAGGAGCTTGAAAATCATACTGCCGCACTCAGACAAGAAAGTGGTATGTCAGAATTATTCCTGACCCGCAACCGGGGAATTTGTGTGCCAAAGACGACAAACTGGAGTAAAAGCCGTCTTCGGACGTTTATCCGCAGATGTGATATTCGGGATTCTGATGGAGCATTGTATCATTTGACCTCGCACCAGTTCCGATCCACTTTTGTAAAGCAATTGGTTATGCGTAACATTTCGATTTCTTATGTGATGAAGCAGTTTGCGCACATTTCTGTTGAAATGACCTGCCACTATCTGACATTGCGGGAGCACGAAGTCAAAGAGATATATTCCCGGCTAATTCTATCCCCAGAGTCGAAAATTGCAGGGCTTTGTGCCGAAAAAATTAAATCAGATACAGAAACATTGTTTCACGGGAAAGCGAAGCGTGACATTGATGAGATTATCGGGAGTCTGTCAGCATCTATGAGCTTCAATCCTCTTCCGGGAGGAGTCTGCCTGTATGATTACCGGAGAGGGAATTGTGCAAACGGAAACGGCTGCTTTTTCTACAATTGTCCGAACTTTGTTACGGAGGTAAGCTTTCTTCCAGTGTTGAAAAAGGAAATGGAGCTTATGGAATTGGAAATGCGGCGCACGAAACAGCTCGGCTATGAACGCCAATGGCAGATACAGAACTCACGCTATCAGTGTCTACAGCCGTTGGTCACAGAGTTGGAGGGAAAAGTTCATGAGTAAGAAAGTGAAACGAAATGTCAGCGGTTTACTTGAACATACCGCCAGTTTAAGGAGCGATACGGAGGGGCGTGTAAATCGTGCCATAGATGAACTGAAACGTGGGAAAGACAAAAAAATCAATTTCAGGACGGTTTCCGCAGTCTCCGGTGTATCTACGACCACGCTATACAACAACCCGGTTCTGCGTACCCGTATTGAGAGCCTGCGGGCAGTAAAGGAGGTGGTGCCTAAAAAAGAGGTGGAAGTTAAATCCATGCAAACACATGAGCAAGAGTTGCGTCTGCAAATCAAAAAATTGAAGGAGGAAAAGGAAATGCTTATTGCACAGTTGCTTGAAAGTGAACATTTAAAGCAGGAAAATCAGAAATTAAAAGCTCTGCTTTCTCAAAGAAATTTAGAGTAAGATTACGTTCTTGCCAAAAAACAAAACAAAATAGAATCTCATCATTTTAAATGGCGTCCAGACAGTGTTTTCACTATCTGAACGCTTTTTGTTCTAAAGATAAGAAATGATGGGACTTTAAGGAGAGATTTTGAGATGAACCAAAGAGATTGTAAGAAATGTGTTTACTATGGCGGTAAACGGAAGGGCAAAGTCTTTTGCCTGAATGATAAATGCGGGAGGGAGAACGACCGAAACCGCAGGAAAGGAAACAGATATGGAAGTAAAAATTAACCGTGAAATCAGAAATTATACAGAGTCAATGTTTTTTGGACTGTCGCTCAGACAGTTCATTTTTTCTGTTCTTGCTTGTGGCGTTGCGGTAGGACTGTATTTCTTGCTCAGACCGTATGTTGGCACGGAAACCGTATCGTGGGTGTGCATTTTGGGTGCTGCCCCGTTTGCGGCACTTGGTTTTGTGAAGTACAACGGTATGACCGCAGAGAATGCAATCTATGCGTGGATAAAATCGGAGTTTTTAATGCCGAAGAAGCTGGTGTTTCATTCTACCAATGTGTATTACGAACTGATGAAGCCAAGCATTGAACAGAAGCAGAAAGACCATTTTCGAGAATCTAAAACATAAAATAAGATTTAAGCTATTGACAGACAGGTGCTTTCTGAATATACTATAATGATTTAGCATTTGACTAGATGGGCGGCTTGGGAAGAAAGGAGAAATGTTAATATGTATAAGTATGTGGAAGACAAACAGTTTCTGAGCCGTATGCGTTCGTTATGTGGAGAAATAATGCAAGACCTTTGCCATACGCTTAAAGAAGAATATGACATTGGTGCTTCATTCTATCTCGTGGGTAGTGGTGCAAGAAACCTGATATTACAAAATGCTAATCAACCGATTGATTTGGATTATAATCTTGAAATCACAAGAATTGATGATTGGGAAGATTGCAAAGAAATCAAAGAATGTGTCAGAAAGGCTTTCAATATTGTTCTTAGAGAATATGGGTGGAGTGACTGCCAAGATTCTACCTCATCTTTAACAACGGAAAAGCGGCACTTTAATCAGGGAAATAGTACAGAATTTTCAATGGATATTTGTATTGTTTGCGAGGATACAGACGGGAACTATCATCGCCTTATTCACGATAAGCGATGTTTTTCAAACAGATATTTCTGGAATCAAGCACCTAATTCAAGAAACATTAGAGAGAAAGCGAAGTATGTCAAAGAAAAAGGAAAATGGACATTAGTTAGAGAGCAGTATCTGAGAATAAAAAATCAGTATTTGACTTCCAACGACTACAACCATGCCTCTTTCATTTGCTATATTGAAGCAGTCAATAATGTATATAATTCAAGAAAGCACTGGAACTAAATAAAACCAATTTGATGTATCGTCACTAAAATTAGTGGCGATATTTTTTTACCATAAAGGAGGTTATGAGTTTTTTATGATTAAGACTCTTACGAACCTGTTTAAGCAGGACAAAGAAAAATTTGTTGTACCGAAAGGGGTGCAGGACGTGATTCCCGTGGCGGCTATCTTTGATGATGGCATTTTCAAAGTGGGAAAGGATAAATATTCAAAGACTTATCGCTTTACGGATATTAACTATGCAGTGGCAAGCCGTGAGGATAAGGAAGCGATGTTTCTTGAATATTCCGAACTTCTGAACTCTCTTGACAGTGGTGCAACGACAAAAATCACAATCAATAACCGTCGGCTCAACAGACTGGATTTTGAGCAGACAATCCTTATTCCGACAACCGGAGATAATCTGGATGAGTATCGAGAGGAATACAACAAAATACTTCTTGATAAGGCAACGGGTGCAAACTCCATTGTTCAGGATAAGTATATTACCATTTCCATCAACAAAAAGAGTGTGGAGGACGCAAGAACTTATTTTGCCCGTGTCGGTGCTGATTTGATTGCTCATTTCGGCAGGCTTGGAAGTAAGTGCGTGGAACTGGAAACAGACGAAAGACTTCGTATTTTCCACGACTTTTATCGTGTGGGAGAGGAAAGCTCTTTTCACTTTGATATTAAGGAAACAAGAAAAAAGGGACACGATTTTAAGGATTATATCTGCCCTGACACAATGGAATTTGAAAAGGACTATTTCAAGATGGGAAACCGTTATGGAAGAGTCCTTTTTCTTCGTGAATATGCGTCCTATATCAAGGACAGCATGGTAGCGGAACTTACGGATATGAACAGAAATCTGATGATGTCCATTGATATTGTTCCCGTTCCAACTGATGAAGCAGTAAAGGAAGCAGAGAACCGTCTGCTTGGTGTGGAAACCAATATCACAAACTGGCAGCGTAGACAGAATGCCAATAATAACTTCTCTGCAACTGTTCCGTATGATATGGAGCAGCAGAAGAAAGAAATGAAAGAGTTCCTCGATGACCTTACGACTCGTGACCAGAGAATGATGTTCGCTGTTATCACAATGGTTATTACAGCAGACAGTAAGGAACAGCTTGAGAATGATACGGAAGCATTGCTTACCACGGCAAGAAAACATCTTTGCCAGTTTGCAACATTGAGATTTCAGCAGGTAGATGGACTCAATACGGTAATGCCGTTTGGAACAAGAAAGATTGATGCGTTCAGAACACTTACCACAGAGAGCCTTTCAGTATTTATCCCATTCAGGGTGCAGGATATTTTCCATGAAAACGGTATCTATTACGGTCAAAATGTTATCAGCAAAAATATGATTATCGCAGACCGTAAGCAGCTTTTGAATGGTAATTCCTTTATTCTCGGTGTATCCGGTGGCGGTAAGTCATTTGCAGCAAAGGGAGAAATCATCAATCAGGTGCTTTCTTCGGACGCAGATATTATTATCATCGACCCTGAGCGAGAGTATTCACAGCTTGTCAATGCGATGGGTGGAGAAGTAATCAATATTTCTGCTACTTCCGACAATCATATCAATGCAATGGATATGAATAAGGATTACGGCGATGGTGCAAACCCTGTCATTTTGAAATCTGAGTTCATTATGTCCCTTTGTGAACAGCTCATCGGCGGAACAAATCTCGGAGCAAAGCAGAAGTCTATCATTGACCGTTGCACGGCAAGCGTGTACCGCAGTTATCAGCAGAATGACTATCAGGGACATATACCGACCTTGCAGGATTTCAGGGCAGAGCTTTTGCAGCAGGACGAACCGGAAGCAAAGGAACTGGCTCTTGCCATTGAGCTTTTCACACACGGTTCTTTAAATACTTTTGCAAAGCAGACGAATGTGGATACTAACAATCGCCTTATCTGCTATGACATCCTTGACTTGGGTAAACAGCTTATGCCGATTGGTATGCTTGTTGTCCTTGACTCTATCCTGAACCGTATCACACAGAACCGTGCAAAGGGTAAGAATACCTTTATCTTCATTGATGAGATTTATCTTCTGTTCCAGCACGAATACTCTGCAAACTTCCTCTTTACCTTGTGGAAGCGTGTGAGAAAATACGGTGCATACGCAAGCGGAATTACCCAGAACGTCGATGACCTTTTGCAGAGTCACACAGCGAGAACAATGCTTGCAAACTCGGAGTTTATCATTATGCTGAATCAGGCTTCCACAGACAGGCTTGAGCTTGCAAAACTTTTGAATATTTCCGACCTTCAGATGTCCTATATCACGAATGTGGAAGCAGGACACGGACTTATTAAGGTGGGAAGTTCTCTTGTACCGTTTGCAAACAAATTTCCTAAGAACACGAAACTTTATAAACTGATGACGACCAAGCCGGGTGAAGCGTAAGGAGGGATTTACAATGTCTAAGATTCAATTTCGCAATGCTGCACACAGAGATTTTGTATTGGGAAATCTGGATAAGTGCAAAGTCAACGACTGCTATCACAGAGCATTTTTCTATGTGATGGGGATTTCAGAAGAAACGAGAATGAACATCGGAAAGATGTTTGATTTCAAGAGGGACTGTATCATACCGGAAGGTATGCACGGAGGTTGGCAGACAAGTGGCACAGTCAAGGTCTGCCACCTTGCCTTTAATCTTTGGAATGGATTTACAGAAGAAGGCAGGGAAAATCTTTATACACCAGAGGAGTTGTTCTGCTGTGGATATGCTCCGTATTTTATGGAGGGTATCAAGTTGAGGTATCCGGAGTATTGCAGGGATTTGACCCCGCCTAAGAGAAACGATATGGAAAGGTAAGAGAACATGAGCAGAAAAATTTATATTATTATTGCGGTGGTGCTTACGGTAGTGTTGTCTGTAAGCACCTTCTTTATTATCTGTAATCACATTGACTCTGCCAAGCAGAATGAAGTCTATGATAACCTTGCGGAGATTGTGGAGGACGAGCCGCCAAAGGAAAATGAGGGCGTGACGTTTTCGGAAGATAAGGACTATCTTGCTGAATATCTTGAACTCTATCGGCAGAATGAGGATATGGTGGGTTGGATAAAGGTTGAAGATACCAATATCAATTATCCGGTCGTGCAGTCTGTAAATGAGCCGAACTTTTACCTGAAGCACAAGTTTGATAAGACCTATTCTGCTTATGGCTGTCCGTATGTGCAGGAAAATTGTGATGTGCAGAAACCTTCAGACAACATCATTATTTACGGACACCATATGAATGACGGTTCTATGTTTACCGGACTGATGAAGTACAGAAACAAGAGCTTTTGGGAAGGGCATAAGACTATTACCTTTGATACACTGACAGATAGACACCAGTATGAAGTGATTGCAGTATTTAAGACGGTTGTTTATACAAACAGCTCCGACAGCTTTAAGTATTATGAGTTTACAGACACAGAAAATGCGACAGAGTTTGATGCGTATGTTGCCAAGTGCAAGGAACTTTCTCTGTATGATACCGGACTATCGGCAGAGTATGGCGATAAGCTGATTTCTCTTTCTACTTGTGAATATTCAAGAAACAATGGCAGGCTTGTTGTTGTCGCTAAGAAGATGTCTGAGTAATGCAGGTAAAATTAACATTAAAAATACTTTTCTGACAAGTTTGTATGGTGGAAAGTGTACTTTCTCGGACGTATAATATTAGTAGACGAGGAGGTGAAGTAAGTGTTGGCAGATAACCTGATATTTCTTCGTAATATCAAAGGACTGACGCAAGAACAGGTCGCAGAAGTGATAGGAATTTCCAGACAGTCCTATTCTAAATGGGAACAGGGAGAAACTTATCCTGATATTGATAAGTGTGACAAGCTGGCAAAATACTATGGCGTTACGATAGATTCACTTGTTCATCAGGACAATAAAGTCGATGATATAAAGATTGCTCCTGCCCCGATAGGTAAGCATTTATGGGGGACAGTCACTATCGGCAGCAAAGGTCAGATTGTAATACCGAAAGCGGCAAGGGAAACATTTGAACTAAATGAAGGCGACAGATTAGTTGTTCTCGGAGATGATGCAGAAGGCATTGCTCTTGTTAAGGCGGATGTCTTTGAACAGCGAGTACAAGAAGCATTAAAATTGAGTAGGCAAATGACAAATGAATGAAATGGAGGTGCATACAATGAAATGCCCTGAATGTGGTAAAGAGATGCGTGATGGATACTTGTTTTGCAGCAAAGATGGTGCTTTTAGCTTTGCAAATAAAGTACCGGGAGTATTTGAAAATGCGAAAAATGCAGAGGGCTTTGTGAAAATCACAGAGCTTAAACCAAGTCATAGAACAAGGGTAGCTGCTTCAATTTGTGAAGAGTGCAAAACAGTTATATTTAAGTATTAAGCAGTTACAATTCAATAAAAAATTATGAGACAGTCTTACGAAATCAAACGTAAGACTGTTATTTTTTTCGAGAAAGGAGGAAACCGATGGCTGATATAAAAACAAGAGATACAAGCAAAGGTACAATCAAGACCATAAATAAGGCAGCAGTTGCAACGGAGCGAATGAAGAAAGCCTATGTGATGACGAAAAATAAGGCAGAACATTCCACGAATGCTTCGGAACATTCCGCAGAGGAATATGCTTCCGATAAAATCGAAGCGGCAACGGATAGGGTGATTCACGAAACAGCATACCGTGCGGATAAAGTCGGCAGATGGGGTGTGCGTGAAACAAGACAGAATTATCAGAAAGCCAAAATGGGAATTGAGAATTTCAAGACCAAGCGTGCAGAGAAACAGCTTCAGAAACAATCGGTCAATCCTGTCGGAAAACAGAGTATCCGAACTCTGGAGCATACGGAGAAAACAATTAAGCAGTCTGCAAGGTCAGCAGGAAATACGACAGTCAAGACCGTATCGAAAGGTGCAACCAATACTGTTCAGAGGTCGGTCAAGACTGCGGAACAAACGGCAAAGACTTCTATTAAGACCACAAAGGAAGTTGCCGTTATAGCACAGAAAACAGCAAAAACAACAGCCAAAGCAACACAGAAAGCGGCTCAGACGGCAAAGAAAGCGGCGAAAGCCACAGCAGATACCGTTAAAGCCACAGCGAAAGCTACTGTTGCGACAGTCAAAGCGATTATTGCAGGGACAAAAGCACTTGTAGCAGCAATCGCCGCAGGCGGTTGGATAGCGGTGCTGATTATTATGATTGTCGTGTTGTTTGGTGCTGCCGTAGCAATGTTTGGAGGAGGAAGTGACAGTAATTCCTATACTCCGGTAAGTGCAGAGGTAGAAGCCTATGAACCCATCATACAGAAGTATGCCCAAGAGTACGGCATTCCTGAGTATGTAGAACTTATCAAGGCGGTTATGATGCAGGAAAGCGGCGGCAGAGGACTTGACCCTATGCAGGCAGCAGAAGGAAGTTTCAATACGAAGTATCCGCACGAACCCAATGGAATTAAAGACCCTGAATATTCTATCCAGTGCGGAGTTCAGGAATTGAAAGCGGCTCTTACTTCGGCAGAGGTGGAAAGTCCGATAGATATGGAGCATATCAAACTTGCCTTGCAAGGCTACAACTTCGGTAATGGGTATATTTCTTGGGCAAAAACAAATTACGGTGGATATTCCTATGCCAATGCAGTAGAATTTTCGACAATGCAGGCTTCCAGACTTGGATGGAGCAGTTATGGAGATACGCAGTATGTCGCTCACGTTCTGAGGTACTATCCGTATGGGCGAGCCTTTACTGCCGGAGGTAATCAGGCGATTGTTGAGGTTGCCTTGACGCAGGTAGGCAATCAGGGCGGACAACCTTACTGGAGTTGGTATGGTTTTGACAGCCGAGTGGAATGGTGTGCCTGCTTCGTATCTTGGTGTGCTGACCAATGCGGGTATATTGAAAGCGGACTTGTTCCGAAATTTGCAGGTTGTGTGGACGGTGCAAACTGGTTTAAGTCAAATGGAAAATGGCAAAACCGCACTTATGAACCAAAGGCAGGAGATATTATCTTCTTTGATTGGGAGGGTGATGGTACAACAGACCACGTTGGTATCGTAGAGAAGTGTGAGAATGGCACAGTTTATACTGTAGAGGGTAACTCAGGCGACGCCTGCAAGCAAAGACAGTACGCAGTCGGAAGCAGCAATATCTATGGATATGGTATTCCGGCGTATTAAAAATTCCAGACGGTGTCTGGAAAATCGAAAAGATGGCTGCTCAGTTGAGTAGCCATCGGGTACATTATGAGAAATCGGTTGTTTCTCTGTTATTCAGGAAAATATGGTGTGTGTGATAAGTGAAGCTGAAAAGCATATCGGCATTTTCTTTACTGCCGTCTAAAAAGGAAATATCATCGGCAAGGATAAAAAGAATTGCTAATAACTTCTTGATATATCCAGTGTAGCAGGCATAATCTACATAGATGTTGGCGATATATCCCTCGGAAAATTCTATCAGGTCAGCGTCAATTTCAAAGCTGTTGGATAGCTCGTAAACTGTCTTGATAAATTTATCTTTTTCAGCAATTCGCTCTTTACTTGGAACACTTCTGCGGTTCTTCTGTATAAATTTCAAAAAATCATTAGCTTCTGAAAAGTCGGGAGTGATTGCGTTGCCAGTTTCCAAATCTGTTTTGTAATCCTCAAATTTCTCTTTTCAAACCGATTACTGAATATTATCTTTTGTTCGTCCATTCCTTTTTACCCCTAAATTTCTTTTTTGGAGATTGCTTAACGTGGCTCTTGGGTTGTGGTTTATCTTTCGCCATTAACAATCGTGAATTACTACTTTTATAGTATAACATAAAAATGGTTGGAAATCATTACTGATAGTTGGTATGACTTCCTTTTGGTGCGTGTGATTTGGAATCTACTTAACCTATACTATTAGTTATGGAAACACACTAAGGGAGGTGATGTGATGAAG
>OHNZ01000326.1_pt1 | contig 34339 bp, 38 predicted proteins | sample 1569761 | NCBI WGS metagenome assembly OHNZ01 (sample SAMEA3879562, study PRJEB24766) | human gut metagenome | biome: human-associated habitat; feature: feces | place: USA | collected 1985/1987
CCCGTACCCCGCTGGGGTGTTGGCAAAACTCGTAAAACCACCTGAACATTGTATGACCTGTTAATACAGGGACGCTTAACGCTACACGTCCGCATATTAGTACATATATCTTAGGTTAGTAGCGTTTTTTTGAAGAGTCAATGTTAGAGCAGTTGCACTGATACACTCACGAAATTATTAATACCTTGTCGATACAGAAATTGTTTTAAGCAGTGTTGGCGATATATTTCACAGTGTGGTTTTAATAATAATCAGTTTATCGACAGACCGAAACGGAGCATATCAGGCTGATATGCTCCGTTGTTTCTTTATTCGAATTATCTGAAAAGCGTACATTCTCCGCTTTTCCTGTAATAAGCTATGCGTTCCTCTATTACCTCACGGGTGGTGTTGTAATACTCCGCAAGGCAATCTATGCAGAAAAACTCATCGGCATTGCGGGTGACAAGCTTTCTGTAGATTGCTATATCATCACCGCCAAGCGTTGCGCCGCACTTCTTGCAGGTCTTGTAGTTTGCCATTACAGCTTTACTACCTTTGCAGTATATACCGCACAGTCGTGAGGCTGTAAGGTAGTTACATATCTTTCTGAGAATCTGCCTATATCCTCGTGCGACCAGCAGTCGTGCATCTCAAGTCCTCTGCCTGCCGCCGTGCTGAGTCCTATATCCCAGAACTGTAACGACATTTCCGCAGGAACATCGCTGAAGTTATACATACCTATAGCGTAGTCGCCGTTGGCGAGCGGCTTTACAAGTGAGAATACATTTTCGGGATTGTTCCACTGGCTTATGCGGTAGGGTCCTCTGCACTCGATATCCTGATTTATTGCGATAACTTCCTTGTTAGTCAGTATCTCCTTTGTCCTGTCGGTCATATGGCGAATGTCACAGCCCATCATAAGCGGTGAATTCATCATTGCCCACAGCGAGAAATGCGTCTTGTACTCTGTATCGGTACAGCCGCCAAGACCCTTGCCTTCCTTATTGCCAAACTGATCGTCGCTCTCGCCATTGATATACTGGTTGTTTGAGCCGCCGTGCATACCGACTACGAGCATATCTATATCATTGTGACAGAAGCAGCCGCCGTAGCACTCGTTGCCCATCTGCGACAGCGCAAGGCGCTTTATCGACTCCCAGTTATCCTGAATATCGCCTGTCGAGCGGAAAAGATGAGCGCCGCTCTCTCTTATCCACTTGTATATATTGTCATTGCCCCAGTTGCAAGCGGAGAACATTATCGGTCTGCCGCAGTTTCTGAGGGCGGCAGACATACGCTTATAGAGTATCTCGCCGGGTATATGTACGGGCTTGTAGCAATAGTCGTATTTCAGATAGTCAACGCCCCACTCAGCGAATGTTTCTGCGTCCTGAAATTCATGTTCAAAGCTGCCGGGATGACCTGCGCAGGTATGCGTACCGGCACACGAATAGATGCCGAACTTAAGTCCCTTTGAGTGAACGTAGTCCGCAACGGGCTTGATGCCGTTCGGGAACTTCCAATGATCAGGCACAAGTTCTCCCTTTTCATTTCTCTGCTTTTCGCTCCAGCAGTCGTCTATAACAACATATTCATAGCCTGCGTCCTTAAGGCCGTTTTCGATGAATGCGTCAGCCGCCTGCTTTATAAGCTCTTCGTTTATCTCCCAGGTGAACGTGTTCCAGCTGTTCCAGCCCATAGGGGGTGTCATTCCGAGTAACTTTTCCATTTCGCCGTTCCTTTCAGTAATTATTCTTCAAAGCTGTCCTCTTCGTTTCTTGTGTTCCACAGCTCGACCAGACGCTCCATTTCTTCTTCTGTGAGCGAAATGCCCTTACCCATTCTGCTGTGGTCGGGTGCCCATGAACGAATGTCGTACTTAGGCTCTCTGTCGTTCCAGCTTACCATATTAAGCTCAATGTTGTACTTGCCCTCGCTGATAACGCCAAGCTCCTGTGTTATTTCATACTTGAATTCTGCCATATCCTTTGATTCCTTTCTTTTACGGAGATTTTTTTATGGCAATACCGCATAATTATTGTCGTGCGATTGCTTAGTCAGATTTTTCGTCAGATTGTATAAATTGAGTGCAGGCAGGCTGACGCCTGTCAAGCGAAATTTGTGCAAGATGGCGGAAAATATGCAAGCATAGCGTGCGGCAAAGGCGATAGTCGTTAATTGTGCGGTGTTGCCTTATATCAAAGAGGATTTAATCCTCTTCTCCTGCTGTTTTATCCTTTTTTGCTTTCTTTTCGGGCTTTTTCGCCTTTTCGGGCTTCTGCTTTTTCTGCTTCGGAAGCCGTGTATCATCCGCTACATCGACCGCATCGAATATACAGCGGTATCTTGGCGGTATCAGCTTGTTTATATGCCTTTTACCGAAATACCACATTCTGAACTTTGCCGTATCAAGCACCTTGTCAAGATATGTATTTATATGATTACGGCTTATCGTGCCTATGTCGATGAACTCTATCATTCTTGCGGGCGGCTCATAGCTGATTATAAAATCCGCCTCGTTGCCGTGCTGTTCAAGGTTACGAAGCCCTTCTTCAAGTTCCTCATCGGTCGGAAGTTCCTTCAGCCACTTCTGCTCATCGTCCGGCTCAAGATAGCTGTTGTTTTCCTCGCTCTGACCGCCGCCGAAAACGAACACGTTCTTTTGCGCTATCGTGTAATACTGCCCTCTCATAAGCTGACGCAGATTGCCCGAAATAAGCCTTGTTTTACCGCCGCACCACTGCTCTACGGGATATTCTTCGAGCAGGTCGAAATTTTCGTGTACGCCCTCCGCAAAAAGCACGTTGTACTTCTTTTTGCCGAGCTTTTTAAGCATTTTCTTTTCCTTTTTACTGCCGTCCCAAATACAGCCGAAATCGCCCGTAATTATCAGTGCGTCGCCACGTCTGAGTTTTTTCAGCGCCGGTGACCTGAATCGTGTTATATCGCCGTGCAGGTCGCCTGTAACACATATCATAAGCTATATCCTTCTTCCGTTCTCTTATTGTCTTTGTCCGTATTTATAATCAATGTATGCTCCAGTCGATCGGTTCTATGCCGTTGCTTTTCAGAAACTCGTTCACCTTTGAAAAATGACGGCAGCCGAAAAATCCGTTATATGCCGACAGCGGACTCGGATGCGCCGCTGTGAAAACTGCGTGCTTAGGGTTTGTGATAAGCGGCATTTTAGACTTTGCGTTGTTTCCCCATAAGATAAATGCCGTAGGCACGTCACGCTCGTTTAAAAGCTCGATTATCCTGTCAGTCAGTATCTCCCAGCCTTTTCCCCTGTGACTTCCTGCCATACCCTCACGGACGGTAAGCGAGGTGTTCAGCATAAGAACTCCCTGCCTTGCCCAGTCGGTAAGCTCGCCCACAGACATATCAAAGTCTATGCCAAGGTCGCTGTGTATCTCGGTAAAGATGTTTTTCAGCGACGGGGGCGGCATAACTCCACGCTTTACCGAAAAGCAAAGCCCGTGCGCCTGTCCCGGACCGTGATATGGGTCCTGACCTAAAAGCACCGCCTTTACCTTTGAGTAGGGCGTGTATTTCAGTGCGTTGAAAATGCAATCCGCAGGGGGATATACATTGTATCTGTTATATTCGTCGACAAGAAAAGCTCTCAGCTTTCTGTAATATTCGCTTCGGAACTGATCTGCAAGCAGTTCGTCCCATTCGTTGCCTATGTTAACCATTTTTGTTTCTCCGTCAGATCTCGTGCGTTCTCGCATAATCGAACAGGAACTGCTGTGCTATCCCCTCGTTGCCCTTTATACATTCCGGCAGGCCGTCGGGGTACAGTTTCTGCTCGATACGCTTTATCCATACATCTCTCGGAAAAGCGTCCGTCTTATGATAGCCGAAAAGCAGTACGCAATCGGCGACCTTATCGCCGACACCCTTTATCTTTTTAAGCTCTTCCCTTGCCGCTGTGGTATCCATAGCTTTTATACCGTCAAGGGAAACCTCTGTGCTGTGCAGTTTTTCTACTGCGTCAACTATGTACTTTGCTCTGAAGCCTGCTCTGAGCGGTGCTAAGTCCTCGGCGGTAACTCCGACAAGATTTTCAAGCGTGGGGAACATATATTCTCTGTCCGTCTTTTCTCCGAAGCTCTCGCACAGCCTGTCAATAATACCCGTGATACGCTTGATATTATTGTTCTGCGAGATTATGAAGCTGATAAGCGTTTCAAACGGTTCTTGCCTGAGTACCCTTATGCCCGGATTTTCCTTGCAGGCAAGGCACATATATTTATCCTGCGAGAACTGCTTTATCAGTGCATCGTAGTCGGTATCAAGGTCGAAGTATGACTGCCAGTAAGAAATATCGCTTTTTTCTATGTCGTGAACGGTATAAGTGCTGTCGCCGTTGTCGGATATTTCGGCATATCTGCCGCCTGCTATACCGCAGAATCTGCCGTCAAGCTCTTTCCAGCGGAAAGCCTGCCCGCAGAAAAGCGTGCGCCTTATATCAAACCGTTCGCAAGTGAATGTGTAATCCATATAATCATCTGCCGTTATCTGTTTTGTCGGGAAAAATTTTTGATTTGGTCTTGATTATTTCCGTTATATATAATACAATATTAACAGGGAAATTACAAGTCCGACGTGAAAAAATTTTTCTTTTATCCCCCTATAAACCGACACGGCTTTTAAATCCTGCGGTGTTTTCCGCATATGCCGAATTTTCTGAAAGGAAACGAAAAAAGTGAGAGAAAGTATACTTACAATACCGGTAAACGAAGTGTTCGAGCCTCGTGAGGGCTGTCCTATCTGCCGTATGAGAGATACGGTCGAGGAGCATATCTGCGAATATATAATGGGAGCGGCTATGATGGAGCCTGACGTAAGGCAGGATACCAACAGGCTCGGCTTCTGCTTTACACACTATCAGCAGCTTATGATGCAGAACAACCGCCTGTCGCTCGGTCTTATGCTCAACAGTCATCTTGAGGAGCTGAGGGGCAATATTTTTGAGAAGAAGGGTTTATTTGCGCCCAAGGATGCAAAGGCTAAAAAGGCCGGTGCAATAGGCGATACCTGCTTTGTCTGCTCAAAGGTACAGTGGGGCATTGACCACATGCTCGAAACGGTGTTCACAATGTTCGCAAAGGACGGCAAGTTCAAGAACCTGTTCAAGTCGCAGGAGTGCTTCTGTATGCCTCACTACCACTATCTTGTACAGATGAGCGAAGCAAAGATGGCGAAAAACGACAGAGCCGAGTTCATAAAGGCTATGGATACGATAATGCAGGAATATATAACAAAGCTCAACAGCGATGTAAACGACTTCTGCAACAGCTTTGATTACCGTAATGCAGGCAAGCTCCACAGCGAAGAAATGGAACACGTCCGCACATCTATAGAACGAAGCGTTTCGTTTCTTACAGGCAGAAAGCCGAATTCGAAATAAAGGGATGTGTATTAACCGCCGTTAACGTTTAACGGCGGTTCACAGTTAAGCCGCATAACCCGAAAATCCTGTGAAACCGCTTGAAATTTTTGACGGCAAGTTGTATAATTAAGTATAACCCACTTTTTACGGAGGTGTCCATGAGTAAGAAAAACACAGCGGCTACCATAGCTACCATAATCGTAGCTGTCCTTGCCATAGCAACGACTTTATTCCTGCTGTACCAGACCTCACAGCAGCAGATACAGGAAAATCAGTATAATTACGTTCCCTCAGACGAGGTGAACGAAGAAATGAATATGAATGCGGTTACTCTTATCAAGAACAACTGCGAGGTGTTCAGAATTTATCTCCAGTACGGTCTTCCCCATCAGGCAGAGCCGTATAACAACGTTCCCGAGGACGGATATTACACTGTAAAAAGCGACAGCTACAAGACCTTTTCAGATATTGAAACGCTCGTAAATTCGACATTTGTCGAAAAAGAGGCAAAGCGTATCCTCACAAACATAAACGGTGACGATGTTGCGGTCTATGCCGAGGAAACCGACGACGACGGAAACAAGGGCATCGGTCTTGACGCAAAAATGGTGGACGAGAACGGCAGATTCAAGGCTATCGCCTATGACTACACCTGGTCAAACGCAAGGTTTACCCTTCATCCCAAGTCAAACACAGAGTGCGATATAACAGTTGAGCTTAACCCTGCGGAAGAAACCTCGTCCGCCGACACTTCTTCGGGCTCGGAAAGCGGTAATACAAAGAAAATCACCGCCAATATGCTCAAGGTAAACGGTCAGTGGCGGCTTCAGAAGCTGGTTTACTGATAAATGAACAAAAAGGACAACCCTCTTAAAGTCTATGCTGTCGTAAGTCAGATAGGCTTTCTGGTAATCACTCCCCTGCTGATATTTATCTGGGGCGGCAGTGTACTGGTAAATAAATTCTCTCTGCCGTCGTGGGTGATGATCCTGCTTGTGTTTGCAGGAATAATCACGATGATCTCGGGAGTGGGAACTTATCTTAAGAACCTTATAAAAATGTACGGCGGAAAAGACGATAAGAAAACCTACAAGTATCTTTCGGACCGCCGTGACAATGACTATTACGACGATGACCGCCGTGACAGGAAGCTGTAAATATGAAAAAGAAAATTACCGAAACGACCTCATTCAAGGAATGTATGGCACTGCTGCCGTACTATATCGGTGCGCTTGTTTTGCTTGGGATCGTGAGCGTTATCCTGATGATTTCGGGGATAGGCGACTATACACTGCTTACGGGTGCGGTAGCAGGAACTGCGGTTTCGGCGCTGAACTTTGCTCTTATGGCAATCAGTGCAGAAAAAGCGATAACTCTGACCGAGAAATCCGCAAAGCTCGCTATGAACGGCAGCTACGGAGCAAGGTATATCGGCACGTTTATAATTCTCGGCGTGCTGATGTTCTTTAAGATCATCAATCCCGTCACAGCCGTGCTTCCGCTGTTCGTGCCGAAAATTGCGTATACCGTGACGGCGTTCAGGGAGAAAAGCGATTTCTGACAACAGATTTACAACCGCTGACTTAACATTAAATTTATATAAAAATATAAAATATTCATTACGGGAACGACCCGTAAAAATAAGGGAGGAGCATTAGAAAATGACAGACCTTATAAAACCTATGGCGGAATTCTCCGTCGAAGGACCGCTTAAATCAATCAGCTTTGATATAGGAAGCTACAACGTTGTAATCAGTGAGAGCATCGTTGTACAGTGGATAGTAATGCTGGTGCTCGGCATCGTGTTCTTCATACTCGGCAGAAACCTCAAGGTGAGATCGACCTCACGCAGACAGATGGCGGCTGAGTATCTTGTAAACTTCTTCAACAATATGGTGCGTGACACCATGGGCGAAAAATACAGAAAATATACGCCCTATATAGGCGGACTTTTCTGCTTCTCGATTCTTTCGAGCCTTATGGGTCTTTTCGGCTTCAGATGTCCGACCTCAGACCTTTCCGTAATAGCTGCATGGGGCATCACGACATTCGTGCTGACGCTCAGGAACAAGCTGAAAACAGGCGGTATCAAGGGCTATCTTAAGGGCTTCATCGAGCCTATGCCTTTTATGCTCCCGTTCAATATAATCGGTGATATTGCAAACCCCGTTTCACAGACACTGCGTCACTTTGCAAATATCCTTGCAGGCTCTGTAATCGGCGGACTTATCTACTTCGCTTTAGGACAGGTCGCAAACGGCCTTGCATCTATCGGCGTACCCGCCGTATGCTCGCTGTACTTTGACTTGTTCTCGGCATTCATTCAGGCTTATATCTTCTGCACACTGACAATGGCTTACGTTTCAATGGCAGAATGCGGAGATGATTAAATTAATATGTATTCTGTTGTAAAACCTCTATGATAACTAAAAATGGGGTCGCAGGGGCGAAGCCCCCGACAGGGACTAGGGGCGGTAGCCCCAGCTAATAGCCCCTTTCCCGGGGAAAGGGGTTTGGGGATAGGGATAGAAAATTTGCTCTATTTTTTATAAAAGCAGGATTTTCCACAAATTATAATTATATACGTTTACCCCCACAGGAAACTGTGGTGTAATAAATAACAATAATCTACCGACAGGTAGAATAAAATGACGGAGGACTTTGATATGGAAAACTTATCACAGGCAATCGTACTGGGCGCATCTGCAATAGGTGCAGGTCTTGCTATGATCGCAGGTCTTGGCCCCGGTATCGGTGAAGGCTTCTGCGGCGGTAAGGCTGTTGAAGCAATCGGCAGACAACCCGAGGCTTCGGGCGCAATCACGAGAACAATGATCATCGGTGACGCTCTTGCGGAAACCACAGGTCTTTACTCACTCGTTATCGCTCTGCTGCTGATGTTCGCAAACCCCTTCATCAGCCAGCTTTAATCTCTGGCAGACTAAAACACGAAAGGATTGAAGTGAAATGACGGATATGCTGAGAATAGCCGAGGAAGCCGCCGAGCAGGCAAAGTTTTCTCTGGTCAGCATAGATCTTAACACTATAGTCTTCACTCTGATCAACACGCTCATCATCGTTCTGCTTTATTTCTTCTTTCTGCACAAGCCCGTCTGCAAGATTCTCGACGAGCGTGCAAAGACGGTAAACAAGGATATGGACGACGCACAGAAGGCGAAGGAAGAGGCCGCCGCAGTAAAGGCAGACTACGAGCATCGCCTTGAAACCTCAAAGGAGGAGGCTGCCCGCATTGTAGCCGACGCTACGAAGAAGGCACAGGCAAGAGAGGACGAAATCATCTCTGCCGCTAATGAAGAAGCCGCTTCTATGAAACAGCGTGCGGAAGAATCTATCGAGCGTGAAAAGAAGCGTGCGGTAAACGAGATAAAGGAAGAAATTTCCGATATGGTAGTTATGGCGGCTTCAAAGGTTGCCGAGAAGGAGATAAACGCACAGGACAACGAGAAGATAATCGACTCGGTTCTGTCGCAGATAGGAAAGGAGAACTGAAATGGCTGCTGTTGACAAGACATACGGCGACGCATTGTTCTCTCTTGTTACCGAAGAGGATGAAAAGGCTCTGCCCGACATTCTCGGACAGCTTAAAGGCGTTTCGGAGGTATTTGCCGCCGAGCCGGACTTTATAAAGCTGCTGCGTACTCCTACAATACCGATCGAAGAAAAGACGGCACTTGTAAAAGAGGTCTTTGACGGAAAGGTGCATAAGTTCGTACTGAACTTTCTGTGCATTCTTACCGAAAACGACAGACTGCCCGACTTTGAGCGGATACTGGCATACTTCACAGGGCTGTATAACGAAAAACTCGGTATAGCGGATGTTACTGTAACCTCTGCGATGCCTCTTTCGGATACGGCGGCTGAAAAGATCAGAGCAAAAATGGCTGAGATTACGGGTAAGACCGTTAATATGACGCTGAAGACCGATAATAAGCTCATCGGCGGCGTTGTTATCAGCTACGGCAATACGACTATCGACGGAAGCGTAAGAGCAAGGCTCGAACAGCTTAAGGCTGATATTGCCGGAACTATCGACTGACATAAAAATCGTCAGACGGTAAAAAAATACGAAAGGAAGAACCTCCAATGGATTTACGCCCGGATGAAATAACAGGCATAATTAAATCCCGGATCAAGGACTACGGCTCAAAGATCCGTCTTGAAGATACAGGTACTGTTGTAACTGTAGGTGACGGTATTGTTCGTATACACGGACTTGAAAAGTGTATGATGAACGAGCTGCTGGAATTTGAGAACGGCGTTCGCTGCATGGCGCTCAACTTAGAGCAGGACTTTGTCGGTGCGGTTATGCTGGGCTCAGATGCCGAGATCAAAGAGGGCGATACAGTAAAGCGTACAGGCTCTGTCGTATCTGTACCCGTAGGTGAGGAACTGCTCGGACGAGTAGTAAACGCACTGGGACAGCCTATCGACGGCAAGGGCGCTATACTCGCAAAGGAAACACGCCCGATCGAGAAGATCGCACCAGGTATCATTACGAGAAAATCTGTTAACGTTCCGCTTCAGACAGGTATCAAGGCTATCGACTCCATGATACCGATAGGCAGAGGTCAGCGTGAGCTGATCATCGGCGACAGACAGACAGGTAAGACTGCCATTGCAATCGATACGATCATAAATCAGAAGAAAACAGACGTAATTTGTATATACGTTGCTATAGGTCAAAAGGCTTCTACGGTTGCAAACGTAGTTGAACAGCTCACCGCCGCAGGCGCTATGGACTACACGATAGTAGTTTCCGCTACCGCAAGTGAGCTTGCGCCCTTACAGTACATCGCTCCCTATTCGGGATGCACCATGGGTGAATACTTCATGGAAAAGGGCAAGGACGCACTCATAATCTACGATGACCTGTCCAAGCACGCTGTGGCTTACAGAGCACTTTCCCTGCTCCTCAAGCGTCCGCCCGGACGTGAGGCTTACCCCGGCGACGTATTCTATCTTCATTCAAGACTGCTCGAAAGAGCCGCTAACTTAAACGAGGACTACGGCGGCGGTTCGCTCACAGCACTGCCTATAATCGAAACACAGGCAGGCGACGTTTCTGCATATATCCCGACCAACGTTATTTCGATAACCGACGGTCAGATATTCCTTGAAACAGAGCTGTTCCACTCAGGTGTAAGACCTGCGGTCAACCCCGGTATCTCGGTATCCCGTGTCGGCGGTAACGCTCAGATAAAGGCTATGAAGAAGGTATCCGGTACTCTGAAGCTCGAATATTCGCAGTTCAGAGAGCTGCAGAGCTTCTCGCAGTTCGGCTCGGATCTTGATAAGGATACAAAGGAGCGTCTTGCAAAGGGCGAGCGTATCGTTGAGATATTGAAGCAGGGACAGAACTCTCCTGTAGCTGTTGAAAATCAGGTCATAATCATCTATGCCGTAATCAACAACTATCTTAAGGACATTCCGCTTGAAAAGGTCGGCGACTTTGAGCGTGACCTGTACAAGCACATGGAAGAAGCTCACCCCGATATTACAGCAAGCATAAGAGAAGAAAAGGTACTCACTCCCGATAACGAAGAAAAGCTGAAGGCGGCTCTTAAGGATTTCTCGGAGAAGTACGTTTAAGACTAAGATATAAGATTTAAGCGAAAGGAAGAATAGTTATGAAAAAGGCATCACTTGTACTGAGCATCGTTGCTTTAAGCATATCCGCACTCACCCTTGCGCTCACGGTTTTAGAGCTGTTCTATAAAAAGACGACTTATATCGACAGTGATAATATCCGATAAAGGAGGCTTTGCATGGCTTCGGGAAATATGAAGGACATCAAGCGCAGAGTAAAAAGCGTTGAGTCCACTATGCAGATAACGAAGGCTATGGAGCTTGTTGCTTCTTCCAAACTCAGAAAGGCAAAGCTCCGTGCCGAAGACGCACGTCCGTTCTTTGATGCACAGTATTCCCTAATGTGCCGCATTGCAGGCGAAACGGAGAACTTAAGCACCGTATATACAAGGCACAGAGAGGTAAAGAACCGTCTGTTCATTGTAATTGCGGGCGACAGAGGTCTTGCAGGCGGTTACAACTCCAATATACTGAAGCTGGTACAGCAGACTCACGGCGATGAATATATGCCTAAGATAATAGCTGTCGGCAAGAAGTCTGCGGAGTTCTTTACAAAGCACGAATATGACGTAGTGGCGCAGTTCCCCGGCATTGCGGAGCATATCAAAACGGCAGACGCTGCCGATATAGCGCAGATAGCGACAGATCTTTTCACAAAGGGAGAGGTCGATGAGATAGAGCTGTTCTTTACGCAGTTCGTATCTCCTCTTGTGCAGACCCCTACCCGTATGCCCGTTCTCCCCATAGACGCTCCGACAGGCAAGGCAGTACCCGAAAACAAGGCAGGCACTACCTATGACCCAAGTCCCGAGGCGGTTTTCAACCGTGTGATACCAAAGCTCATAACGAGCCTTATCATGTGTGCGGTAAATGAAAGCTACGCATCGGAGCTGGGCGCCAGAAGAACAGCTATGGAAAACGCAACGGACAATGCAGAGGAAATGATCGCAAACCTGTCACTTATGTACAACCGTGCAAGACAGGAAAAGATCACGAATGAGCTGAACGAGATCGTGTCGGGTGCTAATGCGCTGAATTAATAAGAAAGGACAGGACTGATCTATGCCACAGAATATCGGCACGGTTGTGCAGATCATCGGTGCGGTACTTGATATAAAGTTCCCCCCCGAAAAGCTGCCTAACCTGCTTAACGCCATAGAGATAGAACACGAGGGCAAAAAGCTGACCGTAGAAGTAGCACAGCATATCGGTGACGATACGGTACGTTGCATTGCTATGGGCAGTACGGACGGACTTGTAAGAGGACTTCCGGCAGTAGATACGGGCGCATCAATAAAGGTTCCCGTAGGCAGACAGACCCTCGGAAGAATATTCAATCTGCTCGGTGAGGCTGTTGATAACAAGCCCCAGCCCGAAACAGAAGAAAAATGGGAAATCCACCGTCCCGCTCCGTCATTCGAGGAGCAGGAGGGTTCAACACAGGTACTTGAAACGGGTATCAAGGTCGTAGACCTTATCGCACCTTACCTCAAGGGCGGTAAGATAGGTCTGTTCGGCGGTGCCGGTGTCGGTAAGACCGTACTTATTATGGAGCTTATCAACAACATCGCTAAACAGCACGGCGGTCTTTCGGTATTCACAGGTGTCGGTGAACGTACCCGTGAGGGTAACGACCTTTACAACGAAATGACCGAGTCCGGCGTTATCGAAAAGACAACGCTTGTTTACGGTCAGATGAACGAGCCGCCCGGAGCAAGAATGAGAGTAGCCCTCTCAGGTCTTACGATGGCTGAGTACTTCCGTGACAAAGAAGGTCAGGACGTACTGCTCTTCATAGACAATATATTCAGATTCACACAGGCAGGCTCTGAGGTTTCCGCCCTTCTCGGACGTATGCCCTCAGCCGTTGGTTATCAGCCTACACTGGCGACCGAAATGGGTGCTTTGCAGGAGCGTATCACTTCTACAAAGAAAGGCTCAATCACATCGGTACAGGCGGTTTACGTTCCTGCGGACGACCTTACCGACCCTGCACCTGCAACGACCTTCGCACACCTTGACGCTACAACGGTACTTTCAAGAAACATTTCTTCAATGGGTATCTTCCCCGCTGTTGACCCCCTTGACAGTACATCAAGAATACTCACTCCCGAGATAGTCGGAGAGGAGCATTACGAGGTTGCAAGACAGGTACAGTCGATACTCCAGCGTTATAACGAGTTACAGGATATTATCGCTATTCTCGGTATGGACGAACTTGACGATAACGACAAGCTGACCGTATCAAGAGCAAGAAAGATTCAGCGTTTCTTATCTCAGCCGTTCTCCGTTGCAGAACAGTTTACGGGTATGAAGGGCAAGTATGTTCCGCTTAAGGAAACGATAAGAGGCTTCAAGGAAATCATCGAAGGAAAGCACGACGATCTTCCCGAATCCGCATTCCTGTTCGTTGGCACTATCGACGAGGCTGTCGAGAAGGCTAAAAATGAAAAGGCATAATAAAAGGGGCTATTTCAGCCCCGCTACAATTATGGCTCTGCTCCTTGCGGTGCTTGCGCTCGGTCTGCCGTTTATAATGAACGGCCCCGTAAATGACGAGGATATTCTGACTCCTCTGCCGACCCCCGAATCGACTATAACAACGATAACGGAGGATTCAAAAATCACCGCAGTGCCTACGCAGAAGCCTGTAGCAGTAACCACAAAAAAGCGTACCGACGTATCTCCGAAGCCGTCTGTTACCACAAGCAAGGCGGCAACGCCCTCAGCACCTGCGGCTGTAGTCAGCAGCGAAACAGTAAAAAACGTGCAGGATAAGGCTGTAAATCTGGAAAAGGTCGCACTCAGTCTGTTCCGTGACAACGGCTATAATCTTACCGCCGATGCGGTCAGAGAAAAAGCAGGAGTGCCTGCCGATGAGCATTTTATCGTAACGATAAGCAAGAAGAACGGCAACATCAGCAAGGTATCCTACTTTACAAAGGATTACTCCGTTGCGTTTTCGAACGGTAAATTTTCGGCGCTTGCAAATGTAGCCGGCGATGATTTCGAGGATGCGGTACTGTTCCTTTAACTCCTCAGGAAAGGAAAAGATGATATGACTGAATTCAAACTGAAGATCCTTACCCCCGAGGGAGTGGTGTATGACGGTATGGCTGAAAGCGTTATCGTCCGTACTACCGTCGGTGACAAGGGCATACTTGCAAAGCATGAGCCTTATGTTGCGGCGCTTACCATAGGACAGGCAAAGATACGCATTAACGGTACTGTCCGTATAGGTGCGGTGTCTTCGGGTATTGTAGAGGTCACAAAGGATCAGACATCTATTCTGGCTCAGTCTTTTGAATGGGCTGACGAGATAGATGTTGACCGTGCCGAAAAGGCAAAGGCTCTTGCGCAGGAGCGTATGCAGCAGTACAAGGACGATCAGCGAGCTCTTGATATTGCCGAGTATAAGCTCAAAAGGGCTATAAACAGAATAAATACAGCTAATTTCAAGCTGTAAAAAGGATATAAAATAGAGCAAATTCTCTATCCCTATCCCCCTTGCCCCCTTTCCCCGGGAAAGGCTGTGTATGCTTGTTTGGCTTTGCGTCCTTGCAAAGCCCTTGTGCATACACGCCCGGCATCCATGCCGGGGGAGAATACGGGGACTGGCGTCCCTGCGACCCGCCTTGGGGCTACGCCCAAAGCAAGGATGCTTTGGTTGCTTGCCAAAAGTTTTGCACGATGCAAAACCAGCAGAGCAAGCAACGCTAAACACCCATTTTCAAAAATTATATAGGTTTTTCGACAAACTTTCCCTTATGAGCCTTTAGTCTTTAAGTCTGTAGAGATTTGCCGCTCCGACGATACCTGCGTCATTTCCGAGCTTGCATATGCCGAGAACGGTCGAACGCTCGGGGTTTATGCAGTAGCTCTCACGCTTTATATATTCCTCGAGCGGCTTTGTGAGATAGTCGCCCTCCTTGCAGATTCCTCCGCCGATAAGCAGCATTTCGGGCTGGAATGTGTTTACTACGTTTGTAAGTCCGCATCCGAGATAATTCAGGTACTCGTCAACAACAGCTTTACCGCTCTTGTCGCCTGCTCTCATAGCGTCAAACGCAGTCTTGCCGTCAACCTTGTCAATACTGCCTGCTATATTCCACATTGCGCTGTCCTTATCCTCTTCCATAGCCTTCTTTGTGGCTGTGATGAGTGCGGTAGCCGAGCTGTATGCTTCAAAACAGCCCTTTCTTCCGCAGTTGCACTGTCTGCCGTTATATTCGATAACAACGTGACCAAGCTCCGCACCGCAGAAATTGAAGCCCGTGTATATTTTGCCGCCGATTATAATTCCGCCGCCTACACCCGTACCGAGTGTGATTACGACAACATCTTTATATCCCTTTGCCGCTCCGCCGAGAACCTCTCCGTATGCGGCAACGTTAGCATCGTTTTCAACATATATGTCAGTGCCGAGGCGGTGCTTTAAAAGTCCGCCGAGATCGGTATTGTTAAATCCCAGATTGCAGGAATAAAGCACTACGCCCGTGTTTCTGTCGGCAACTCCGGGTGTTCCGATACCGATGCTGTTGATGTCCTTTACATCAATCCCTGCTTCCTTGCAGGCAAGCTCAACACCCTTTGCTATGCTGTCTGCGATTTCTTCGGCAGGACGGGGCAGGTCTGTCTTTATGTTTGATTTTCCTACGATTTTGAAATCGTCATTTACCACTCCTACTTTTATGTTTGTTCCGCCAAGATCAATTCCTATGTTGTACATTATGTTATATTTCCTTCCGATATTTAATATATTCCTTGCTTTTTATGCTTATTCGCCGTCAGTCTTCATCCGGCTCTATTTCGGCATTTGTCTTTATTCCTCTCAGCCTGAGAAAGTTTTCAAAGCGTTCAAGATCGGCATTTACTATCAGCTCTTCGGGAAAATCAATATCCTTAAGAAGAGTCTCAGCTTTTTTAAACGCACCTATCTTGTCGCAGAAATGCGCATCCGAGTCAACGATAACATAACAGCCGTTTTTTGCGCAAGTCGGCAATATAATATCGTGCAGACGCTGTACCGATGTCTGACTTCTGAAACGGCTGACGTTGAACTCCATACAAACGTTCTTTTCTTTGCACGCTTTTGTCACCGCATCATAATCATACGGATAATCCGCCGATTCGGTATGTCCGAGAACGCACACCTTCGGGTTTTCCATAACCTTTATATATGCGTTTGTGTGCTGTTCAGCCGTACCCGGTATTATGCAAGGGTTGTGCATCGACGCATTTATCCACTCAACGTTGTAATAAATATAATCGTTTATATCAAGCTCGCCGTTATATCCTGTAAGGTCTGCTTCAACGCCTTTTATAATACGCACTCCCGACAGGAAATGAGGTATAACGCCCATATTGCAGAAATGCCATATATGCGGCGAATCCTCCATATTTATGCAGTGGTCGGTCATGCCGAGATAACTCAGTCCTGCCTTTGCGGCTGAAGCGGCATTCTCGCTTATAGTCGAGTATGCGTGATCCGATGCCAACGTATGAGTGTGCATATCAGCAACGAATTTCATTTTAGGGTCATATCCTTTCTTTTGGTTGTTCTTACACTTTTATTTATCTCAGATCGTAGAAAAAGTCTTTTTTAAAAATAAGGTGCTAGTTTGCAATCCCTATCCCCAAACCCCTTTCCCCCGGAAAGGGGCTAAGTGTGGGGCTGCCGCCCTCACCAAGCAAGGACGCTTGCAGTCAGTCGCACACAGTCGCTGCACGACGCAGCGACACCAACGACTGACAACCCGCATTGGGGCTACGCCCCAAACCCCATTTTTAAATTATATAGTTTTTCGACAGACTGTTATTTATCTTTATATTTCTCTTTTATCAGCCCATGCTCTTGACTGTATCACTGCTCTCCATATCAAGTCCGAGATTGTCAAGCAGTTCCTGTGCGGCATTGTAGCCCATTTTCTTCTGTCTGTTGTTCATTGCCGCAACTTCAAGTATAACCGCAAGGTTACGTCCGGGCTTTACGGGGATAGTCAGCGAGGGAACCTTTACGCCGAGTATGGAAACATAGTGGTTGTCAACACCCATTCTGTCGTATACCTTTTCGGGATTCCACAGTTCAAGCTCAACTACCATATCTATCTTTTCGCTAACCTTTACAGCACCCATACCGAAAAGCTGTCTTGCATTGATAATGCCGATGCCTCTCAGTTCCATAAAGTGACGGATGTTATCGGGCGAACTGCCTACAAGAGTAATATTTGACGCTTTTCTTATTTCAACGGCATCGTCCGCTACCAGACGGTGACCACGCTTTACAAGCTCTATGGCGGTTTCGCTCTTACCTACTCCGCTCTCGCCGAGAATAAGCATACCTTCGCCGTATACCTCGATAAGAACGCCGTGACGTGTGATTCTGGGCGCAAGCTGAAGGCTTAAATAAGCAACGAGCTTAGACGTGAATGTCGAGGTGCTTTCCTCACTGCGTAAAAGCGGAACGTTCAGTTCCTTTGAAAGATCACGCATCTCGGGCATAATATCCATACCTCTCGACACTACCACAGCCGCCGGCTGTTCGCTGAAGAATTTCTTTATTCTCTGCGCTCTTATCTCTGCTCCGCACTGTTCAAGATATGCGGTTTCCGCCTTGCCTATTATCTGAATTCTGCCCTTGTCGAAATATTCGTAAAATCCCGCAAGCTGAAGTCCGGGTCGGTTTACATCAATATTTGAAATAAATATCTTTGCAGGGTTCTGCGGTGTGTGGATAACCTCGAGCTTGCACTCGTCGATTATCGCCTGTAACGATACGGTAAATTCCTGTGCCATACTGTTCCTCTTTCTGCTTATAGCTGTACTGCGGACATATCTGCCCTATCTTAATAATTATACTACATCGCCGTGAGTAATGCAAGAGAGAATTGCGCATAACCGTCAATATGTGTAAATTCCGTAAATCCGGATAAAGTAAAGAGCGACAGCTACATAGCGTATACTGCCGCTCCTTTGCTTTTTTGCAGGCTAAGACAGAATGCTGTCGTCCTTTCGCTGAAAATATCCCTGCGGTTTTCTGCAGACAGGACAGTATTCGGGAGGGGTACTTCCGCAATGTATATGACCGCAGTTCCTGCACAGCCAAACGGTTTCGCCGCAGGAGGTAAACAGGCTTCCGTCGGTCAGCTTATTCACGAACAGCTTGAATCTGCTTTCATGCTCCTTTTCAATATCGCCCACCTTTTCAAACAGATCGGCTATATTGTCAAGTCCTTCCTGTCTTGCGGTTTCGGCATACTCCTTATACATCTGCGTCCACTCGTAGTTTTCGCCGTGCATCGCCTTTTCAAGCGCATCGACGGCTTCGGGTATCCCTCCGTAGATAAGTCCGAGCCATATTTGTGCGTGAGCCTTTTCATTTCTTGCTGTGGTGCGGAAAACCTGCGATATTTCCTCATCGCCGTTCTGTTTTGCCTTTTCGGCGAATATCTCATAACGCACCATCGCCGCAGACTCGTTCGCAAATGCGGTTTTCAGGTTCTCAAGGGTCTTTGATTCGGATAACTGCATAAAAATATCTCCTTTTCTTCAAGTTACAGATATTGTAACCGCAGGAAAGGAGATTATGCAGTGCTTATAGCGGAACAGATTATGCAAGCTCTCGGAAAGCTGTGCCGTGAGGGAATATCGGGCATTGTCGGAGAAATTTAAAACGCTTGACTTTTGCTTGCACTTGTGCTATAATACCGATAACTTAAGGGAGTAGACGGCGGAATACCGTGACAAGTCAACATACTGACGGTGATAACACTTTTAAATCACGTCTGGTTTGTCTTAAATGTTGAGACTTGAGTACAGGATAACTGTACTCAGGTCTTTTTTGTTGCACATTTTGCATCAGGCTCCCGCATAAAATTAAGATAAAACACCGGAGGACAAATTATGGGACTGTTGGAATTATTTCTTATCGCTGTGGGACTTTCTATGGACGCATTTGCGGTGAGCGTCTGTAAGGGGCTGTCCGAGCGACAGCTTAAAGCTAAGCATTATCTGATAATAGGCGCTTGGTTCGGCGGTTTTCAGGCATTGATGCCTGCTGTGGGCTATCTTCTCGGCTCAACCTTTGAGCAATATATCACAGCCGTTGACCACTGGATAGCATTCGTGCTGTTGTGCTTTATCGGTGGAAATATGATAAGAGAAGCGCTTTCAAAGGACGAGGAAAAGCTCGACGCATCATTCAGCTTCAAGACAATGCTTTTGCTTGCGATAGCGACAAGCATAGACGCACTTGCGGTCGGCATAACCTTTGCGCTTCTTCACGATGTAAATATAGTCGCGGCTGTCCTGTTCATCGGCGCAACAACATTTATCCTGTCAGCAGTAGGTCTGAAGGTCGGAAATGTATTCGGCACAAAGTACAAGTCGAAGGCGGAGCTTGCAGGGGGTGTCATACTGATACTTATAGGTACTAAAATCCTGCTGGAGCATTTAGGTATCATTAATTTCTGAGCGAGCGTCATAAACAAAAAGAGCAATCGTGTGACAGCGACTGCTCTTTAATGTTATTGGTATTATCAATCAAGGAAATATGTAGCCTCCATATCGGCTGTGCTGAGAGCAAATGCAAGAGGGAACATTCCGAATGCCTTTCCTACGTTGTTTGCGTTCTCTTCGCCCGAAAATCCCATATGATAGCGTATAGCGAAGGCTTCCTCACGGGTAAGACGCATAAAGCCCGTTATCATATAAACGGACTTCTCTCCGTGACCGTAAGGCAGTCCGTCATCGAAGAAGAATGTCGGTACCTTTTCCCACTGACCTGTTTCTTCGTTCTTCACATTTCTTGTGCCTCTTGTGTAGACGTTGACCTTGCATATATCGTGAAGTAAAGCGCATACCGCTATCGTTTCATCACTTGCGTTGAGATTATACAGCTCACGGACACGATCTCTTTCAAGATAAGCCTTGAAGCATTTATAAACGTTCAAAGAATGCTGTGCAAGCCCTCCGTCATACGAGCCGTGAAAACGTGTACTTGCGGGGGCTGTAAAGAAATCGCTCTTGTTTATAAGATAGTCGAGCAGTTTATCCGAGCCTTCTCTTTTAACGCAATTTCTGTAAATATCAATTATCTGCTGTTTGTTATTTTCGATCTGTTCGGGTGTGAGTACCTTTGTTTCGTTGTTCTGCGTCATTGCAAAACCTCCTTTTCAGATAAAGTCAAATAAAAGCCCCGCTATGCAGGGCTTTTATATTTTTACGTTTAATCTCCGAGTGCGATATTTTCGGGGAAGATGTTGGCGCTTTCATCCTTTGAAAGATAAGTCGTGGTAACAAAGCCGTTGATAACCGCACCGTCGGAAATCGCAATCGAGCCTGCCTTTATATCACCGATTATGACAGAATCCCTGTCAAGCATTATCTTGCCCGAAATCTCGATATTGCCCTTTATCTTGCCGTTGAGCTGTGCCACCTGTGATGAAAGGTCGCCTATCAGCATCGAATCGTTAGCCATTACAGCCTGTCCTTTAAGACGTACATTGCCCTGTACAGCCGAATTTTTCATACTGATATTGTCACAGGTAAGGTCGCCTACGACCTTGCCGTTTATAGCGATATTCTTGGTCGTTTCAACGTTGCCCTTAATATTTCCGTCAATCTTCATATCGGCAAACGAGCGTACATTACCGTCTATCATAGTGTTTTTGGATATAACGGTCATTTCCTGCGAATTATCAGCCCTCATACCGCTCATAAAAGGATTGTTGCCGCCGTTGTCAGAACCGCTCTGCGCAAATCCGTTCTGACCGCCTGAGAATCCGTTATTCTGAGGTGCCTGCGTAAAAGCGTCACTGCGTACATTCTGATTAAACGAGTTGTTCTGAGTGTATTGTTCATTCATATCACGGGCTATCCTCTGAGAAAAATCCTGCGCCTGCTGTGCAAAGCCGTTGCCCGCTGTTTCGGGGTTCACGCTCTGCTGTACCTGCTGTACCTGCTGTTCGGGCTGTTCGTTCTCGGACGGCTGAGTATTCTGTACGGGCTGTACAGGTTCTGTCGGCTGTGCGTCGGCAGTATCATTCATGTATGAGGCAACGTCCTTGACCTCTTTACGCGCGTCAGACGGTCTGGGATTCGTCAGCTCCTTCATAGCCTGTGTGAAATTATCCTTGATTCCCATTGTTATCCCTTTCTTGAAATCAGAATTTAAAATTGAACCGGCTTTATCTTCTGAGAAAGACTGCCGAATTTATAGCCTTTGTTTTTAAGCGCCTTGATTATATCCTCTATCACAAGCACCGTATTATCACGGTCGCCTGTATTATGGAAAAGTATCACGGGCGAGGAAAATTCCTCAGCATCTTTTAAAACGTTAGTGTACAGTGTTGTCCAACCGTAACCCTGCCAGTCGTTGCTGTCCACGTTCCAGTCGAAATATGTAAAACCTCTGCGATCCATCTCTGCGATAATATCGTCACGGGTCTTTTCGTTATAATCGTTCACACTGCCGCCGGGGAATCTGTAAATGTCGGGTGCTTTGCCCGTAGCCTCAAGGACTATCTCATACGCTTCGTTGAAATCTTCGAGAAATGCGTCAACCGATGCGTATATCTTTTCGTAATCGTGAGATGCGGAATGTATGCCTATCGTGTGTCCCGCATTGCTTATTTCTCTCAGCAGCGAGTAGCAATACTCCGTTCTTTCGGGAACTACAAAGAAAGTAGCCTTGACATTTTCCTGCCTCAGATAATAAAGCAGATTTTCCGTAAGCACCGAAGGACCGTCGTCAAATGTAAGATAAACGGTGTTTTCGCTGTTTTCGTATTCGCCGTCATATTTATCTGCATACAGCGTCGGGAAAAGCGAAGTATAGCTGTCCGCACCGGAGGACACAGAACTGTCGGCACTTTCAACCGCCGATGAAGAAGCCGGCGTTGTTTCAGGCGCCTTTGTGGTTTCCGGGACAGTTGCCGATGTTTCGGGAACTGCCGATGTTTCCGGCTTTGCGCTTTCGGTCACAGAAGGCTCCGCTTTAACATTGTCGGAGCTTTCTGTCGCCGAAGACGTTCTGCTCTGATCGTCCGATGTCTGTAACACCTGCGACTGCGCAGAAAGCTGAGAATTCAGCCTGTCTATCTCATCCGACTTTTTGCCGTTGTCAATCGCAAGCAATATACAAAGCACCGTAGGCACTATTATCAGTAATGCCGTTACAGTCAGAATAAGATGCTTGAAAAATCTGACACTACCGAAATACAAGCGCACCACTCCCCTTTTACATATATCAGTATAATACTATATTTATCGGCTTTTGTCAAGTAAAGTCGAACCAAAACCCAAGAATTACTGACTTTTTTTCTTGATAATGTATTTATAGATTCTGAAATATATTTGTTGCTTTTTGCTAAAATCGCACTTCAATTTTTATTTATTTTCTATAAAATGCGAAATATCTGTTGTAAAAAATGCTCAAATGTATTATAATGGTTGTATTATTTAATCTGCGTCGGCAGATGCAGGAGAGCGGAGGGTGATTTGTTGAATACCGAAGAGATTAAATGGATATCGTATTATGGCAAGGACATAAGTGCGATAAGCTGTTCTTTTCACGAAAAATTAAATAAATACGGCTTTTGTCTTGTCCTTGACGAATACGGCTCGGATAAAGCGACAAAGGCTCAGATAGGTATACTTGATACGGTGCTTGATGTTCAGACACCGAACATTCTGCTGATATGTCCCAGACACCTTATGCACAGCTGGTACCGTTGTGTCGTAACAGGTAACGGCGTTGACTTCAAGATGATCTCAGGCTCGTCTAAGGCTATCACATATTTTAACGAAAAAGCGTCAAATACATATATAATCGCTGAAGAAGCGCTTGAGGCGGACAATCCTCTGATGCAGAAATTTGCGGACGCAGGTCTTACATGGGACCTTGTTATAATAGACGCAGGCCTCAGCACATCGGGCATAAAGTGCGGTCTTTATTCGGAACACCTTAAAGCAAAAACGAACAAGCTCGTTATTCTCAGCCCCGTACCGTGCGGTTATCACCAGAGCTACGATGAGATAAAGTCGCTTGTCAAGGCACTGCTTGCCGACGAAAATAAAGCCAATGCGGTCGATGACATCAGCTTTGACGAAAAATCAATATGCTTCAACCCCTACACTCCGGTAATGCGTTATTTCGACAAATCGGTCTATAACGGCGAGGTAGCAAGAAATGTTGTGATGCTTGAATATGAATTCCCACAGGATTTCATCTCGAACTCACGACGTCTTATCGACATAAAGACAGGCCTTCCTCTTTATGCACAGGGCGGTAACGTCTTTGAGGAATACGGTCTGGAGGCAAAGAAAACCTACACCAAGCCCTCCTATAATATAGCTGACGTGCAGGAGCTTCGTCAGGTCGACAAGAAGCTCGACTGCTTCCTTACAAAGCTTGACGAGGTGCTGAAAAGCTCGGAAAACAGAGCGGTCGTTTACTGTGTTACCGGCTCGACCATCCAGTATCTGAAGAAAGTTATATCCGCTCTTTATCCTAATATAAACGGTCTTTTGAAAATAGACAGAGGCGACATATTCAACACACGCTACGATAATTTCACAAACGATGTGCGTGACAACGCAAGAGTAGTGCTTACAGTTGACAAAATCGGCTCGATAAACCCTCAGGTAAAGAGATTTACGCATATATTCAACTATGAGCTTCCCGACAGCCCTGTTATCTTTGAACAGCGTGCCGCACGTCACGGAGGCAGAAACGAACAATCAAGAGAATTCATAGTTATGTGCGACAAGAACAATCTGTTTGACGCAAGAATGCTGTCAAAGGTTCTGTTCGGAAAGATATACAAGAGCATTGTAGCGGGGCTTCCCGGACGAAACGTGCTTTTCGACCTTCCTAATGCCGCACAGCTTATAACCGACGCTATACGGGATCTGCAGTATGTCTGCTCCTACACAGGCGAGGTTTCAAACTGTCACGATGTAATAACGCAATTCAAAGGCGATTACAATATTTCGCCTTCTATAGATATTTCCTCTGCGGCAAAGACGCACGAATACACAAAGCTGAAGCTGGATAAAATCTACCGTGCATTCGGTCTTGAAAACAGAATAAAGGAAAACACCTCCACAGAAGAAAAGGTGCTGAAGCCTATGATAAAGGAAGCACTGGAACGCTTCAGCGGATCGCTGCTCTACCTGGACGATCAGCAGCATATAGTTGCGCTCGGCGGAACGGCGCTTGAGGAATGTCTGTACAGCGAGCAGTTCCATTCATATAAGGAGCAATGCTCCACGCTTGATATTTCGGCAGGCATAAAAGCTGCTCAAAAGGCTTTTGAGAACTTTATCACAGATAACAAGAATGCGGAACTGCGCTTATGCGTAAATATGCTGCCCGACACGGTAAAGATGCCTGTGCTTCTCAACTCCTGGCGTTATCTTACCGATAACTTTATGATACAGGAAACATTCAGACAATTCATGAAAAAATATAACGAGGGAGTGATGTAAGGTGGAGGCTTTTCGTAACGAAGAAATTGCGGGACTTTTAGGCGATTTTTATCAGGCGCACGCAAACGAGAACCGTGAAGTGATGGAACAGTCGCTGATGAAGATGCAGAACCTGCTTTACACAGGTGAAGCCGACAGCACCCCGTTCAAAGACTACTTCAACTCGGTATTCGGCGGACGCACACCGTATAACGCTTCGCTGTCCGTAAGCGACTATCCGAAGGAATCAATAATAAGAGAGCTGTTACAGAACACATTCGGCTGTTACTACTCCGACCCCGACATCAAGGTTCTTTTCAACTTTGAGCAGGACGGCGAAGTAAGGCTCACATACAACGAGGATGGCTTTACGCTTGAGCAGATACTTTATTATCTCAGTATCGGCAGAAGCGACGGTGACAAATCCCGTGAAGGACGTTTCGGCGTAGGCTCAAAGAGCGTATTTATGAACGTTGAGTGGCTGAAGCTGCGTTCAAACAACTTCAATTTCAGAATAGTAAACGATGCGGGTATTCTCAAGATAAGAGAGCTTAACCTTACCGCACCCGTTTTCAAGGGTACAGAGATCGTTTTCAAGGTTTCCGAAGAAGAACAGGCTAAGATCAAGGAAAACCTCGTAAACCTCACTATCCACAAGGGCGAATATATAAATCTTGTCGAATTCTGCTTTGCCTTTATCAGAAAAAAGCAGCTTGGCAGATTCGGTGAAGCGGAAAATCCCAACCGCACATTCAATGTTGCCGTTATGGATATGGGCAAGCCTCTTGCGGTATATAAGGTTATCCGTTATCAGAAAACGCCGGACGACGACCCGACAGTACGTTTCTTACAGAACGGCAAAAGCGTTATCGAATTTATCTGGCACGAAAACGAGGGCTTTGTATATCTTATTCCGTTTGCGGTTTCTTCCGCAAAGCGTGACACGCTGGTAAAAGTCCTGCTTGATAAATACAACTACTTCTCCACTTATGAGTTGACAGGTCTTATCAAGTCAACGGGAGAGGATTTCATCAAGGAAAAGCTGTCGGCATTCTTCATCAGTGTGCCGAACTCATATATTACCACTCACAGAACAGGCATCCGCCACGAATGTGAGGAGGAGGTTTCGGAAGCTATAAACCGTGATCTCAAATATATGATTGACAAGTATTCACGCTATTTCGTTATCGAGCTGCTGCCGAGAACGAATTCGGACAAATATTATATGCGCCCGAAGCACTATGTGTTTGAATTCTTCAGCAATTATCTTTCTACCAGCGTTATGGTAGGCGATCTGCGCAGTGTTTTCCAAAACAGCATCTCACTGCTTTTACCCGGAAAAAGCGAGGCTATGCCGTATTCCGAAGTAAAAGAGCTTGGTTTCTTCTCGCTCACCGACCACGTTTCAAAGCAGGAGCATGAGAACGGCTCGGCATTTACCGAGTATATCGAAGATGAACTTGTCAAGATGCGTAAGGATGTATCGGATATGCCCGAAAACATCATTATGGCAAGCTATAAGTGGGTTGACGAGGACAGTGATGAGGAAGGCAGAGAGTTCTGCTACAACTTCAATTTTGACGGTAATACATACGTTCTTGACAGCGAGAAGAATCCCGCTATCAAAGACTTCGACCTTAGCTTCGGCTTCAGAAGTATAGTCAGCCTTAAGCTCGGCAAGTATGTTATAAATGATGCCGTTGCCGATGAGGACGCACTTATCGGAGCGCTCGGTCTGTTCGATACGATGTACGGTCAGGATTATAAGATAGGAATGAGATACTACCAGTTCAACGTCCACTACCGTGACATCACCCATAACTTCGACGTTGCAAGAATGACGGTGCATAATCTCAAGCGGGCTTATGACTGTATTGTGGCGCACAAGAACAGCTTCGAGAATCACCAGATATACAACGAAGTCATAAATATGCTGATAAACACCTTCACACAGGGCAAGGATACTATGACCTTCCTGCGTGAGATGAAATCGCAGGGCAGTGACATCACGCTCCAGCTTGATATTAACAAGAAGTTCAGATTTGCCGCATACGGCAAACAGTTCATGATACCGAGCAGTATCACCAACGCCGACCTTCTTGAGATAATCGGCGACGTTTATGCGCTTATCAACTGCGGAATGTTCAACGGACGTGTATTCGACTTCCCGTTCATGAAGTCCGGCTATTCGTTCGAAAAGGCTTCGCTTATGAGCCTTCTGCGTGAGAGCAATCTGACAGATGAAAAGGTATCGGCAACTATGCCTAACCTTTATATCTGCGACCTTAAAATCCCCCGTATCGCACTTCTCGGCGAAAAAGACAAGATTATCCGTATCATAGATATAAATGACCCGATAAGCGATGAGGAGCGTCAGAGCATCACAAAGTATGTTATACTCCGTGACGACTGCACCAAACCCGAATTCGCAAAATATGTCGAATATCTGCTGGTAGGCGAGAACAACAACGTTCTCAGCCAGTTCTACTCAAGCACCGAAGAACCGAACCAGGTACTTCTTGACCAGATTCCGTACTACTATAAGCCTCTGCCGTCAATTACCGCTGAGGAGCTTCAGTATCTGCGTACAAGATACAAGTCGCTCCGCAGCCTTTCGAACCTGCGTGTTTACCGCAACTATTTTGCAAAGGATATTAACGGCACGATGTTCGGCTACGGCGGAACCTGCTCCTGCTGCGGATTTGAATCAAGCATTATAAACAACTACGTTATAAAGAGTTTTGAAGTCGGTCTGTTCAAGGACGACAGAGAAGAAAAGTTCAAATTCTCTCTTTATATGTGCGCTAACGATTCCTATGCGGCAAGCGGCTGGATCATCGAGGATATAAGCATAGGCGGAATGAGTCCTTTCGTATGGCTTGATGAGATTTCAAGCTGTGAGGTCATTCCTCCCGAATTCCTGCTCTGCTCCATCAAGTACCGTTGTCAGCTGACCTACGATATAATAGGCAGTGAGGGACGTGAAAAGGGAGAGATCGTTACTATGGAAAGCGTCAGCGACGGTGAACAGAAGACGATGGACATCATACTTTCACCGCTGATGATGGCTAAGTGGATCGAGGATAACCTGTCAGACGAATACGACACTGCCGAATCTGCAAACAGCGAATCAAACGAAACAACAGCACAGTTTTAAGTGAAAACCGCCCTGCGAAAGCAGGGCGGTTATTTCAAACGGCATAAGCGTACATCTATTCTTGCAAAATGGTTCGAATATGATTGTATGCTACGAATTGCCGTAGCTTAATGTAAATCTCCGTTACCGGTACAAACTAAGCCCGTATGTCATAATCATGGCATATGGGCTATTGAATTTATCACTTTTTTATGGTATACTAGAATTAAATAATTATATGTATTTGAGCCGACTTTAGAGTACGGAAATCCATTGCACCGGAATACGTACTCTTTACTTGATATGAACAAGGTCTGCCTGATCATTTTTTCTTATAGCTGTAACTTAATATTTTTCTCGGTCAACAATAACGAATTTTCCGTCGGAACCGGAAAATTCGCAAGAAGTTGCGAATTTTATCTATAAATTTGCTGAAATATGTTGACTTTTTGAATTGTGCAGTGTATAATACTAAGTGATTAGGCATACCTTTAAAGGTATGTTTTCATGAAAATCAGCTATAAGAAATTGTGGATCAGACTAATTGAAAAAGATATATCCCCGGCGACGCTCAGAAAAGATCTCAATATAGCGACAGGTACAATGACCAAGCTCCGCAAAAACGAGGAGGTGGCTTTATCGGTACTGCTTCGTATCTGTGAGTATCTTGACTGCAACATCGGCGATATATGTGATGCAATCCCCGATACCGACAGGTATACGGACTGATTTGTCTTACCCATAATTAAAAAACGGCTTTAGTTTCGATAAAGCCGTGAAGCAGAGGGAGAAAAAATATATGGCAATATGCAGTAAATGCGGCTCGCAGTTACCGGACGGTGCAAAATTTTGTCTGAACTGCGGCGCACAAAGCTCCGGCTCACCGGAAAACTCACAATCATATCAGGCAGGCAACTCAAAACGTGAAACTGTTTTTGAAGGCGAAATACATAAATGTCCGTCATGCGGAGAAGTGCTGGGCGCTTTTGTAACCACCTGTCCGTCATGCGGCTATGAAATAAGAGGCGGAAAATCATCGGCATTCTTACATGAATTCTCTATGTCACTCGCAAACGCAGCATCAGACGAGCAGCGTACATCTCTTATCAGAAATTTTCCCGTTCCGAACACCAAGGAAGATATATTTGAATTCTCACTTGAGGTATTTTAAGGGATTTAATAACTGTTATATCTTGTTATAAAAATTGCGGGGAACCCTGAAAATACTAAAGTTTTTGTGGGTGCCCTTTCCGTCACATCTTGTATTTTGTTATATCGTTTTACCCTTGGTTACGCCCTCTAATAAGGGAAAAAACAAGGGAAAGAATTAGCACAACGTAGCGTAGAATTCCTTTAAAATACGGAACTCTACGCTACGTTTGTAGACAAAAAAGCTTGTTTTTGTTATAATAAGACCCGAAAGGAGGACAAGCATGGATCTGAATAAAATAGGTAAGTTTATTTCAGAGGAAAGAAAGAAGAAAAATTATACGCAGAAGCAACTTGCAGATATTCTTAATATTAGTGACAGAACAATTTCCAAATGGGAATGCGGCAAAGGATTTCCGGAAGTTTCATTGTTGCAGCCCCTTTGTAAGGCGCTGGGAATTTCGGTGAATGAGTTGCTGACGGGTGAACGCTTGGATAAAGAGAATTATATGAAAAAGGCAGAACAAAAAATGGTTCATCTGGTAGAAGAAAAGAAAGAGAACAGAACGAAATTAATTCTGATTCTGTTAATGGGACTTATATCCATCATTTCTTTTGTGACGCTGATTGTTGTTGTAAATACATATGCGGAAGTAATAAGCAATCCGGCGAAAGGTATATTGGTGTTTATTGCATGTGCCGTTTTTACGGTTGGTTTGCTTGCACTGATGGAGGGAGGACGCACATTTGGATATTATAAGTGTTTACATTGTGAAGAAACCTTTGTTCCCGGCTTCATTAACTATACAGTAGGAATGAATATCGTTGCGTTAAGAATGATGCGATGCCCGCATTGCGGCAAATGGAGATGGTGTCTGAAAGTACTGACAAAGAAAGAGAGAGATGAAGATGAAAGTGAAGGAACGTAATAAAATAATAATACAGATGGTAATTGCAATCATCGGTGTGGTTGGTGGTTTGTTGGGAGTAAATGCATTTAATCAATATGTGCTTATGAGTCTTCCGCTTGTTGTTCGTATGGTTTTGATGATTGTAACATATTTACTGATTGCATTGGTTCCCTTTTGTATTGTGATATTTAATAAGGAAAAGTGGTCGGATTACGGTTTTTCCAAAGAGAAGATAGGATATCAGTTGTTGATTGGTCTTGCCATTGCTTTGTGTATGTCATTCGTATTTACAGTAATACCGCATCTGATCGGAAAGAGTGACTGGGTGAATAATCAACATATATATATTTATGCATGGCAGTATATATATGATTTTATCCAATGTATTGGTGCAGTTGCGCTGGTGGAGGAGTTTGTTTTTCGCGGATTCTTCTACAAGAAGTTAGAAACACTTTTCGGTTCCGCCGTAGGTGCGATTATAGGTTCGTCCATTTTGTTTGGTTTGTTTCATTTCTTGGGCGGAAATATCGGACAAATAATATTAACAGGTTTTATTGGCGCAATCTTTTGTATCTGTAGAGTTAAAATTAAGAATTGCACGTTGTTGTCGGTTATTATCGCGCATGGTGTATACGATGCACTGATTACAGTATGGCTGAATGTTTTTACTTAAGCGACTAATTTATATATGAGTAGAAATACCACGGAGTACAAATCGAAGATTTGTGCGAAGGGTGTATTTCGCTCTGCGAGGCATGAAAATATTTTAAAATTCTATTGGAAAAAGGAAATACTTGTGGTATTATGTGCATAGGATATAACTGTAATGCATTACAGTTTTGGTCTGGGCGAAAGCTCTTTGGACCACCGCAGGCGGGAAGAATTTCCCGCCATTTTTACTATGCTCGTAAGTTTTGATGGAGTTTATGGGCTCTTTGTCAATAGTTGGGGTACAAAAAAATAGAAAATTGCGTCAGCGGGTTCGGATCAAGAATCCGCTGATAATTTTTGATGAGAAAAAATGTGGAGAATACGGTTACGGAATCTTCTGAAATTTCTGTAACCGTAAGCATTTCTCTTTAAAACTTTGACTTTGTTGTTGCAGCCTTCTGTAAAGCCGTTTGTGTAACTGTAAGCAAATGAACTGATAATACCGTCAAACCATGATTTCAGCGTTCGAGCGCAATACCGAAAATCTTCAAGCGAACTTATCTCGGCAATATGTATCCACTCTGACAGCATTGCTTCAGCCTGTTCGGCATTGCTTCGCAAAACAGTGAAAAATTTTTCTTTTAGGCAGTGTGCGTCCATAATATCCGCCGAATACGAGAGCATAATATTCACGGCTTGTTTGTCTGCATCATTTAAGCTGTTAAAAGGCTTGATGAGCAGTGAACGTGAACGCTTGAAATACTTTCTCATGCTGTCACCAAGTGATTGCTGAGCCTTTTTTCTGACTCTTTCAAATGCCCATATTACTTGCCGTATCCAGTGATATTTGTCTACAATTTTTGTTGCGCCGCCGAACAGATTGTCTGCCATTCTGAAATACGGTTTCCACATATCAGAGACAAAGAAACGCACATTCCGACGCTGTTCATTCTCATATTTTTTGAAATATGAATTCAAGTCGTTCTCAAATCTTGTCGGTAAAATATCAAGCACTATTCTGTTTTTAGGGTCGGTCAGAATGCACTGATATTTTTCTCCGGAAGCATTGCCTTTAAACGCATCAATAGCCAGTACTTCGGGCATTTCGCTTATGTGCGGATAATTCACATTGTCAAAAATCCTCTGCACTGTGGTTGCTGATATATCCGCTTCTTCAGCCACGCTTTTGTATGTACGGACATCAATTAATTTTATTATGACATCCCCTATCAAACGCTTCGTCATACGTTGATATTTGCCTACAAATTCGTTATGTTCGTAGAAACGTTTGCCGCACTTGTTGCAACGATACCGGCGCTTTTTCAAAATGATTACACAGCGCTTGCCGAGTATCGTTAAGTCTTTTATTCGCTGTGTCCGATAATCATGTATTGTCCCTGTTGCAGCGCCGCAACAGGGACAATACTGTTCGCATCGGCACAATTGACCATATATCAGCTTTTCTGTTTCTGTTTCCTCAATTTTTTCGACTTCAAAGTCTTGCAAATTCAGCAATTTTGTTGTATTATCTTTATAGAGCATATCGGTCCTCCGTTGATTTGGTTTTGCAATTTCTATTTTAACGGATTTTTAACCAATATGCTCTACTTTTTTTAAATTTTTTTATTTTATTTTTATGCTTGGCTCTTGGTTTCCCCAACATTTATTATAGAGCCAAAAAATATTGGTTTTTCGACAGACTGAACCGCCCTGCTTTCGCAGGGCGGTTATTTTTTATGTATAAGGCCGACTGAAAATCAACAGTTAAAAGCGGTCTGTTGTCATATCCCGCATTCGTGCCTGAGCATCTTTTCACGGACAGACTGCGAAAATTTACGGCTAACAGGAATTATTACACCGCTGTCAAGCTCGATCTGTTTTGTTGTATATGAAACGATATGATGGATATTCACCGCATAGCTTTTATGGCACTGTATGAAATACGGCGGAAAAGCCTCGAGCACATCGGACAGCTTGCTTCTGACAGACTTGTTTTCGCCCGATGTAACTATAATAAGGGTGGGGGCATTGCTCTCAAGGTATAAAGTCTGCATAGGCTCTATGAAAAGCGTTTCCGAATTAACCGTTACGGCAATCCGGCTTTTCTCCTTATCGGAATCAAGCGCCGTTCTCAGCTTATCCATCGCTCTTTTCAGATTCACATCAAGATTCTGTTTGTCAACCAATGCAAACGGAATGAGGTTCTTCCCTGCAAGAAAAATCTCCTCGCAGTATTTGAGCGAATATGCCGTCAGGAATATTATTCTTATATCCGGATACAGATTGCTTATCTGCTCGGCGACCATAATCCCGTTTTCCGAATTGTCAAGCTCAATATCCATAAAAACAGCCGCTATATCCTCAGTGCCTGCGCTGAGCCTTTTTAAAAGCTCCTTTCCGCTGAGGAAACATTCGGGTACCGCTTCGGTATTATCCCTTATGTATTTTTCTTCATTTACAAGGCAGTTTTTATCATCGTCACATATCAGTATTATCATTCTTGATCTTTTCCTTTTATTCTTATCGACAATGCCGTGCTGAATTTCTTCTCCTTACAGGTAAACAGCACATCGCCGTCATATTTCTGCACTATATTCCGTATTATCTCCGTGCCGTAGCCGTGATTCTTGTTTGCCTTTGTGCTGGGCAGTTTCTCCGTGCTTTCAAAGTCGGGCATATCGGCGTAATTTGAAACGGAAATATATATTCTCCCATTCTCCTCTTTTATCTTTATGCCAATACTCTTATCGCTCTCCGCCGCTTTCGCTCCCCTTATCGCATTGTCAAGCATATTGACAATAAGACAGCATAAATCAACGTCATCTATCGGAATATCATTGCTAAGGCTCGCATCACAGTTAAGCGTCACGCCCGATTCTTTTGCGGTATTCGACTTATCCCACAGAATCGCATTAACGATATTGTTAGCACAGTAGAACGGCATTTTGTTGCTCTGATTTTTACGGCTGAGTTCATCAAGCATTTCCTTTCCCTTTTCGGATGTATCGGGATAGGTGTAGAGGTTCATCGCCGTTGTGAGAACGTTGTTGAAATCGTGGCGGTACTTCATTATTTCGTGCTGAAGCTCGTTGATTTTTTCATAATAGCGGTACTGCGTGCTACGCTCATATTCAAGCTGTTCGTTCCTCATTTTCGTTTCGTACAGCTGTGAATTCTGGATAAGGCCTCTGTAGCACAATACATCGCTTATTACGCAGATCACAACGCAAATCAGCGTGAAATACATAATTTCCGGCGTTGCATTATCGGTGTTAGCCATAATCAGCTTCATTATCACACATAAAATCAACACCTGACTTTCCGGAAAAAACATAAAAATCACAGCCCGCTTGTTGATGGATTTTCTGTCACGTATTCTTTTGATAATGCAATGTTCAAAATACATCAGAATACCGTATATAATCAAATCTATATCCGCAAAAAGCAGTGCGGGATATGTTAAGTGTCCGATGTCAAACGAAAATTCCGGAAATATGACGAATATTACAGCAGTTGTGATGGTATCAAATATAATCAGCGAAAGGTAAACCAGCGTTCCTATGAAAATACGGTATCCGACCGCATCGGTATGAAAAAAATATACTGTAAATAAGAACCAGCGCTACCGCAAGCACAAAATCGAAAAATTCAAGCTTGTACTTTTCTCTCATATACTGCCCAAACAGACCCGCAAACAAATACACCGTATTTATTGCGATAAACTGAATATACTTGTTATACTTAGCCGTAAGATTGATTTCGATAAATCCGAATACAAGCAAAGCAGATGGTATGAACCTGAAAATTATTTCTACTATCAGCGGTACTGTCATAATATCTCCCATTTAATTTTATATAGTAACAATTTAATGTGCTGAATTTATAATACAATTTTCTTGATGCTTTGTCAAGTCAGAATGGCAATATAGTCTTATCAAATCTTAAAATTAATATATAATCCAACTTGTAGAAAAAGTTTGTTTTTCAAAAAAAGTGCTTGTTCTCAATCCCTATCCCCAAACCCCTTTCCCCGGG
>OHNZ01000363.1_pt1 | contig 30670 bp, 28 predicted proteins | sample 1569761 | NCBI WGS metagenome assembly OHNZ01 (sample SAMEA3879562, study PRJEB24766) | human gut metagenome | biome: human-associated habitat; feature: feces | place: USA | collected 1985/1987
CAAAAGATTTAATGGTAAAATGTTCTCAGACGTGCGGTGCGCCGCAAGCCGTGCTTTTGCACGGCAAAATCCGCTTCGGCGGATTTTAAGTCTGGGGTTATTATACCACCGGTTTTTCGCTATGTCAACCGTTTCGGATAAGAATGATTTTTTTGCCTATGGCGTTTTGCAAATTTCCTTAAAGATTAATTAATTTTATTAAATTAAATTATTGACTTCTGCCTAATATTGTGCTATTATTAAGAAAAGTTTCAGGGAGGTATAAACATGAACGAACAGAACAATTATCAGCAGCCTGTTGAACAGAACTTTCAGCAGGGCGATCAGCAGCAGCCTGCACCGCAGTATCAGCAGCCCGCACCGCAGTACCAGCAGCCCGCACCGCAGTACCAGCAGCCCGCACCGCAGTATCAGCAGCCCGCACCGCAGTATCAGCAGCCCGCACCTCAGTATCAGCAAAGCTACGGACCGGTAAGACAGCTCAATACACACAGAGGTCTGATTAAGCTGATTTTGTTAACAATTATAACTTTCGGAATTTATCCGTTAGTTTTCTTTTCCGGAATTTCAGAAGATATAAATCTTATCGCAAGCAGATTTGACGGAAGAAAGACAATGCACTACTGCCTTATGGCATTTATCATCGGACCGCTTACATTAGGTATCGGCTTTATCGTATGGTTCCATAACCTTTCTTCAAGAATGGGCAACGAGCTTGCAAGACGTGGTATAGCATATTCCTTCGGCGCTACGGATTACTGGCTCTGGAACGTTCTGGGAAGCCTTATCATTATCGGACCGTTTGTTTATCTGCACAAGCTCGCAAGAGCGTCTGTGCTTCTTGCAGAAGACTATAATATCAGAGGCTGAGCCGATACATATTAACATATTGTATAAACACAAGCAAAGTCACAAGGGGCGATTTTCGGATCGCCCCTGATTTTTTTATTTATTATTAAATACGGCTATTTCATCAATATGGCTGTATATATAATCCTGTGCCTGCTTTGAATAGACAACCGCCGTATACTCTTCGCCACGCTGTGATGTGCGTTGCCTTGTTTCTATTCCGAGCTTCACACCCTGCTCGGTAGGCAGTCTGGTTTTTCTGCCGCTTGGAAGCTCGGTGTTTTCAAGTATGCCTTGTTCCTCAAGCCATTTTGATACAGAGCCTGTTTTAAGCGTACCCGACTTTTCTTCATCAACATAAGAATTGATATTCTGCGTTATATCTGTTGCCGTAACGAATTTCTCCGTCGATGTAAGTTTCTGACGCATTTCGTCTGTGACCTCAAACGGCAGTCTGTTACGTTTTTCTCTCGGCAAGCCGTTCATTTCCGCTATTGCGTCTATGTTGTCAAGCACAAACTGCTGTGCCGCAGGGCTGAGCATTATTGCATATCTCGGAAAACCGCCCGGAGTGAAATATTCGTTAAGCCGTATACCTTCAGAAATGCCGTTTTCGGTCGGTACTCTTTTGAGCTTGCCGTTAGGCAGTGTTTCTTCCGTCAGCATACCTATCACGGTCAGCCAGTCGGCAATCGCAGAGCCTTTCAGCTTTACGGAAACATCGCTGTCAATATGCTTATTTATCATATCGGTAAAGGTTGACAGTGATACTTCGTTTATAAAGCATCTGAATTTTGACCGTGCCTCATCGGTTATTACCACACTGCCACGCTTATGCGGCCTTACGTATTCGGTGACTTGCGGCTTTGCCACCTCTCCGCCGTTTTCGATAACCTTTTCAAGTATTCCCGAAATGTAGAAAAAACAGCGTGACAGCTTGACGTTATTGATAATATCGCCGTCCGGCACAGGCTTGTCGGTAAAAGGGTCTATTCCGTTTGCGAGCTTGTCTATGTATTCCTTGGCGTGCTTCATAGTGTCGAGTTCTGTAGGCATAAATGCTCCTCCTGTAATATGATAATTATATTTTAGCATATATAGGCTTTGTTTTCAATACAAATATGGATTTCTTGACATATCTTTCTGCCTGTGATATTATGTAATAAAGATTATCCCTATCGTGAAAGGAGCTTAAATGCGGCAACTGTTCAACAAAAGCGGCATGATAACAGTATTTTACTCTGCCGTGCTCACACTCTGCACCATTCTTATGTCATTATTCTTCAATATCAGCTCTTCGGATATCACCGACCGTTTTTCGGACGATGCCGTATTGCTTGAGATCACTCAGGATAACTACAGCGATAACGCTCTTTCCTACAGTGATATTGCGGATATCCTAGCGAAAAACAAAGCACGAGGAGCTATGCTTATCAACGCGTCCGGCAAAGGCTATGCGCTGTTCAATTATTCGGACAGCGACCTGTCATATGCGCTTATGAATAGCGATGATATCAGGAGTGATACTCCAAAGGCCGTTGTTTCGACCGGGAAGCTGACGCAGACTATGGATATCGGCGGTAAGCAGACTATAAATCTGTTTTCTTCCGATCACGAGGTCATCGGAACGGATATTTATTCCGGCGCAAACTCATTAAACGCCTATACGACAAATTTCGCCGGGGTCGCAAAAAGCACGGTAATATTTCAGAATATAACTCTTATCGCCGACTGCGGTGAAGGTACGGCATACATTGCAAATAATATAAGAAACGACATAGAAACTGACCGTGATACGATAAGCTGCTCTGTAAACGCTCAGTCGGACGTTAAAACTGCGGCAGGCGGCACTAAGGGCTTGTCTGCTGTGACCGTTGTAATAGTAGCTCTTACAGGTATCTGCCTTATACTAAGCTCCGGGGTATTTATGTCGGCGTGGCTTGACTCAAAGCAGTCGGAAATGGTCGCACGCAGGATATGCGGCGCTGACAGTGACGACATACGAAAGCTGATATTCTTATACGCCGTTATTGCCGATGTGGCAGGAATGGCAGTCGGTTTTCTGCTGACCTTTATTATATCGCTCATTCCGCAGGTCACCTTCTATCTCGGAAGCATTCGTCTTTCATACGGCTTGCTTATCGCAGTTATACTTACGGCTGTAAATATAATAACCGCTTACAGACAAAGTGTAAAATACAGCGGCAAAATGATAAACAGCCTGAGGAGGGAATAATATGCGTAACGAAAAAATCCAACTTATTATAAATGATATACGCTCTTCTCTTCCCCTCTATCTGCTGATATTCTGTCAGCTTCTGCTTGTATTCTATGTTGTGAGCTCGGGCTGTGATTTCTTATCCGAGGCAGGAAACGGCACTGCCGCTCAGGATATTTCGTATGACAGCCGCAACGATAACTATTATGTAAAATCGAAAACGGACGATGAGATCACAATGGCAATTTCGGGCGAAACAAACGAGCTTTCATATTACATAGGCGCAAACTACAAAACCGTAGACTTTGCATATCTTGATAGTCTTGTATACGGTGATAACATATCGGGAGATATTTATGATGTGTACGGAGTAACTCCCACTTTTTTCGATTATTACAATATAACGGTCGCACAAGGCAGACTGTTCTCCGATGATGAATACGGCGGTGACGGCAATAACATTCCCGTTGTAGTCGGAAGCACAGCCGCAGACGGATATTCGATAGGAGATAAATATCTTGGCAAATACGAAATAGTCGGCATTCTGAAGCCCGGACAATATACATATATGGTATCGTACGGCGATATGGAGGCAACATCTGTTGACACGGCAATATATATGCCGATAATGAGCACGGAATTTCTTAAAGAAAACGGTATCGATTACCCCACATTGCTTATTTTCGCGGAAAATAAAAACGCACTTTCGGCGATCAACGAAAAAGCCGCAGAGCTCGGCATTTACGGCTATAATTTCATTTCAATAAACGATATGATAAAACAGCGCTCCGATACATTTTTACAAAACAGCGCCATTATGATCATAATCGGAGTGATAATACTTGTGCTTTGTCTTTTAAGCCTTATCGAAACGATGCTCACATATGTCAGAAAAAATATATCCGAGCTTCTGATACACGTCATATGCGGCGCTACAATAAACGATATTATTTTAAGGGTCGGAGCGGGAGCATTTTTCGCGGTATTTTTAAGCGGCGCGATAATGGCTGCAATCCTGCACACGTTGACAGCAACTATTGCGATAATTATTACCGGAATAATCGCTGTAATAGTTTCTCTTATACCTGTTGTAACAACACTGAAAAAGAAGTCGCTTATAATCGCCGTGAAGGAGGAAAAGCTATGATAAGCGTAAAAAATCTCACAAGAAATTTCTCGTCGGGCGAGGCTGAGGTCAAAGCGCTGAAAGGCGTAAGCTTTGATATAAACAGCGGAGAGCTTGTCGCGATAATCGGAAAAAGCGGAAGCGGAAAATCCACCCTGCTCAATATTCTCGGACTGCTTGATAAGCCGACAGGCGGCGAATACGCTATAAACGGCAAAAATGTATCTTCTGTCGGAGAAAAACAGCAAGCCGGGCTTCGCAACGCTGTTATCGGCTTTGTAATACAGGACTTTGCACTGGTCGAAAAATACACGGTAAAGCAAAACGTGCGCATACCTCTGATATATACAAAAAAGCAGATCGACAAGGAAAAAGCGGTAAGGCTTGTTTTGCAGAAGGTCGGGCTGTCCGATAAGATATCGACCCCCGTATTCAAGCTTTCGGGCGGTCAGAAGCAAAGAACCGCTATTGCAAGAGCTATAGTAAACGAGCCTGAGATCATACTTGCGGACGAACCCACAGGCGCTCTTGACAGCGATACAGCCGATGAGATAATGCGTATTTTTGAAACCCTCAGCCGCGAGGGTAAAACCGTCATTATAGTAACTCATGACAAGGATATCGCGTCACGCTGTAAAAGAATAATCGAGATATCGGACGGAGTTATAATAAGCGACAGGAAAAACGTAATCTGAACACCAAAAATTTCATCTGATATTTAAAAAATCTCCGAACATAATAATGTTGCAAGGTCAAAAGGACCTGCATAACAAATACGGAGGAAAACAACAATGGCTAGTACCAATAAAAAGAACAAGGCAGCATTAAACAGCATCAAGATGCAGGCTGCAAGCGAAGTAGGCGTACCCCTTAAGGATAACGGTTACAACGGCGACCTTACTTCAAAGCAGGCAGGTTCAATCGGCGGTCAGATGGTCAAGAAGATGATCGAATCCTACGAAATGTCAAACAAGCAGTAACCTGAAATATTGCGATCGGTCCGGTGCCATTCAACAGGCATCGGACCGATTTATTTGCATAATAATATACGCACGGACTTTTAATGAAAGAAATCCGCTCAAAAAATTCAAATAATGCGAAAAAGATATTGAACTTTTGCAAGAATAGTGCTATAATTTTCTTTGTACAATTAGTCGGTACTGCAAGCATACATAATTTTCCTGCGATTTCATCGGACAGATGCTGAAAGGAAACGGTATTTCGCTTGCATTAGGCAGACGAGCTGCCGCTATGGCGGAAATTACGGCGAGAAAATCGCTTTCAGGAAGGAATGTTTTTACAATGGAAATCAAAATTGAGAAAACTAAAACACCTAAGGCAAAGCCCGTTGACGAAACAAAGCTCGGTTTCGGTCACATCTTTACCGATCATATGTTCGTTATGGAATATGACACGGGCAAGGGCTGGCATGACGCAAGAATAGTCCCCTACGGGGATATTTCTATTTCACCTGCCGCTATGGTTCTTCACTACGGACAGGAAATTTTCGAGGGTATGAAGGCGTACAGAACTCCCGACGGCAACATTCAGTTCTTCCGTCCGGAAGAAAACTTCAAGAGAATGAACATCTCCGCTGAGCGTCTTGTTATCCCTCAGTTAAACGTTGACGATTGCTTACAGGCTCTCCACGAGCTTGTAAAGATAGATGCGGACTGGGTACCTCATACAGACGGTGCTTCGCTTTACATACGTCCGTTCATATTCGCCGCAGATCCGTTCCTCGGCGTTCGTCCCGGCGACAAGTATTACTTTATGATAATCATGTCACCCTCAGGCGCATATTACGCTTCCGGCCTTGATCCCGTTAACATCTATGTTGAAACAAACTATGTCCGTGCGGTAAGAGGCGGTATGGGCTTCACAAAGACAGGCGGTAACTACGCCGCATCGCTTATCGGTCAGGACGAGGCTCACAAGCAGAACTACTCACAGGTACTGTGGCTTGACGGTGTTGAGCGTAAGTACATTGAAGAAGTAGGCGCTATGAACATCTTCTTCGTAATCGACGGCGAGGTCGTTACTCCCGCACTCCAGGGCTCTATCCTTTCAGGTATCACAAGAAAGTCATCTATAGAGCTGTGCAAGAAGTGGGGACTTAAGGTAAGCGAAAAGAGAATCACTATCCAGGAGATCGCAGACGCTTACGATGCAGGCAAGCTGAATGAAGTATTCGGTACAGGTACAGCCGCTGTTATCTCACCTGTAGGCCACTTAAAGTGGGGCGATAAGGTTATGCTTATCAACGACAACAAGATAGGACCTATCTCTCAGCGTCTTTACGATACAATGACAGGTATGCAGTACGGCAAGCTCCCCGATGAAATGGGCTGGATCGAAAAGCTGTAAGGCGCAGTAAGTTCCGACCTTTTTATATGTCGGTAATATACGCCAAACGGCGAAACGGTCGGAGACCAACACTATTTAAAACGAATTATATGGCAGACAAGCACGACAGCGCAGATACGTTGCCGTGCACTGCTTTTAAATGCAAAACATGAAAGGAAATTTCGCACATGAAAAACACAGAAAAAACCATGGATAAGCTGGTCGCTCTCTGTAAGGGCAGAGGCTTTATATATCCCGGCAGTGAGATATACGGAGGACTTGCAAACACATGGGATTTCGGACCTCTCGGCGTTGAGCTGAAGAACAACATCAAGTCCGCATGGCGTAAAAAATTCATACAGGAGTGCAAGTACAACGTAGGTCTTGACAGTGCTATCCTCATGAACCCTCAGACATGGGTAGCATCAGGTCATATCGGCGGATTTTCCGATCCCCTTATGGATTGCAAGGCTTGTAAGACACGTCACAGAGCGGATAATCTTATCGAGGACTTTGACGGCACAAACTGTGCAGGTTGGTCAAACGAGCAGATGATGGATTATATCCGTGAAAAAGGCATCACCTGCCCCAACTGCGGCAAGACTGATTTCACAGACATAAGACAGTTCAACCTTATGTTCAAGACATTCCAGGGTGTTACAGAGGACTCAAAGAGCGAACTTTACCTCCGTCCCGAAACAGCGCAGGGTATCTTCGTAAACTTCATGAATATCCAGCGTACTACCCGTAAAAAAGTACCTTTCGGTGTTGCACAGGTAGGTAAGTCTTTCAGAAACGAGATTACTCCCGGCAACTTCATCTTCCGTGTAAGAGAGTTTGAGCAGATGGAACTTGAATTCTTCTGCAAGCCCGGCACAGACCTTGACTGGTTCTATTTCTGGAAGGACTACTGCAAGAAGTGGCTCCTGTCCCTCGGCATAAACGAAGAAAACTTAAGACTGCGTGATCACGACCAGGAGGAGCTTTGCTTCTACTCAAAGGCTACAACCGACTTTGAATATCTGTTCCCGTTCGGCTGGGGCGAGCTTTGGGGCGTTGCGGACAGAACCGACTACGACCTTACACAGCACATCAAGACAAGCGGTCAGAAGATGGAATATTTCGATCCCGAAACAAACGAGAAGTACGTTCCTTATGTTATCGAGCCTTCGCTCGGTGTTGAGCGTCTGTTCCTTGCAGTTATCACTGAGGCTTATGACGAAGAACAGCTCGAGGACGGCACAACAAGAAACGTTATGCACTTCCACCCCTACTTAGCTCCCGTCAAGGCGGCAGTTCTGCCCCTGTCAAAGAAGCTCGCAGACAAGGCGGGCGAGATCGCAGACGAGCTGTCAAAGTACTTCTGCGTTGACTATGACGATGCAGGCGCTATCGGCAAGAGATACAGAAGACAGGATGAGATCGGTACTCCCTTCTGCATCACATACGACTTCGACAGCGTTGAGGACGGTTGCGTAACAGTCCGTGAACGTGACTCTATGAAGCAGGAAAGAATGCCTATCGCAGATGTAAAGAAGTACATCGAGGACAGAATTGCGTTCTGATAAGATAGATGATATGATATAGCAAAACGAGGTGCCAACGCACCTCGTTTTTTATTTTCATAATACTTCTCCCCCTCTTGCATTTCTTTCCCCTTTATGCTATACTTATCCTTAACCGAATATCGAAAATACGGTACGAAAGGCTTTTTGCCCGGTAGGTAATAGGGAATCCGGTGAGAATCCGGAGCAACCGTCATTACTGTATCTGAGCCTATGCTCACAAGTCAGAATACCCCCGTATTTTTCGGCATTGTCTCTTGGACGAGGAAGAAGTACAGCCGATCTTCAGCTAAGGCTGTACCTGTATGCTTTTTTGAGCCTACCGTATGGCTTATGTTTGCTGTGCTTAAAGATCAGTTGTGCTTTCACTTTTTTGTGAAGGCATTTTTTATTGCCGTTTTTCGTATTTGTTTACGGAGGTGACGTTATGGCGGATGAAAAATTCAGCAAGGCTGTCGCTATGCTTTGCGAAAAGTATGAACAGCTTGGCACTCTGCCAAAACGCTCCGATTTTACTCCAAGCGAAGTCTGCTTTATAAAGCAGAAGCTGGGACCGTGGACAAGGGCGCTTGAAGCCGCAGGGCTGAAAGAGCCTCCGGCGGTTTCAGCAAAGGAGAAAAGCCGTGAAAAGCGTGAACGCTCCAGGCAAAGAAGAAAAGCGGCAAAACGCAGATTAGACGGTTAAGCCTTACGGCAAAAAAGAATAAAGGAAGGTAAAACTATGACAAATGTAAAGAAATTTACAGCAAAAGTGACAGCTTTACTGCTGGCGCTTTCACTGGCACTGCTGTCAGTACCGCAGGTGAGCTTTACTGTATTTGCCGATGACGATCTCGGAAGCGTCCGTGTTATTGTAGAAAACACAACGTTTACTGAAGCGGTCAGCGGCGGTAACGCTCCTGCGTGGACAGGCACCAAGGTCGACAAGTGGGTATCGCTTGACAAGACCTCAAGTGCAATGACCTGCATAAAGGACGCTATCGAAAGCTCCGGCTTTACTCAGCAGGGCGCAGACGACGGCTACATAAGCGAGATCGCAGGACTTGCGGCGTTTGACGGCGGCTCGATGAGCGGCTGGATGGGTACGCTCAACGACTGGTTTACAAACGAAGGCTTAACAGCCTATACCGTTGCTAACGGCAAGCTTGCAAGCGGCGATGAGATCCGTATGCAGTACACTATGGACTGGGGCGCAGACCTCGGCAGTGACTGGAGCGGAACAGATACATCGCTTAAAGCGATAAGCAGCGATTACGGCACGCTTTCCCCCGAATTCAGCGCAAAGACCTATAATTATACTCTTACTGTTCCTTTCGGCACAAAGAGCATCAATTTCCGTCCTACCGCACTGAACAAGAATTCCAAGACAGTAAGCAAGATCGGCGACAAGACGCTGAGCCTTACAAAACCTACTGAAATAAAGGACGGCGATGTTATCACCGTTACTATAGGTGAGGGTGCAACAGCAAGCACTTATAAGGTAACAATAAAGGAGGGTACAAGACCCGCCGCACGTTTTGACAGCTTTGCACTTTCGGCTTTCTCGCTTGACGGTTGGGACAATGACGCTTTCGACCCCGAAAAGCTCGAATACGATGTAAAGATAAAGTCTTACAGCACATCATCCTTCTATATCAACAGCAGCACTAAGTTCAACAGCGATCTTCTGAAGTGCTATGCGGTATATACCGATATAAACGGAGTTGCACAGAGAAACGAGATAAAGTCCGGCAGCTTCAACAGCATTTCAAACATTCCCTTCGGTCTGACGAGGCTTGTTTTAGAGCTTTGCTACATTGACGACGAAAGCATAAAGACGCAGTATGTGTTCAACATAACACGTCCCTATGACTACACTGCGGAAATCGCAAGCACAAGCGGCATCACGCTTGTTCCTGCCGGCAGAGAGCTGTATGCGACAAAGTACAACGGCTTTGCAGAAGGAACGGTTTTCAGAAATGACGAAAACGGCAATGTGACCGATACGACCGGCACAAATGCAGAATGCCACAGCTACACAGCCTATGTTTTGGGAAACACCGACGGCGTTGCACTTACTCTTAACGGCAAAACCGCAAACGTTCATTTCAGAGCGAAGGCTGACGGCGAATACACAGAACTTAAAAGCGGCGAAACAACTCCCGCATATTCCTTCGGCAAGGACGGCACTGTTACAGTATCTATAGATGCGGTTTCAGACGGCGATTATCTTACAGACAAGTTTGATGACGCAGACAAGATAACAAGCTACAAAATAAAGCTCGTAAAGGCTGATGTTTCTATAAAGAACGTACACTTTGCCGAGCTTAAAAGCGAACACGGCGATATGTATCCCGCATTCGACCCTTCACTTCTCAGCTATAATATAGTTATAGCAAATGACGCAGAATTCCCCACAGTATATTTCAAGGTTGCTGACGGTTGCACAATTAAGATAGGTAACGATGCTGCAACAGCGGACGAAAACGGCGTTTACAGCCTTGTAACCAAGAGCGCCAACACTACTGTAACGGTGACAGACGGTACTCTTTCAGAAAGCTATACTATCAAGGCTACAAAGAGAAGCAAGTATGACGTACCCGACAAGGTCGTTGATTATCTTTGCATCAACAGCCAGTACACCAACGTTTCCTACGGTGTAGGCCCCGAGCAGACGCTCGCAGGCACTACAAAATCACTCGGTAACTTCGGCGGTTATATCACATATTACTATGAAAACCCCGTAACAGACGACCCCTCAAACCCCTACGGCCTTGACTTCTACGCTTACGGCAACAGCTTTGTAAGCGGTGGAAGTGCGGCTGAAAGCGGACAGGTATATGTTTCTGAGGACGGCAAAACATGGTATGCACTCGCAGGAAGTGAGCATTTCGAAGCTACGACCATCACCGATTACGAAGTAACATACAAAAAGACAGCGGGCGGTAAGACAAGCTGGACGGACAATCAGGGCAACTCAAATGACGGCTCAAAGCAGACAGGCAGATGGATTTCACCCAGCGTTTATTATATGAACGATCTTGCAAATAGCGATACTGTCACGCTCAGAGGCGTTGTTATCCCCAGCGTTCAGGGCAGTATACAGGGCGACAGCTCTACAGCTTCCTTTGTAGGCACGACAAGATTCGGCTATGTTGACTACTTCAAGAACGGCACAATCGGCGCTAATGTAAACGCATACAGCGAAAACGCCGAATCAAACGGTTTCGACTTAAAGTGGGCGGTAGATGAAAACGGCAACCCCGTTACATTCAAAAACGGCATTCACTATATAAAGATACAGACAGCAAGTAACATCTGGGCAGGCGTATTCAACGAGAAATCGACAGAGGTTTCTTATGTTGTAAGAACAACTGCAAACGAGCAAGAGATCGGCACAACATCGCTTCCTGAAAAAATAGTCTTAACAGACGCAAACGGCAACACAATAAAGGAAATCACACCCGAGGATAACGGTGTTTACGGGATAAGCACAGGCATCGAGGAAAGCGTGAATGTTTCCGTATCGGGCGCTGACGATGATAACATTTATATCAACAATCAGCGTGTAGCCTCCGGCGCAGAGTCTAAAATCGCACTTGACCGGTCTGAAATAAAGATTGTCAGAATAATCGTTCAGAACGGCGAAAAACAGCCCGTATACGCTTACTTAAAGCTCGTTCCCGATGATGTAAGGGCGGCTGAGCAGGTCGAAGAGCTTATTGACGCTATAGGCGATGTAACGCTCGACAGCTATGACAGCATCACAGCGGCAAGAACGGCTTATGACAAGCTCAGCGACAACGCAAAGACGCTTGTAGGAAACTACGAAACCTTAACAGCCGCAGAAGAAGCTCTCGCTAAGGCTGAGGCTGACGTTATAAGCAATGCGTTGAAGGCAATAGACGCAATCGGCAAGGTAACTGCTGACAGCAAGGATAAGATTAAAAATGCAAAGGACGCTTACTCGGCAGTTCCCGAGCGTTTAAGAGATAAGATCACAAATTCGGATACTCTTGACAAGGCAACAGAAAGATTTGCCGCTATCGACACGATAAAGCAGGCAGGCACAAAGAGCGAAGATCACTTCAGCGCTGTTCTCGGCACTCTTGCGGATAACGACATCTACCCCGTTCAGTCTATCGGCGGTGAATGGTCGGTTATCGCACTTGCAAGATCAGGAAAGCTCTCTGCCGACAAGGCGGCAAAATACTACAGCGAGCTTTGTGACGCAGTAAAGGCTAACGGTTCAGACAGACTTTCAGACAGAAAGCCTACGGAGAACGCAAGAGTTATAATCGCTCTGTCCTCACTCGGAAAGAATTCCGCAGACATCGCAGGCTATAATCTGCTGAGCGGTCTTGACGATATGGACTATATCACATCGCAGGGTATCAATGCGGTTATATTCTCGCTTATAGCATTCGATACTACAGATTACAGTGCTAAGACGCACGATGAGCTTATCGCTTATATTGTTGACAATATGACGGGTAAGGGCTGGGCGCTCGCAGGCGATACCGCAGACGTTGACATTACGGCTATGGCTATACAGGCACTCGCTCCCTATGCGGCTGACGAGAAGGTAAATGCGGCTATAGACAGCGGTCTTGAGTTCCTTGCAGAATCTCTTGACGAGAACGCAAGATATGCAAACGGCAGTGAAAGCACCTCACAGGTACTTATCGCTCTTGCCGCTCTTGGCATCGATCCTCTGACAGATTCAAGATTCATCGTTGACGGCATAACGCTTATCGACGCACTTGAAAGCTACGCTACAGAAAACGGCTACAGCCACACACTCGGCGGCGAAGAAAACTACATGGCTACCGAGCAGGCGGCGCTCGCTCTTACAGCTTATGAGCTTTCAAAGGACGGCACTTCACTTTACGAAATGTCCGCACAGGCAGAGCCGACAGAACCCGAAAATCCCGATACGCCCGCACAGCCCGGCGATTCTGTAAAGCCCGGCGAATGCTCAGGCAAGCCCGAAGATAAAAACGATCCCATAAATCCCAGTACAGGCGTACTTGTAACAGGCGGTATGGCAGTTCTCATCTCAGGCGCAGTTATGCTTATTTCAAAGAAAAAGCGCAAATAAGTAAAACTATTATGTAAATGCTTGTTCCGTACCTGTTTTTATGATAAAATAGGTGCGGAACAATTTTTGCATAACCGATATTTCACGGAGAAAAAATGAAAGCTTTTTTTGATAAATACAAATATATACTCGGTCTTGGGTTGGCACTGATTGCTGTGGTGATAATTGCGGTAGTTTCCGCCGCTATAGGAAAAGATACCGCCGAAAACAGCGGTATATCATACGTTACCCCCGAAACATCATCGTTTACAACCGCAGAAAGTATTGCCGCAACAACCGCTTTTCAGACAGACGGCAATTCACAGACAACGCCCGCAACAACCGTTACGGACATTTCTTCACAAACCTTACCTGAAAGCGAAAAGACGGAAACAACGGCAATAACCTCTGTCGCATCAACATCATCTACGGCAGACATTTCAAAGCCAACCGAAAAGCCGGTTTTCACATCCGCCCCGACATCTTCGGCAAGTCCGGCATCTTCAAAAGTCACAACAATATCGACCGCTTCGTCTGTAACATCAACGACCCCGAAGCCCGACAAGCCGATAAAGAAATATGACAACACCTGCACATTCGTTATAGAGTGCAAAACCATACTCGATAACAAGGATAAACTGAAAAAGGGACTTGAAAAGTACGTTCCCGACGATGCCGTGATATTCAGCAAAACGGTCGGATTCGACAGCGGCGAAAGCGTCTACGATATACTCCGCCGTATCTGTGACGAAAACAGCATTCAGATGGAGGCAAGCTACACCCCTGCGTTCAGTTCATACTATGTCGAGGGTATCAACAACCTTTATGAATTTGACTGCGGACAAGGCTCAGGCTGGATGTACAGCGTAAACGGCATTTTCCCGAACTACGGCTGTTCATCGTACAAGCCTGCAAACAACGATAAAATAGCGTTCCGCTATACCTGCGAGCTTGGCTACGACCTTCAAAACTAAGGAGCAACAATGGAAAGAACACACCCTGTAACAGCGGCAATATATTTTCTGTCGGTGATACTGATAACCGCAATAGTGCAAAGCCCCGTCTTTATGGTGGAGGCTCTTGTCTGCTCTGCCGTTTTTGCTTTTTTACTGAACGGAAAAACCGCCGCAAGAACGCTTTTTGTAATGCTCCCTATGACACTGCTTGCGGCGGTTATAAATCTTCTGTTTTCAAACAGAGGTGTTACCGTGCTTGCTAAATTACCCAGCGGCAACAGTATCACGCTAGAAACGCTAATTTTTTCGCTGTTTACAGGCGCTATGACAATATCGCTCGTTATGTGGTTTATCGGGCTTAACAAGTGTATGACAAGCGACAAAACGGTATATCTTCTCGGAAAAGCACTGCCGTCACTCGCTCTGCTGTTATCAATGACACTGCGTTCAGTGCCTATGTTCGCAAGACGGGCAAAGCAATCGGCGGCGGCTCAGCGTTTTGTCGGAAACGATATATACGAGGGCTGCCTTAGAAGCCGTATCAGAAGCGGTGTTCACGTTCTCTCCGTTGCGGTAACGGATACCCTTGAGCATAGTGCATATACCGCACGTTCTATGAAATACAGAGGTTACGGTACGGCAAAACGTACAGCCTACAGCATATTCCGCTTTGCACCGTCCGACTTTATTATAATGTCTGTGACCGTGATATGCACAACCGCAATTATTATTCTTTTTGCAAGCGGAAACGCAGGTTATCTTTACTATCCCGAATTTATCCTGCCGCTAACAGCTTTCGATATTTCTGCGGATGTTTTCTGGCTTATACTCTGCGTGACACCTGTTGCAGCCGAGCTTTATTCACGTTTTAAACGGAGGGAAAGAAATGGAGCTTTATAATATTTCAAATCTGTCATATTCCTATCCCGGCTCGGATATGAACGCACTCTCCGATATTTCGCTTAAAATAAACAAAGGAGAATTCGTAATACTCTGCGGCAGCTCGGGAAGCGGAAAATCCACGCTTTTAAATCTTATGAAAGCTCCTGCCGATGCAGGAACTCAAAAAGGGCAAATTTCTTTCAGCGGTCATTTTGCCGGCTTTGTCACGCAGTTTACGGACGAGCAGATCGTCTGCGACAAGGTTTGGCACGAACTTGCCTTCGGTGCGGAAAGCATAGGACTTTCACAAAACGAAATACGCTCGCAGGTTTCCCAGACCGCTTTGTTCTTCGGCATAGAGGACTTGCTGTACTGCGACTGCGACAAGCTCTCCGGCGGTCAGAAGCAGATGATAAACTTAGCGTCTGTAATGGCTATGGATCCCGATGTACTGCTCCTTGACGAGCCGTTATCCCAGCTTGACCCTATAGCATCCACGCAGTTTATTTCACTGCTTGTGAGAATAAACAAGGAGCTTGGCAAGACCGTGATAGTTGCGGAGCATCAGCTCGGCGGTCTTTTGTCCGTTGCAAAGCGTGCGGTTATGCTCGACAACGGCAAGGTGTGCCACGACGGCGATGCAAGTTCTCTTACAGAGCATCTGTCAAAAAATAATCACCCTATGCTTTTTGAAATGCCGGCAGGAGTAAGAGCAAGTGCATCTGTCAGCAATGTTCTTCCACTGCTTGACGTTCCCTCCGCTAAGGACTGGTATACGTCCTACGGCGAAAAGCACACGCTCGTATCACCTACCGCCGCAGACGATACTCTGTCGGAAGAAAACTGTATATCCGTTAAAAATCTGTCTTTCGGCTATAAGAACAGCAAAAGAGATATTATAAGAAACCTTTCGCTTGACATAAAGCAAGGGAGCATAACCGCAATTGTGGGCGGCAACGGCGCAGGAAAATCAACCCTGCTAAACCTTATCTGCGGTACGCTTAAGCAAAACAGCGGAAAAATAACGATAAACGGCGGAAAGATAGGTTTTCTTCCACAGGACCCTACCCTGCTTTTCAACAAGGAAACGCTCAGAGAAGAATTTGTCGGCAACGCCGATGAAATAGCCTCCGCATTTAATCTTACACACCTGCTGTCACGTCACCCGTTTGACTTATCCGGCGGCGAACGGCAGAAGGCGGCGCTCGCAAAGCTCGTTTCCTACGGTGCGGATATACTTCTTCTCGATGAGCCGACCAAGGCGGCGGACGCAGTATATAAACAGATGTTCTCGGCATTATTGAAACAGCTTAAAGCAGACGGAAAAACGATTGTGATCATCAGTCACGATATGGATTTCTGCGCTGAAACGGCGGATATATGCGCCCTGCTTTTTGACGGCGAAATAAGCGTATCTCTGCCGCCGTCACAGTTCTTCGCCGATTCCTCGTTTTTCACTACAGACAGTGCGAAAATCGCAAAAAACGTATGCGATAATGTTTACACTGTCGCAGGACTTATAGCTTCTCTCGGAGGAAGGGCTGAAAACTACGGCGATCTCTCCGGACGTTTTCACGGCATACAAGGCGACAAGCCCGACACAGCATTACCGCAACGCAAAAAACGCAAAAGGCTCTCTGTTTTCCGAAAGGTAATGCTTTCGCTCGGCAGTGTCGGATTTGCTTTTATGCTTTTAGCCGGTACTGGCATATTCCCTTTTGAGATACCGTCAGAACCGTTCTGGCTGCAATATGCGTTGCTGTGCCTCCCTATGATTATGCTTATAATCGGTGTCGCCCCGAAAAACTCAATGGCTAAGCCGCCCGTAGTCGCAAAAAAAGTTACTCCGTCCGATATTGTCGCAGGCGTTATAACCGCCGTTCTTATCCCCTTCACAGTGATACTCGGCACACTTTTTATCCCTAACGGCACAAGAAAGCATCTGCTGATAATTCTTGCCGTGCTTGTCGAGTGCCTTGCCGCTTTCTTTATCAGCTTTGAAAAAAAGAAGCCATCGGCAAAGGATATAGCGGTGCTTGCCGTGCTTTCTGCGGCGGCTGTTGCAGGAAGGGAGCTTTTCTTTATGTTCCCTCAGTTCAAGCCCGTTGCCGCAATCGTTATCATAAGCGGAACGGCGCTCGGTGCACAGGCAGGCTTTCTTGTCGGTGCGGTTTCTATGCTTGTATCGAATATGCTGTTCGGTCAGGGTATGTGGACGCCGTGGCAGATGTTTGCGATGGGGCTTCTTGGGTTTCTGGCAGGGATTATTTTCTCGAAAAAGCGTAATACGCTTGCACTTTGTATCTACTCCTTCCTGTCAGTCCTTGTTATTTACGGCGGAATAATGAATATATCAAGTGTGCTTACCTACACGACCGATATAAACTTACAGACAATTACCGCATATATCATCTCCGGCATACCCTTTGACCTCATCCACGCAGTATCAACAGTTATATTTGTGCTTATAACAGGCGACGCACTATTGAAAAAATGTTGCCGTCTGAGAGTAAAATTCGGATTATTTCAGTAATTTCAATAAATTCGACAAAATTTCTGACATATTATCCCATTTTTCAACTTTATTTTTAATTTATTATTGAAATGCGCCTTTCTTTAAACTATAATTTTATTATAGGATAATTGTAAAGTGAGGTGGGAGCATGGCTTATGTACTAGAGGTTATAAGCAAGGATGGGAAAATCAAATACATCAATTCTGCAAAAGCAACCGTATATTGTCCGGAATATGCCGCACGGTATGACGACAAGAAAACTGCTATGACAGTAGCGGCGGCACTCCTGAGAAATGAATGCTACCGGTCTATAAGTGTTAAAAAGCTCTCGTTGGAGCTATGTGTTGCTTCGTATAAAAGAAACCGTTTATTATCATTCAATTTAATTTATCCCAATATATATAAGGGTAACAGCTACAAATAAAACGGCTGTTTTATCTGCATTTTCAGCAGAAAAACTCACGCCGTTAAAAATTATGAACGTTGCATTTATGTACAAACTTTCCCGTAAACAAAAATGACGTCACGCTTTTCGGCGTGACGTCATTTTCATATATAGTAAGGAGAACTGAAAGCGTTTATTCCTTTACAGAGCCTGAAACAAGGTTGCTGTAAATAAACTTCTGCATCGAAAGGAAGATTATTAACGTAGGTATGATACAGATAATTACACCGGCGAAGATAATTTCCCACTGTGAGCCGTAAGGACCAATGAACTTGTAAAGGGCTGTCGATACGACCTGAAGTCCGTCGCTTGGCATATACAGGTTTGCTGTGTAGAAGTCGTTGTATATGCTTACGAACTTGATTACAAGAACGGTCGCAATAGCAGGACGGAGCATAGGGAGAATGATGCTCCAGTAAACCCTCGGATATGAACAGCCGTCAAGTATCGCACTTTCGTCAAGGGATACAGATATGTTGTTGAGGAACTGTATAAAGATATAGATCGAAACTATATCCGTACCGATATAAAGTATTATCGGTGCGGCGAGGGTGTCATAAAGACCGAGTGCGTGTACTACCTGGAATACCGTTACCTGCATAGAGATATTCGGCAGGAGTGCGGCAATAAGGAATATATTCTTTACAAGCTTTGTGAACACCATTGTAAAACGCTGTACAACAAAGGCGGTCATAGTGCCTGTGATTATCGTACCAACGCAGGAGAACACAAGGATAATAGCGGTATTGATAAGACCTCTCATTACGTTGCCCTGCAGGAAAGCCGTCTTGAAGTTTGAAAGCTCCACCACCTTAGGAAGCTCAAACGCTCCGCTTGTCAGAAAATCCTCGTGGCTTTTCAGCGAGCCGAGTAATACGACTACCAGAGGTACGATAACTATAAGGCAGGCTATGACAAGCACAGCATATTTCAATACATCTATCAGTATCCTTACACCCTTAGGAGTTTCCTTGAACCTGTATTTATCCATATTGAAAGTCGTCTGTCCGGAGTTTTCGGTTGTTGTGATATTTTCTGTCATTGTTACACCTACTTTTCTTCCTTAAAGAATATCTTCTGGATTATCGTTATTACTATTATTATAAACAGCAGGACGATAGCCATTGCGGACGCAAGTCCGATCTTCTGGTACTGGAAGCCCGTTTCGATCGTCTTGATAACGAAGGTCGATGTTCCCATCTTACCGCCGGTTATAATATACGGTATCTCGAATACAGAAGCCGCACCCTTTATGGCAAGGATAAGCTGTAGAGCGACAATCGTTCTGATGCCTGGGAAAATTATGTGCCAAAACTTCTGCCAAGCGTTTGCGCCGTCAAGGTCTGCCGCTTCGTAAATGTCGGGCGAGATAGACTGGATAGCGCCGATGAACATCAGAATATCAAAGCCGATATAACGCCATACCGATGCAAAAACCAGACACCAGTTGTTGATAGCGCCGTTTGACAGCCACTTTACAGGATCTGCTCCGAAAAGTGCGATTATGGAGTTGAGCGTACCGCCGTCATCGCCTCTGAAAAATCTCTGGAAGATAAGTGCTACCGCAACGCCGTTCATAAGATAAGGGAAGAAGATAACTCCCTTGAACAGTCCTGCGAGCTTGATTTTCGAGCATAACAGAGTTGCGATGAAAAGTGCAAGTCCGAGCTGTATAAACGATCCGACAAAGTAATACAAGCTGTTGATGAGCGTTGAAAGATATGCCATATCGGTGAACAGCGTCTTATAGTTGTCGAAACCGACCCATTGTACATTTACGCCCAGCTGGTCACGTTGCTGGAAGCTGAATATTATCATATTCACAGCAGGGATAATAGTGAAAAGTATCAGCAGTGCGACAGGTATCGCCAGAAACAGCGCTGTGGTCAAGTATTTCTGACCTGTATAGCCTCTAAGCCACTGCCCTAATGTGCGACGCTTCTGAATTGCGGTAACGCCTTGAGTAGCCATAAATCTGTCCTTTCAAGAAATAATTTCTATTTTTGGTAATTAGTTAATTTTCTCCATAAAAACCTATACGGAAAGACTTACGCCTTTCCGTACGGGTTTGTGTGTTTGGAGTATCTATGAAGAAAATACGATAGCGTTAATTAGCCGTTAGCCTTGATGTATGCTTCAAGCTCTGCGTTAGCTTCTCTTGTAGCCGCCCATTTCTGATTAACGGAGTCTGCGATAGCCTTGAAGCCTGCGTCGCCCTTGCCGGCAAATGCTGCTTCAGCAAGCTGAAGCTTGAAGTTAGCAGAGTCGCCTGTCCATATACCAACCTCTGAATCCTTGTCGATAGCGTTGAATACGCCTGTCAGACCTTCGGGAGCTGTAGCCGCTGTGAAGAATTCACAACCGTCAAATGCTGAGAGGTAATCGGGGAGCTTGCTGCCTTCAAGTGTATTGATACCGCCTTCAGCCTCAGAAAAGCCGGATTCAGCGATGAACCATTCGATATACTTCTTGCCGAGATCCTTCTTGTCATCGGCAATATTCTTGTTTACGCCCATGCAGTAGTCTGCTGCGTACTGTGCGTACTGCTTGCCGTCCTTTGAGAAGGGAGCGGGCATATAACCGATATTTTCGGGATCAAGGTTATTATCCTTAGCAATCTGTTGGAACTGTGAAACTGCCCATGAACCCATTGTCATTGTAGCAACTTCGCCCTTTGCAATCATCAGCTTTGAGCCTTCCCAGTCGGAGCTCATCGGGTCGCCTTCGATAAGAGTAGAATCTGAATATATATCGTACATCAGCTTGAATACGTTGTAGTAGGGCTTGCCTTCTGTGAAGAAGTCTTCCTTATTTACGATAAGGTCTGTTTCAAAGTTGGGGTTGCCCGAAGAAGGAACAACAAGGCTTGACCACTGTGAAGCCGTCCAGCTTGCTTCCTTGAAGTTTGTGTAATAAGGAATTACATCGGGGAACTTTTCCTTGATCTTCTTTAAGTCAGCGATGAATTCATCGGCTGTCTTGGGCATTTCTGTGATGCCTGCGTCTGCCCATACCTTCTTATTGTAGCAGATACCGCCGCTTACAGAGCCTAAGTGAGCAAGGCCATATACTGTTCCGTCATACATCTTCTGATCTGCCCACTTGTACTTATCCTTAAGCTCATCGTACTTGCCGAGAGGCTCGAAGAAGTTTGAAAGATCGGCGAGCTTAACTGTATCGGGAATCATGAGTACATCGCCATATTCCTTGGTGCTCATCATTGTCGAAACGTCATCTGCGTAGCTCTTGAATGACTGATATTCAACAGTGCAGTTGTACTTTTCTTCAAAAGCGTCTGTCATCTTGTCGAGTGAGCCGTCATCCTTACGGTCTGTACGGTGAGTAAGAACCTTGAGAGTAATCTTTTCGCCCGAAGGTGTAGTCGAAGATTCTTCACCCGATGCGGCAGAGCTGTTATCTTCTGTCTTTGATGAAGATGATGTACTGCCTGATGTTGATGATGTTGCATTGTTAGTGTTGCAGGCTGCCAGCGAAACTGCTGTACTTGCCGCAAGGATACCTGCGAGTATCTTCTTTGCTTTCATGTGATAATTTCCTTTCTGGTCGGACAGTGCTTAGCCACCGTTCCTTAGTTGATAGTTGATGAATTTAGCTTATGTTTATTAAGCTGTTTTCACTTGCTTAATTCACTTAAGATTATACAACGTTTTAGCTAAAAGTCAATAAGACTATGGGAAATTCAGCTAAAACACATAAATCTTATTTGCTTATTATGTGCATTAAAAACAAAATTCACACTAACTTAACTGTGTTACACAATATTATTAAGCAAGTATCGGTGTAGCCCGTTTTCACACTTACAATTTCGTTTAGCTAAAATCAGTTTATGTTAAGTTACATATATTTCACCTGTTTTTAGTTGTTTTTAAACGCTGTTAAATTTGCCCGTAAATATGATAATTCAAAAATTTTCGGCTATTCCTTAAAAATAAAGGAGATAAAGTTGCGGGTGTGGGGGAAGTGTGGTATAATAACCTCAGACTTAAAATCCGCCGGGAGCGGATTTTGCCGTGCAAAAGCACGGCTTGCGGCGCACCGCAAGTCTGAGAACATTTTACCATTAAATCTTTTGTCTGACGACAAAATACGGCGTACCGCCGTGTCGGTTTACACCGACTTGATTTATGGTATAATTAATTTATAATTTTCGCAAAAAGTCTGTTCTCGCCCTTGCCCCAAAAACCCATTTAAAAAATCATATAGATTTTTTGACAGACCGGCAGGCATAGCCTGTCATTATTTCACTGCTCGTTTCATATAATGTACAAAAATTTACCGAAAGGTCGGACAATATGAAACTGAACATGAAACGATTTGAATTTAAACGGCTAAGAACACGAATTCCCGCACTTATAGTCCTGCTCGGCTGTTTTACCGTCATTGCGGCAACTGCAGACTACTCGCAGATGAGCGTGAGAGCGTCAACGTCGCACGTTACAAATAAGAAAACCATCGTACTTGACGCAGGGCATGGCGGAACTGACAGCGGTGCGGTCGGCATAAACGGAGAGCTTGAAAAGAATATCAATCTTGCTATTGTGCGTGATCTCAGCGATATGCTGACATTATCAGGATTTAACGTAGTGCTGACCCGTGACAGCGATATTTCGATACACGATGAAGGCGTGAAAGGTACACGGGAACAGAAGGTTTCCGATATGAAGAACCGTCTTGATATTATAAACAAGTACGGCGACTGCCTGTTCCTGTCTATCCATCAGAACAAGTTCACCGAGCCTGAATATTTCGGCGCACAGATTTTCTACACGGCGAACAATCCCGACAACCGTATGATAGCGCAGATAATGCAGGATAATTTCAAGACGATACAGCCGGGCAACGACAGGCAGATAAAGCAGGAGGGCGACGAGCTGTATCTTTTCAAGAACACAAAGATACCTGCCGTGCTGATAGAATGCGGATTTCTCTCAAATCCCGATGATGCGGCAAATCTGTCGGATACCGACTATCAGCGTAAGGTAGCCTATACTATATACAACGGGATACTTACATATCTCACCTCAAAGCCTGCGGATAATGCAGGTAGGACGGAAATTTCAACGAGCAGTATTCCCGAAAACAGCGGTGATATTACAAGCTCCGTACAGTAATTCATCGGAAAGGACGAAAAATGGCAAAATCAAAATCAGTATATATATGCAGTGAGTGCGGGCAGGAATATCCGAAATGGAGCGGACGCTGTAATGCCTGCGGTGCATGGAACACGCTCGAAGAAACGCTTATACAGCCAAAATCCCACGGCCTTGCAAAAAGCACCGGCGGCGGCAGACTTCCGCTTTCGAGCATAAACAGCCTTTCGTTCAGTGACGAAACAAGATATGAAACGGGAATGTCGGAGCTTGACAGAGTTCTCGGCGGAGGTCTTGTAAAAGGCTCACTTGTTCTGCTCGGCGGAGACCCCGGTATAGGCAAATCGACACTTCTTTTGCAGATATGCGGCTGTCTTGCGCAGGATAAGACCGTGCTGTACATATCCGGCGAGGAAAGCGAGCGTCAGATAAAACTCCGTGCAGACAGGCTGGGAGTTTCGAGCGACGGGCTTTATATCAGTGCCTGCACCGACTGCGATACTATAATAGAGGGCGTGCGTGAGAACAAGCCCGATGTTGTGATAATCGACTCGATACAGACAATGCAGTTGACAGAACTACAGTCCGTACCGGGAAGTCTCGTGCAGGTAAGAGAATGTACCTCGGCATTTATGCAGATGGCAAAGAGCCTTGAGGTAGCCGTATTTCTTGTAGGTCATGTAAACAAGGACGGCGGTATAGCAGGCCCTAAGGTGCTTGAGCATATAGTGGACACGGTACTGTACTTTGAGGGCGACAAACAGCTAAGCTACAGGATACTAAGAGCCGCAAAGAACCGTTTCGGCTCGACCAACGAAATAGGCGTATTCGAAATGCAGGACAAGGGGCTTGAGCAGGTCGAAAATCCGTCTGCAATGCTTCTGCTCGGCAGACCCGCAGGGGTAAGCGGTATAACCGTGCTTTGTACCGTTGAGGGTACACGGCCTATACTGGCAGAGGTGCAGGCGCTTGTCAGTAAGACCTCGTTCTCCGCTCCACGCAGGATGACGACAGGCTTCGACTACAGCAGGCTGTGTGTTCTGCTCGCCGTGCTTGAAAAGCGGACAGGCTACAACTTCGGCGGATATGATGTATATATAAATGTTATAGGCGGACTTAAAATAGACGAGCCTGCGAGCGACCTTGCGATTGCTCTTGCTCTTTATTCGGGACTCCGTGATATTCCGATAGGCGATGATGTAGCGATGTTCGGTGAGGTCGGGCTTGGAGGAGAAATAAGAGCGGTATCGCATATAAGAGAACGTGTGCGTGAGGCGGCACGAATGGGATTTTCAAAGTGCATTGTGCCGAAATCCTCACTTAAAAATCTTGACAAGAGCGAAAACTACGGAATAAGCATATACGGCGTGGCAAATCTTCAGCAGGCATTCAAGGTGCTTGAGATGTTCACGAAAGAAAGCGAAGGAAACAAAGAATGAAACTTACCGACATTTCAACAATAAGACAGCTTTTTGAAAAGCACGGCTTTTCTTTTACAAAGTCGCTCGGTCAGAACTTTCTGATAAATCCGACCGTCTGCCCTAAAATCGCCGAAATGGGCGGTGCAGGGAAAAATGTCGGCGCTATAGAAATAGGCACGGGTATCGGCGTTCTGACAAGGGAGCTTGCCGAGCGTTGTGAAAAGGTCGTAGCTATTGAAATAGACACGGGGCTGAAGCCCATTCTTGACGAAACGCTTGAAGAATACGACAACGTTGAGGTAATTTTCGCAGATGTTATGGAAACCGATCTTAATAAGCTGATTGCCGAGAAGTTTCCCGATATGGACGTGATAGTCTGTGCGAATCTGCCCTACTATATAACCTCTCCCGTAATAATGAAGCTGCTTGAGGAAAAGCTGCCCATAAAAGCGATAACAGTAATGGTACAGCTTGAGGCGGCGGACAGGATATGTGCCGCAGTAGGAAGCCGTGAGTGCGGTGCAATCACCGCATCTATAAACTATTACGCAAAGCCGAAGAAGCTGTTTAGGGTAAACAGGGGATCGTTCATGCCTGCCCCTAATGTTGACAGTGCGGTCATAAGTCTTGAACGGTATGAACAACCGCCGTACAAGGTCGATAACGAGCCGCTTTTCTTTGAGGTGATAAAGCAGGCTTTCGCTCAGCGCAGAAAACAGCTTGCCAATCCCGTTTCGGCATATTTCAAGATACCGAAAGCGGTGCTTGCGGAAAAGATGACCGAAGGCGGTATACCGGCTACCGCAAGAGCAGAACAGCTTACGATGGCTGAACTTGTGAAGCTGTATGAAATTATAGACGGGTTCAAAAAAGAATAAAATTGATTGCCACGATGTAAAAATCGTGGCTTTTCTTTTTATATTTAATAGACATTTTCCCTCATTTGTGCTATACTTTAAATAAATGTAATCTACAACATTCGCAAAGGGGGCGGCGCATGAAAAAGCATATACCGGCGGCAACGCTTGCAGTGGGTATAATCGCACTGTGTGCCGTTCTCGGCGGCTGTAACGGAGAAGGGCAGACATCTTCTGTTCAGACGACCACGACTTCCGTCACAACATCAGCAACGGAAAAAAGCACCACAACATCACAGACTTCACCGCAGACCACATCTTCGGCATCGTCAATAACTACTGTTACAACAAAAGAAACAACCACAACTTCGGCTATCACCACAACAAAACAAACCGCACCGCCGAAAACCGAGCCGCCTGCGACGGTTGCCCCGATAACAGATCCGCCTCAGACCAAGCCGCCTCAGACCGACCCACCTCAGACCGAGCCGTCACCGCCGTATATAATCACTCCGACAGCAGACGGAGTCAAGGTTTACAGCAACGATGACGCACTTATTGACGCATCTAATTCATCGCAGGGTTATCTGATGATAAAGCTGAAAAAAGCGATGAGCGGCAGCTACAGAATACTGGTAAATGCCGATGATATAAACGTCCGCTACACATTCCAGCTTAATAATTCGGGAAACTATGAGGTCATACCGATAACAGAGGGAAGCGGAAGCTATACCGTGAGCGTTCTTAAAGTAACAAGCGCAGGAAAAGGAACGGTAATGTTCAAGCAGGCGCTGAGCGTTTCGGTTTCCGACAGCTTCCTGCCGTTCCTTACTCCGAACCAGTTCTGTATGTATAATTCCGGTTCATCGTGCGTTGCACTTTCGTCAACGCTGTGCGGAGGAAATAAGGATACTATAGCAAAAACAGCGGCGATTTACGATTATGTAATAAATAACATCAGCTATGTTTCCACTGCCGAAAACGGCGCAAACGGCTATATTCCCGTACCCGACACAGTGCTTGCAAACAAGAGCGGAATCTGCTTTGACTATGCCTCACTTATGGCGGCAATGCTCCGCTCGCAGAAAATTCCGACAAAGGTTGTTGTCGGCTACGCAGGCGACATATATCACGCATGGATAAGCGTGTATGTAGACGGGAGCGGATGGATAGACGGTTATATCTATTTTGACGGCAACAAATGGAACAGAATGGACCCCACCTTTGCGGCAAGTGCAAAGGACGAAAACGATTATAAAAGCATAGTTGATTTCATATCGGACGGAAGCAACTATTCCGTGATATATTATTATTGATAAGCGAAAAATGATACGGAGGGAAAAATGAGCAAAAAGCATTACCTTTCAAACGAAGATATTTCGATACTCTGCTCCGAGCTTGCGTCGGTCGTAAGTTCAGGCCTTACAATAACAGACGGGATACTCGTCATATTACAGGACGGAGAGGATAAAAACAAGGCGGCACTTCTTAAAAAGATACTCCGCTCTATAGAAAGCGGCAGCAGTATAACAAGAGCATTTGACAAAACCGAAGTGTTCCCGAACTATTTCATAAAGATGCTTGAGGTCGGAGAAAGTACCGGCAGGCTTGATACCGTGCTGGCTTCTCTTGCCGAATATTACGCAGGCATAGACGAAATAAGTACCTCGGTCAAAAGTGCGATTGCATACCCTTCGGTACTGCTTATCATTGTTTTTGCGGTGATTATTCTGCTGTCGGTGTATGTGCTTCCGATATTCTCGGATGTATTCGCACAACTCGGACTTACCCTGCCCGACAGCGCACAGTGGATAATGAGCGTCGGAGGAGTAATAAGCGATGTTGCTATATTGATAATCGGAATACTCGCCTTTGTGATAATACTCGGCGTTGTGCTTTACAACTTTGTAAGGCCTTTCAGAAAAGCGGTTCTTCGTGCGGTTTCTCATACGAAAACGGCAAAAACTCTGTATGCCGCAAGATTCTCAGCCGCTCTTTCAATGACGCTTTCCAGCGGAATGGATATAGACGAATCGCTCGATATGTGCGAAAATCTGCTTGAAAACGAATATATGCGTGAAAAGCTGAGCCTCTGCCGTAAGGAAATGGCAGACGGAAAGCCTTTCGTTGAAGCACTCGACAACACGGGTATGTTCTCTGCGGTCAATATGAGAATGATAAACATCGCATTCAGCACGGGTACGCTCGACAGGACAATGGCAACGATAGCGGAAAATGCGGAAAAGAAGGTTTCGGCTGTTATACAGACCTCGGTTGCCCGCTTTGAGCCTACTATGGTAATAATCATGGCTGTAGCCGTAGGCTTCATACTTCTTTCCGTAATGATACCGCTGATGAGCGTAATGACGGTCATAGGATAACATCGGTGATAATATGAAAACAAGAAATCATTCAAGTGCATTTTACATAATAAGAGATGCGGTCATTGCGGTCGCTCTTTCTGCGGCGGCTGTTGCAATTGTCACAGTGTCGATAGCCGGCAGTGAGGAAAACCGCAGGAGCGAAAATCTCAGAATAATCGAAAACGGTGTGCGCAAGGCGGCGGCGGAATGCTATGCCGTTGAAGGATTTTACCCCGATAACATCGGATACCTTATTGAAAATTACGACCTGCATATAGATAAAAACAGCTGTATAGTGCATTACAGCCCGGTTTCATCAAATATAATGCCGGATATAAAAGTAATTGCTAAATGAAACCCAACATTCAAGTCAGGAGGAAAAGATGCTCCGAAGTCGTTCAAATACGTTAAAAACGAATAAAAGCGGCGTAGATATGGTTTTTGTGCTGACGGTATTTGTACTGTTCGTGTGCTGTCTGCTGGCGGCGGTGCTTGCTTTTGCAAAAGCATATAAGCATTTCGGAAGCGAGATCGAAAAGCGCTTTGATACCGCTACCGCACAGACTCTTGTGCTTCAGAAGCTCCGCAGCTATGACAGCGGCGCAGTATCCGTCGGAAAGCAGGGAGATACGGATTATCTCGGCTTTTCGGATATGATAGACGGCGAAAGCTACATAACATATATTTACTGCTATGACGGGGAGCTGAGGGAGCTGTTTATCGAAAGCTCCGCTCCTTTTGTTGCCGAAAACGGAAACACATTGTTCACGGCGGATGAGTTCACAGCGACCGCCGACAAAAATACGATCAGCTTCACGATAACCTGTAACGGTGTGCAGACCTCGTCACACTACTGTCTGAGAAGCGGAAAGGAAGGTGCCGGATGAGCATAAAAAGACGTTCAAGAAACGGAGCATTCCTTATCGAACTGCTGACGGTAATCGCAATATTCGCCGTATGTGCGGCGGCTTGCGTGAGAGTTATCGGAATTGCGGCAAGCGAAATGAAATATGCCGAGCGTCTGTCGGACGCACAGATGAAAACAGCCGACATTGCCGAGTGCTATAAAAGCGGCGAAAGCATATCCGAGCTGTCACAGCGATATGCCGACGGCGACATCAGGATACAGCTTTCCGAAAGGACGACAGGAAACATACAGTACCTTGACATCACCGCCTCGGACGATGAAAACACATATATCACCATAACAAGTGCAAGGAGGGTTGCCTCTTGAAAAACAGCGCACGCAGTGAGAACCGCAGAAAAAGCCTGAACAGCATCGGGCTGTCCTCGCTTCTCGTCATATTCGTGGTGCTGGCGTCGGTCACGCTGTCGGTCATGTGTCTTATTACGGTAAGGCAGGACCTTGACAGAGCAAAAAAACTCGCCGTAACGCACGAGGAATATTACTCCGCCGACACTAAGGCGACCGAAAAGCTCGACAGCCTTTATCTCCTTCTTGCAGATGACAGTGTAACGGATATTTCTGCGGCGGCAAGGGAGCTTGGCATTGAAGTGACAGGCGGGAACCGTAATAACCGTGTTCTGACATTCTCGTGGAGCGAAACCGTAAACAGCGGGAGCAGGCTTGTCTGCAAGGCGGAATACGAAAACGAAAATCTCGTCATAACAAGCTGGAAAATTATAAGCAATAACTATTATGAAGAAGAAAACTCGCTTCCTGTATGGAACGGCGAGAGTTTACCGGTATAAAAACAGCCGACAGTGAAAGGATAACATTATGGAACTGATGGAAATACTTAAGAGTGCAGTTGAAAAGAAAGCCTCGGATATTTTTATTATATCAGGTCTTGCCGTGACATATAAGGAAAACGGCATTATCACAAAGCAAAACGACAATATGATCCTGCCTGCCGAGGCGGAAAGGCTGATAAAAGAAATATACCTTCTTGCAGGAAGGGATATATCAAGATACGAGGAAACGGGCGACGATGACTTCTCGGTATCCGTAAAGGGACTCAGCCGTTTCCGTATAAGTGCGTACAAGCAAAGAGGAAGTATGGCGGCAGTCATCCGTGTAGTTGAATTTGATATACCCGATTACAAGGAGCTTAATATTCCGCAGGAGATCATAACCGATACAGTAGCAAGAACAAAAGGTCTTGTGCTTGTCACAGGTCCCGCAGGCGGCGGTAAATCCACTACACTTGCCTGCATAATTGACGAAATCAACAAGCAGAGAAACAGCCATATAATCACGCTGGAAGACCCTATAGAGTATCTTCACAAGAACAAAAAGAGTATAATAAGCCAGCGTGAAATAAACAGCGACAGCAAGAGCTATATCGTAGCGTTAAGAGCCTGCCTGCGTCAATCCCCCGATGTTATACTGCTCGGTGAAATGCGTGACTATGAAACGATAAGCACAGCGCTTACAGCCGCCGAAACAGGTCACCTTGTTATCTCCACTCTGCACTCGGTCGGAGCGCAGAATACGATAGACAGAATTATTGATATTTTCCCGCCGAGCCAGCAACAGCAGGTTCGTATTCAGCTTTCTCAGCTTTTATGCTCGGTAATATCTCAGCAGCTTATCCCCTGCGAAGACGGAATACTGCGTCCTGCGTTTGAAATCATGAAGTGCAACAACGCTATAAGAAATATGATAAGAGAGTCAAAGACCCACCAGATAGACACCGTTATCACAGCGTCGGGCGAATCGGGTATGTTTACTATGGACTCCTACCTTATGCATATGTACAGAAACGGTCAGATCAGCAAGAGCGAGCTTATCAAGCACGCATCTCATCCCGATATAATGCTCAGAAAAATCGGAGAAGATAAGTAAAATTGACGAAAATATAAAGTTTAGTTTAGATTTTCATAAAAATAAAAAGGCAGGCTCAAAAGTGCCTGCCACAGACTGTCGATAAACCTATATTTTTTGAAAATGGGGTCGCAGGGGCGTAGCCCCCGACAGGGTCTAGGGGCGGTAG
>OHNZ01000386.1_pt1 | contig 28581 bp, 34 predicted proteins | sample 1569761 | NCBI WGS metagenome assembly OHNZ01 (sample SAMEA3879562, study PRJEB24766) | human gut metagenome | biome: human-associated habitat; feature: feces | place: USA | collected 1985/1987
TTAATTATATATTGATGGTACACTTATAATATAGCAATAGAATAATATTTAAATGCTAATTATTTTCATTAGCATACAGTTGGTGCATATGCAGTAATGGTACCGAGTTCAAGCAACCATTCTACAGCATCTGTCCAATCCGGCAATAAATCCCACCAACTAAATTTTCCGCCAGTTGTTGACATTTGACTCTCTTCAGACAATGTTTTGAAATTATCGATGGTTTCAAATGCCCAATCTACTCTTTTCATATTTTCACCTCTTTTGCGATTTATTAATGGCATGTTCCAAATATAATGCCAATTCCAACAGGTCCGTAACTACATACGGACCTGTTGGAATTGGCATTATATTAAAGCCGCCTACTGTTGATTCTTGAGAATGCTTTGACATTAATGAAAATTCATTATCAAGAGCATATAAATCCCATTTTACTTTTTTCATTTTTCACCTCAATTTAGCTTGCTTGTATTTTGGCGAGCATTTTACTTTGATTTATGCTATATCTAAATGTACCATCAATATATAATCAACACTTATATAATGGTTTTAATATAATACAACATAGAAGTAGATGAAATGAAAAATCTGTCGTAAAATGTCAGGAGAACGGCGTAAGATGTATTTGCTTTTCTTATTTTACATTAAACCATCAAATAATTCAATAAATATTATTTACACTAAACCTATAAATTAGTTTACAGTTAAGATATACATTGTACAATTATTTCAGGTGATAATATGATTGACTATGTTGCTATAGGCAGAAAAATTAAAATGTACAGAAAGCGATGTTATAAAACTCAATCAGATTTAGCGGAAGAATTAAATGTTTCTTCCAAATATATAAGTGCTATTGAACGCGGTGTGGCAAAAGTATCATTAATACGATTAGATGAGATAGCTTACCTGCTAAATATACAAATAGTCGATCTATTATCTGATTCAGATATGAATAAATCTTCTTACGGAGATGCTGAATTAACTGAGCTTACAAAAAATTGGACTCCAAAACAAAAATCAATATTAATTGATGTTATTACTACTTTAAACAGAAATAAAAATATGCTATAATAAGTAAAAATGTCTATTGTTAAAACAATAGACATTACTTAATTAACCAAAAATAGATTTGAAGAAATGCATTATAAAGTTATACATATTATATCACCCCCCCGAGGCAATACAATATCAAAAAACATAATGCAATTACCAAAAATTGGCGCAAGGTGATATATTATAAGCGTAAGATGAAGTGATACCTATGAGAATTGCTATTTGTGATGATGAAAAATCATTTTCTTCTGTTCTTAAATCTAAAATATATGATTATTCTAATCTTCATAATTGGGAATCTGTCGTTGACACATATGATTGTGGATACGATTTGATAAACACTAAAATCAAGTACGATATTATCATACTTGATTATCAAATGGAGCAAATTGATGGATTGGAAACAGCAAAATTACTGCGTTCAGGAATCAATAAATTTTCATGTATTATATTTTTAACAAGTTTTCCGGAAATCGCCATTTCTGCCTATGATGTTGATACATATAGGTTTGTTGTCAAAAGCTCTTTATTTGACGGACTATATAAAGCTTTAGATGATTTTAGAAAAATCATAAAGGTAAACTATGATATTTCCATTAAGTCTAGCAATGAATTTATTACTATAAATACAGGAAAAATAACTTTTTTAGAAGTTCAAAACAAAAACAGCTTTTTACATTTAGATAACGGACAAATGTATGAAACTAAAAAATCCCTTACTGATTTATACAAAGAACTCCCGCATACACACTTTTTTAGAATTCACAAATCATTTATAGTAAATTTTATGCATATTTCAGAAAGAGGACAAAATTATGTTAAAGTCAGAAATTACGATTATGAACTACCTATAAGCAGAAATTACTTATCTAAGTTTAAGCAAAAATACTACAATTATTTAAAAGACTTATAATTTGAGGGACTTAATGAATTGGAATGCTATTATTGAAATTATCACACTACAAATTACTTTGTATGTTATTTTTATAAAAGTGCTAAAAAAACAAATAAAAAAATGTATTTTTCTTCATCCCATAATTTCAATAATTGTATTTTTTCTCTTAGAAAAAACTAATTATAATAATGCTATTTTCTTTTTTTCAAACATAATATTATATTTTATTCTTCCTATAATTTCTTTAAAAAAAGCAAAGATAAAACAAATTATATTCATCTCTTTTGCAGTTGTTGGTATGTTTTCGCTAATAAATTCAATTACTTCATTTCTATTTCTATTATTTAACGTTGACATATTTATATCACAAATATTAAATATTATTATAAATATTGTATTAGTATTACTTCTTATATTTTTATCTTATAAAAGTGATGCATTTTATATCCATTTCAAGAACATAATACTAACATCTAAAAGTGTAAAAATAGTATTTATTATGTCTTTATGGATATTATTTATTCTCATCTCATTGCTTACTGTTATCCTATCTCAATATCCCGATACACCAATAATTACACTAGCTTGTTTTTTAATCATTTTAGTTTTAATAATTTCATTAGTAGTAATTTATTTACTTATTATGAATAATATAAAAAGTACATATTATAAAAAGTTAAATACTACTATACAGAATAATATGATTAAGCAAGTTAATCACTATGAACGTTTGGCTGAAGCAAACGAAAGCCTTCGAAAATTCCGTCATGACTTTAACAACTTAAAAATTGGTTTATTTGCTTATTTGCAAAATAACAATATAACTGGTGCTATGCAGTATATTGAAGATTGTAATCAAATCATCAAAACAGATAATTTATTTCATACCGGACATTACATTGTTGATGCGTTATTTTCTGATAAAGCAATCACTGCTCGGGAGAATAATATAAATATTTCTTTTAGTGGTTTGATTCCTCAAAATATATTAACCCCAGTGGATTTGTGTATGATTTTTGGCAATGCATTAGATAATGCAATTGAAGCCTGCCTAAAAATCGACAATGATAAGGCTAAATCAATATCAGTCTCAGTAAAACAGAATAATGATTATATTTTTGTTACTTTTACAAATCCCACATTTGAAAATGTTGAAATTAAAGACAATACAATTATAACAACTAAGGAGAATCATGATATACATGGCATTGGTTTATATTCTATCAAACAAGTCTTAAAAAAATACAATGGTCATATGAATTTGCATTGTGAAAATAATTTATTTACTACTGAAATTGATTTTTGTATATCAAAATGCTAGTAATATAAATGTTATTTAATTCTTATTTTATAAAGAAGACTGGTCTTACCTCCTTCTTCACGATAACGCTGTTTGGTTTCAATCAAACCGACCTTTTTTAAATCCTTAATAGCTCTTCTAACTGTAGCAGGCGACAGCTTAATGTCGCCTGCTATTGTTTTTACTGAGGGCCAGCACTCGCCATTTTTGTTGGCTCGGACGTAGAGATAGGTATAGACGGCTACGGCTCGGTGTGGCAAGTCCATTTGATAGAGGAAAGTTAGTCTACTCATTGATGTTATCCTCCTGTGGCGGTCGCTCGGTTCTGACGACTACTTTTCCCTGCTTATTTTTGTTCTGTTCAACGCTTGAATTTTCGGGTTCTTCTGTTGGCTCATATTTCTGTTCAGAATCAATAGTATTTCCACGGTCGGCTTGTTCCGCATTTGGTGAGGTCTTAAGATTTTCATTTTTCTTCTTTTTCTCACCGCTTCCTTCATCGAAATCCAAATCAGTTACTGACGGTTCAAGATAGTGAGGACTGTATGCTTGAATTATGTTGTTGAACAACTCAGAACGATTGGCATAGTGAACTTCACGATTGCCATTTTCCATGACCTCATATTTTTCCTCAAATTCTATTCCCCATTTGAAAAATAATTTCAATTTAACTTTCATCGGATAAAAGCCTGTTTTCATAACAACAAATGTGCCTTTCGGAAGTGATTTTAACTCATCGGGAGTCATCAAAGGTCTTTCTATCATCTGCAAGGATTGCGACGGATCGTTTTTGCTCCTGCTTACAGAACCACTCATAACAGTTCTTGAACCAAGTGCTTTTGACAGCACTTCTGCACTTGTGCTGTTCGGAGCAAAACCTCCGAAGATGGTCAGCTGTGTGTTGTCTATGATAACATCAGCACCCTCCTTACCGTAATTTTTCTCAAGTTGTGCGAAGGATTGAATTATTGGCACTATCTGTAACCGCCTTGAACGGGATGCGGAGAACATCATCTCTGCCGAATCAATCTTCGGCATGGTTCCAAATTCATCGCAGAAGAACACACAGCGGTTTTTCAGCACACCTCCGTTTTCGTCTGCAACTGAAAGTATTTCACGGTAGAGCTGTTGGATTATGAGTGACACCATAAAGAAGGTGTTGGGGTTTTCTTCGGGCATTACAATGAATATTGCACACTTTTGATTGCAGAATTTTTCAGCGTCTATCTCTGTATCAAAGCACAAAAGCTGTTCAAGCTCGGAGTCGAGAAAAGCATTCAGCCTTGAAAGTGCCGTACTCATAACGCTCGACATACTCTGCTCGGCTGTGTTGAGAGCCGCTCCTGCGAACCATTTAGCTTTGTGATCGTCGGGAAGATAGTCCATAAGCAACTGGAACTGATTTTTACCTTTCTTATTGGTTGGAGCAAGTAACTCCTGAATGATTTTGAAAACTGAAACAATATGTCTTTCTTTAGGTTCGCAGAATTCCGAAACAAGCAGAATGGTTGCTGTCAGCAATCCTTCTGCCGCATCATAGAAGTAAGCGTTCTGTCCGAATGAAGCCGAGTCCATTCCCGAAAGAATAATCGTTTTTGAAATGATTTTTGCATATTTTTCTGCTCTTGCCTTATAAACAAGCTGTTCGGGCTCGGCTTTGTATAAGTCCATATATTTGTTCACAAGATGCAGGAGATTGTTGCCGTGTGAGCGTGTAGGATTACGCAAGTCTATGACTGAAATTTTGTAGCCGTAATACTTTTCTGCGATTGTTCCGTAGTTTCTCACGATGTCACCTTTCGTGTCGGTTGACAAGAATGACATACCCGTAGCACAGGCATATTCAATGCAAGGATAAAGCCAATATGCGGTCTTGCCGACGCCTGCCGCACCAATCATAAGAGCATGAACATCACCTGTATCGACCAATGCGGTTGTTCCTTTTCTGCTGTTCCTACAGCCAACAACTATTCCTTGTTCAGTTGGTCTGCTTTCAGGATTATTTCTCCACTCGTTAGACTGAAAATCAATTTGCATATATGTTCTCTTGATTTCCTTTTTTGTCGCCCAACGAGCCGTTCCGTGTTGACCTTGTCCGACAGTTTTGTTTTTTATTTGGTTAAGAGAATAGTTATTACCAACTGTTGTAATAATCACAAACAAAGCCAACATTGAACCTGTTACAATTATCAAAGTTACAATACCTGATGGCATATTCGTTCATCTCCTTTTTCTGATAAAGTTAAATCCTCATTCCAGTCTTTATGGATAGGAATGAGGATTTCGCTTTTGATATTCATTGAGTTTAATTTATCGGCTATCCGTTTGTTTGCTGTCTGTCCTGCCTCGTCATTGTCAAAGCAGAGAAACACATTTTTGATGTTTGGATTATCTTTAAGACATTGAAAAAGCACCCTATCCGAAACGGAGCAGGATGCCGCATAGCTGTGTTCTTTCCAATTTTTCTTGTGCATTGAAATGTAGGAAAGCATATCAATGGGAGCTTCGAATAAAAATAGCTTTTCGCTTGTGCCGTTAAAGTGAAAGCTGTACTCGGGCTGACTGCCGGCAACATTTCCTTTGTACGGATTATTCGTTACTGTTCCTCTCTTGTGTGCGTGGCGAGGTATACCGTTTAAATCATAGCCAACAAATACAACATTGTGATAATAGGCTGACTCATAAATCATTTTGTTTTTGACAAACTCAAAAAGCACATCTTTATCAATTTCACGAGTCAACAGCAGATAAGAAAAAGCTCTGCTCATTCTGTCATTTCTCGGCGGCAATTCAAAGGGTTTGTGCTCTTTTTCTATGAGCGGTGAGGCTATGATTTGACCGCCACAGTTATTCAAAAGCATTTCCACCGCTTCGGCATAGTCCTTGTTGTAAAATCTGCGAACAAAATCAACGGCATCACCGCCTTTCTGTTCATACTGATGATACCAGAGGTGACCTCTGATAGTTACCTTTTGCGAGCCGTCAAGCCATTCGTATTCTGAACCTGATTTCCTGACTTTCTCGCCTTGACCGATTAAAAAATTAGCAAGGTCAGTTCGCCTTGCCTGTTCTCGCTGTTCTTTTGTAAAATGAATGTATGTTGATATTGTTATCACTTCCTTAGTTTTAATATATTTTTCTTTTCTGCTGTAATATCTTATAGTGGGTAGTTCTTCTCTTATCACCGTGACAGGTGGCACCTATCAGCGCTTGGGCGCAGTTCATCCTTGGCGGCAGGCTGATTTTTTGATAGACAATTTTATTTGTGTGTGCTATGATAATTGTAAAATAACTGATTGATAAATCGGAATTTGTAGTCGCTAGGGAGGTATTTGATGATAGGATATTATTATTGCTCATTGGACACTTTTTTGAACATCTTAAAAAATAAAGAAATATATCTTTCTGATCCATTGAAAATGAATGATAAATTAGAAATAAGGTGGTATTTGGACAGGTTGAATGATGATAATAAAGAAGATGCTTTTGACTCAGTCTTTGAAAGAATGAGGATACGTTCAGGATTAGAGTTTTCTTTTGATGATTTATTAAATTGTCTTAATTTCAAAGGACAGAGGAGTGTTTATATTTCATGTTTCTCTAAAAAGCAAGATTTATTAAGCCAGTGGAGAGCATATGCAGATGATGGAAGAGGTGTTTCGATTGGTTTTGATTTGAACAAGTTAGTGATTGCGGACAACTTTTGGATTGAAAACATAGAATATACCAATAATATAGTTGAAAATGAAAGAGAAAGTGATGTCGAAATTGTAGCTGATACAATAGGGACAGTAATTCGTAAAAATAATATTACTGATAAGAAAATGCAAATAGAAGTATTTTTACATGAACTAATTCCAGTACTTGCAAAATACAAAAATCCAGCTTTTGAGGAGGAAGCGGAAGTTCGCTTAATTTATTGTGATGATATGAAATTTGAAAAGATAATAAATTGTTATGGTGCATTTCAAGAAAAATGGGAATCCAAAACATTGAAGCATGATTTTAGAACTATTGGAAATTGTGATATTACGGAGTTTGTAAGATTAAAATTTAATCCTGATTCTATTGTAGAAATATGCATAGGACCGAAATGTCTGTTAAATAAAAATGATATATTAACTATTTCAAAGGCATTACTGGGTACGGAACCAATTGTTAGCGTTTCAAAGTCCAGTTATCGTTAAGAGGAATCACAAATTCCAGTTTATTGAACTTACAGTTTCAATCCCTGAGCCTGCTTTTTATCATTAATCTTCTGCTGTAACTTTTTATCCGTCCTTTGCACTTTCTGTTTTTCTTCAAATCTTAATTGACTTTGAATCATATTGCAGAGATAGCGCAGGAGATAAAAAGATGAAATTGCAACGCTGTTTCGGTTGGTTCTAATTGAATAATGAGGATGCAAAGCACCTCTGTCTGAATCAAAAACTGATTCGGCAGAGGTGTTTTCTTCATATTCAAAATGATTTGAAACAGGTTCTTCGTCTGTGTTCTCGTTTTTCTCAACCTCATCTTCAGTGAGATTGAGTTTCAACGCTTCCTTGATTATTGCATTCTTGATTGACTTAAATTCCTTGTTGTTGACTAAAGGAATCATGTCAGGCATTTCATCTGTGTAGGTGCGGATTATGTTTTCCTTTTGCTCATACCACAGGTCATACAACTTTTTGATTCTACCATCATTTGCAAGCTCATCAACAATAGAATCCACAAGTGCTTTTACATCGGGTTTCAGATAGCCGTAAACCTTTTTGCCTTTCGTTTTTGAAAGCCTGTCGGCAAGCTCCAACAGCTTATTCTGAATTGATGTGCTGATATATATTTCAGAGTTGATTTTTGAAACCAAATCCTCTACAATGTCACAAGCCTCGGCTCGGAGCTTATCTCTATGCTCGGTCTGCATTTCATATATGCACAATAAATCTTGCTGAAAAATATCTTTTGCAAATGATGAACGGAGATTTTCAACTCCCTTTTGCGTGAGATAGCCTTCGTTCTCCACAGTTGAATATGCAATCAAATGCACATGAGGGTGGTGCGATTCATTATGAAATGCCGCATACCAACGAAGATTTTCCATTGGTATTTTCAGATTTTTAGCCAGTGCTTCTGTCTGTGTGCGGAGCATATCTCTCCACCGAGCTCCGGTATTAAAGCCAAGCCGTTCCGCATCTTCTTTACGAATAGAAATTATCGCAGTCCAGATATTACCCTTGTGTTTATCAAGTTCTTCCGTTACTTTACTCAGCTGAACCTGAACACCGTCGTCGGTAAAAAGTCCGTGCGAGCCGAATTTCTCGGCACGAGGACGGGTAGCGATGTAGTTTGCGTAGGCTTTTCTGCCTGAAATTTCATAAGCGTAATCTTCTATAACTCTTGAGATAAAATCAGATGCCGAACCTTGATTTTGCTTTTCAATGTAATCGTCATACTCAAACATATCCTTGCTGTCGGGAAAATCACACAAGATTTTTTCAATTAAATTCTTTTGCTTTGCCGTCGCAGGTGCAAACTTTTTCGAGTTGTCAATTTTCTCAACACCCTCACGGGTAGCAATATATTTTGCGTAACCGCCTGCGCTTACTTTACGATTCGGCTTTAGATATTTGAATTTTGTAACTAACCTTGCCACGAATAATTACCCTTTCTGCCAATCGTATGCATCGTCAAATGAAAACGAACCGTTGAGCCGTTTGACTTCTTTAACGCATTCTCCACGAAGCCTTGTGAGTGTCAGCTTGTCTATATCCTGCGACGAAGCAATAATATTCATTGTCATTGCAAGTTCGACGGCTATTTTGAAGATGAGCCTGCTCATTCGGTTGTCACTCTCGGCAACGATTGATTTCAAGGTTGAAGTAACCACATTGGGAAGATACTGACTGTTGTCGTTTGAGGAAAGGTAACCCACATAAAAGATGATTGCCTTTTCAATAAATTCACTTCGGCTGGAGCAGTTATCTTCCTTGTAGATATTCTGAACCATATCGAGTGTTGATTCTTTTATCCAGAGTGCAAACTTTCGCTTTACTTCTTTTCTGTTATCCGTTTCATTCAAGTGCAAAACCTCCTGTTTTCTCACAACCCACAGTTGCAACTCCTTTATTTTTGGCATTTTATTCGGCTAATCGGGCAGTTAAACCCACAAGTACAACCCCAAGGCTAAAAATTAACCCCTATGAATTTTAGGAACTAAAAATTGCGAAAAACCGCATGGCAGTCGGCGTTGCCGTCTGCCGTAAACCGACACGAGGGAGCGACTGCAACCCCGTGTCTTTCTCCTGCTTAAAATTCCACCCTTGAAAAACTGCCCGATTTGCCGAAACTTCGATTTTTTCACACCTTGCCACAAACCGCCCTGTTTCATTTTTTCTTTGAATTCGGATACTTTCCCGACTTCTTCTTTAAAAGCCGACACAGGGCGAGTGTAGCGAGAATACCGCCGTTATTCTGCTTTTATTGATTTGCCGTTTATTACTTCAAAATTACACTCTGTATATGACAGTCCGTACTCCTTAACCTCACGATTCAGAATATCGAACATAGCCTGCTCAATATTGCGTGAGCTGAGTTTTATTTCATCACCTAAAGTGTCGTAACAAATCCATTCCTCACTATCGGGAGTATCCTTAACGAGGATGTCAAAGCCGATGAGCATCTTATCGGGAGTAGGAAATACAACAGCATTGATTTTCACACAGCCGACTGTAAGTGAAGCAAACAGAGTGTCGTGCTTGTTCTTTGGATTTTCGGAAAGTAAATTCTTGACTTCATTTACAGACAAATACATTTTGAAAATATATTTATCAACGAGTTGCTTTTTCAATTTTTTTCTCTCATTCATAAAGCCATACCGCCCATTCCCATATTTTCATCTTCATCGGGTGAATCAAAAAGATTGTTCTGTTCAAGGTTTTCGTAAAATTTTTCGGCACTGTCATTCACGGCTTCGTTTAAAACATTCAAGTCAAAACCGCAGTCCTTGTAACCCTGTGACGCTGTATCGTAGTAGCTCGCACTTGGCAATCCGAACTGCTGTTTCAGATTCATAATGTAAACCATTGCAGTTATCTCTGAACCGCTATTCAATTTCACTGGCAAGTCCTGCTTGAAGTAGTGGGAGGGATAACCCTCGTAGCGGTCAAGGAGTTTTTCATCTCTCGGCTGAAGCTCCCACAGTGCAACAGGAACAGACTTGCCGATGCAAGGTGCAATTGTCGCATAGGAGCAATGAGGCATACCTTTGAACTGCAATTCGTAATTTTTGACTACACCCTTGCCGACAAACTTTGCTGTCGGGCAACGGTATTTCATCTGTTTAAGATTAAGGTTACTGCCGTAGGCAATGTATAATTTTTTACTCATAATAGATTTCTCTCCTTACATACTCATAACAAAACCCGAAGCTTCTTCCTGCTCATCATTTGGAACAGGATTGACTTCGGGTTCGTTGATATTTATATTTTCACTTGTGTTATTGATTTCTTCGGCTCGCCTTTGTACAAGCCTTTCCTTTTGTTTGTCAGCCTGAGCAGGGTCTTTCCACGCAATGTTGCCCTCGAGATTTTTCAGCAGATGATGACGAGCTGTCTTGAACTCATCACCTATCAAACCTAATCTCAAAAGCCAAGTTCTGAAAGTGTACTTTTCATTATCAGATACAGTTTTAGCGTGTCTTGCAGACTTCTGAATTAAAGCCTGATGACTGATTGCAAGGCAAAGCTGAATCGCACTTTTCACCTCGCCTGCGTGCAAAGTTGAATTGAACATTCTCCATTCGATTGTACCTTTATTGAACACGCTGTGAAGATTCAGTGCGTGGTAGCGAGTATCATCATAATGCCTGTAACTGTAATCTTCACCGTTATACCACATTGATTTTATCTGCTCCATTGACATAGGCGGACGGTTATTGATTTCATCAAGGAAGCGTGTGTCCATCTTCTGACAGTAATGCTCACGGGAAACATTCACTTTCAAAGCCTTGTAAAGCAAGTCCTCTTTCGCCGCCATAATGTTTACTATGTTGCGAAGTGTTTTAGGAGTATGTCTTGACGCATCTATATGGCAATGGAGACCACAGCTTGAGTTGACTCTCGCTCCTGCACCACGAAGTTTTCTGACAAGTTCCTGTATGGTTTCAATGTCATCGTAATTACAAATCGGAGTGACAAATTCAACCGAGTACATTGTGCTTGCATTTGCTCCTGAACGATTTTCGCAACGAACGCTTGCGTCACGCATAATCTTCCACATTCTGCCGTCATTATCACGGACAGAATAAGCGTCATAACAGCCGCCGACATGAGTTGCGTCTGTATGAAAATAACCGGCAATCACTTTCGCCGCAGTACTGCGAGTGATGCCGGTCATTTCTATTTCTATGCCAAAATTTTGCGACCTCAAGTCTTTTCCTCACTTTCAATCTTTGGTTTTTTAGGCTTTGGTGGTTTCACCTGTGAACCTTTCATATCAATAAACTCTCTGACATTTGCAGGAACATATTTTGCGTACAGAGAGTCCACAGATTTTTCAAGCTCTTCCTTGAAATCCAAATCACGCTGTGACATATACGACTTGATTGCAGACAACTTTTCATCGTCATACATAATACTGATACTTGATTTTTTCAATTCAATCACTCCTCACTTTTTGTTTTCATCAATATATTTGATGTTTGGAATCTTCAGCCACTTTGTCCAACCTCGACCGTTAAGCTCTGTTTTGACAACTCCGTAGGCTGTGCCTTGTGCTTCAATAACTTCACCGTTGCCGATATACACTCCGATGTGTCCGTCCATCCAGACAGCAAGCCCGGGTGTTTCCGGCATACTTGAAATCGGACCACTTTCTGTAACATTGTTCCAAATAGAATTTGCACCGCAATCCGTAAACCCGTTTGAACCTGCTACAATTTCTCCGCTGTCAGAGTTGTACCAAGCATATGATTTTATCAAACCTATGCAGTCGCAAACTCTCTTGCCGAGCCACTTTTCACCAACCTGTCGCATTTCACCGCCTGCCTCGTTGTTGCCGGGGAACAGACTTGCCTGTTGGTCGAGATATTGTTTTGTGCAGACCTGACCGTAACCGCCGTACACATAACCCCAGCCATTTTTGTATGCGTTCTCGCACCACTTGACAAGGTCGAGATTGTTCTTTGTGGTCTTGTCAGTAAAGCCTTCGGTACTGATTTCAGCACCCTTGATTGACTGCATCATCTTCTGAAACTCGTCATACTTAATCTCTGTTCCGAATTTCTGATTGACGGCTTTTATCAAATCCTCATCAGACTGATTCTTCTTGAAACAGGAAACGAAGCTTTTTACAAAGTCCTTGTCCTCTGATTTATCGGACAAGGAAAACAGATAGATAACCTCTGCCTGCGTATTGCAGTCGGACAATTCCTTTTTGTCGAGCTGTTTTTCAACCTCTGTCATTGTGTCGTTGATAAGCTGTAAATTTTCCATCTGCTCTGCTGAAATGTTTTCTTGTATAGCCTGATTGAGTTTGTCGGTATCGATATTCATACTGCCGTTGAAAACTGACACAACAGCAATAATCGGCATAACCACAATTATGATTATGCCGATTATTATACCGCCTATTGTTTTTATTACCTTTTTATCTGTGAGCAGTGCAACTGCTATTTTCTTCAGTGCCGCACCTATGGTTGCACTCATTGAAACTCGCCTTCTTTCAAAAAAGCAGAAAGCCAACTATTCATAACAATAAATGAATAGTTGACTTCATTAAAGTATTTTTCTTCAATTTATTATTCAGTATTATACCTGATAACAATTTGCAAAAATCACGCCGTGCTTTCCGAGTAAACTTTTCCAATCATTTTTTGAAGCTAAAGTTGTTGAAACACTTTTAGTAGAACCCTTTTCTTTTTTACTAGTGTACTTGTCCATATATTCATTAATATTGTTAACATTATCAACAGATGAAAACATATTTTCAAACACATACTCTTGTGTTACAATTAAAACATCAATTCTTGATAAATTTGCAACAACAAATGCATATGCAGGTTCTAAATCTCTTAATTTTGATTCATTATAAGTATGGACAATATCATTAAAAGTAAGATTAATACTGTTATTTGTATTAAACTGAATATTTCTTGATTTTACCGAAACACCATACTTTTTATTTTCTTTATAACAAGCTAAGTCAATACCATTTTCGTCAATCATATCAACTTTATACCCCAAATTATATAGTAAAGATGCTACAAATGTCTCACCAAATTTTCCAACTATTTCAGATTTTCTCATTTTTATCCATCCTTTCGTTTTATTACTATTGTAACATCAATAAAGAATTCTATCAATACAAAATTTTATCTGCCGCCTGCACTGCCGAAAATCTCTGCTTTGTATTCGGGAGCCTGAACAAGAAGCAGATACCTTTCGTTTCCGCACCTATACAGGCAAGTTCCTCGCTCACCGAATTTTATTAAATCATATTCGTTCGGTTCAACCATCAGTGCATCCTGAAAATCTTTAGGATTGATATTACCGGGGAAGAATAAGAAGTGATGGGTTGGAATTGAAAACAGCGGCTTGGTATATTCCTTAACGCTTGGAATCAGAAAATCGTCGATATTTTGCGAGGCAAGAATTACTGCTGAATCTTTCTTACGTACACGTTTCATTGCATTGCGGATATACTCAATGGCGGTGAGGTTAGACAAAAACAAATAAAGCTCGTCTATTGATGCAACGGTGTTTCCCTCGTCAAGAAGTTTGTTGCTCATATACGACAGAATATTAAATAGCATTGTGTCTTTGAGTCTTTTGTTAGTGTCAAGCAAACCCTTTACACCGAAGCACAGGAAACTGTCATCTGTAATGTTCGTGTGACCGTTGAAGTATTTACTTTCAGAACCTACACACATACTGTGAATACCCAGACAAACCTCCTGCAAAATTTCTTCGGTGTAGAGATATTTTCTCTTGTGGTCGTAGGTCATATATTCTTCTTCGCAAAAGTCATAGAAATCACTCATCACAGGGAAGTCAGACGGTTTCTTTGTGCTGTAATTTGTTGTATCTGTAATACCGAATCGTGCGTACAGCTTCATAAGCAGAATTTCAATTGTATCAAGCTGTGCGTCCGTGAAATCCTTGTAGGTTCTGAAAAAATCTTTCAAAAACGCAATGTGCTGTGAAAGTCGTGTTACCTTGTTAAATGCAGGCGGTGCGTCCTTATCGATCTCATCCTGACCGTCATTCCACGCTTTTGGCTCAAGGGGATTGATTTTGTATTTGCCTGACATAAAATCAATGTAACAACCGCCAAGGGCATTTGTCAGATCCTCATATTCCGCTTCGGGATCAAGGCAAATTATTTTCTTTCTGCTTTCTCTGATATTAGTTAAAATCAATTTAAGAAGATAACTTTTGCCCTGACCTGAGTTTCCAAGAATAAGGATGTTGCTCGTTGTCTTGTCCTCTGTTCGCCTGTCAAAGTCAACAAGGATATTAGTGCCGTACTTATCTCTGCCGATGTACAAGCCGTTTGGATCTGTCTTACCACTGAAATTAAACGGAAACAAATTTGCAACAGATGAAGCAGGCAGAACACGCTCGTATAAACTTCCGAACTGATTACTTCCGATAGGATTTACAGACAAAAATCCTTCTTTCTGCCGTAAAGTTAGGCGGTCAACTTCAATCTTTGAACGAGTAAGTTCCATTGCAATATCGGTTTGCAACTCCTTTAATTTCTGTTTACTTTTTGCCTTTAGTTCGACAAATACTGAACAATGCAATAACGGTTCTTTGTTTTTTCGTAAGTTTGCCATCAGTGTGACAACATCCTGCAAGTTGCCCTGTGCTTCAATGGTTTCGTTCACATCGTTACCGCTTGACTTGAGCTTGTTTTTGCGTGTGGCGTTCTGTATCATTTTACGCTGTTCCATACTCTCTACAAGTCTGTGGTAGATGCGGAGAGTAACTCCGCTTCTGTCTGCAAGCTGTGAAAGAATCGCCTGTTCTTCCGTACTTGGCGGATATTCTCTGACTGCCCATACACTGCGGTATGAGTCACCAACAATGTAATAATCGGTGAAAAACTTTATTGTTGACGGCAAAATCATATCAAAGAAATCTTTTGTGTATATTTCTTCTGACTGCTCGGGTGTGAGCACCTTTGGTTTTCTATTGAATAGTCCCATAATTTTTACCCCCTTTAATTTCGGACTGCCAACACAAGTATGCGGTCATCCTGATTGTATCCGTAACAGGTTGAAAGCGTTAAAATCAGCTGACCGCAAACAGGTGTGATTTCTGTGTTATACAGAGATTTTGTTTTTGCATAACTGACCCATTTTTCATAGGTTTCGTCCAAATCTGTTGTTAAAAATTTGTACCAAACATCATCGGATTTTACTTTCATAACAGAAAAGACGGAGTAAGCAAATACCCCGTCTTTCGTTTCAAGCACAACTGTCGGATGTTCTGTAAAGTATGAATAATCGGTATAGTTGCAGAGGTCTGCAAACATTGTGCCGTTGTTCATATGGTGTCCGTAAATTATGAAATTGGTTCTGTCGGCTGAACACCTTGCATCAAGAAACGGAGTACCGCTATAACTGTACTCCCCATAAAAGTTCTTATTCAGATACTTCTGCGGATTGCTTGGTGTGTGCATAACAGGATAGTTTATGTTTGTTCCTGCTATGCTTATCCAGCCGAAGCATTCACTATTCATCGACATCAAATAGGAAACAGAGTGTGGCTGAAAATAAGTTGAGTAATACATAGGTGATTCATTTTGAACATAATTACCACAACCACTGACTTTTAACAGATTTGGCTTTCTTATCGTTTCTGTTTCAGTACTCGTATTCGTTGTTTCTTCAGCAACGATTTCTGCAAGCTTTTCAAACTCTGCTTTTTCGTTATGCACGGTAATTTTCTGCGACACAATCGAAATGAGGCATAACAGTATGATGATTGAGAACACGAAAATCACAGCGATGGTACTAATTTTCTTCTTCATTTTCCACCTCCGAAATATACTGCTCGCCGTCATAGTCGGGCATCAAATCACCATTCATACTTGCTTCAAAGTATATTGCAAGATAACGCTTAATGTCTGCTTTCTTCATTCTTGTGACTTCGAAACCCTGATCTGATATAATCTTCTCAACTCTGTTTGCTTTCTGCAAAACATTTTCGGATTTTGAAGATTTACACCTTGCGATAAACAGAAACTTCCTTGCAGTTGAAGTTTCGGTCTGAATACTGTCGAGAAAGCCCAAATCCTTAATCAGAATTTTCCTTACCTTTTCGTTCTGTTCAGCTTCAATCCTGCCTTTGATATAGCTTTTGTTCGTATCGAAACACTCGCAGGAATCGGTACAGGTGATTTCAATATCCGGCACAGCAGAAAGCACCATCATCAGGTGGCGCACCTTGATTTCAATATTCGTATGAGAAAGTACAGAAATATTTGTCGGCTGAACCATATAGAAGATGAGTTCTTCTTTGCCAACCTTCAAACCATTTTTAGTAAAGGTTTTTATGCCCAGCAAGTCCTGAACAGATTTGCCTTTTCGTTTTTGCTTTTTCACTTTTTCTCCCTCCAGTAAAAAATTTGTTGTGTTGAAATAAAATACTTCACAGCATAGCGGATAAAATCAAGAATTGTTGTATCTTCAAGCCTTATTGACAAAAATCCGAAACACAGTGTCACTGCAAGTGGTGCTATTATCCTCGTCTGTGCAAGTATAAGGATTGATAATAAAAGTGCTATGCTCATAATCGCAAAATCTCGCAAGCTCCATAGCCATAGATTGGCTGTGGCTTTTAGGTTTTGCGGATATAAATAAGTGGTCATAATCTTTAAATTCCTTTCGTCTTAAATCGGAGCAAAGTTCTAACAAGCTTGTTTGATTAGAACTTTGCGATAGATTGCAACTTGTGCCAAGGAGCATTGCTCCTCTGCTTTTTAGCGGAAATTTTACGCTAAAAAGCAGTAATGTTCTACGCAACATAAGTGGAGTAGAACATTGGCACTAAGTTATTTAGCCGCCCTTGCAACACTTCTCGTCAGATTAACAGCAGTTGTTGTTGCGTGAACAATGCTCGTCATATTCACCTTAACTGATGAATCAAGTCCGAACTGCTGTGCAATTCTCGGGACTTCGTTTGATGCAAGCATTATTCCAAGTCCCAAAAGCATATTGCCGGGGAAGGTCAGCAAACCGAGGAACAGCAGAGTAGTCTGCATAAATGCCGTCAGGCACAGTGCCGCTATCTGCTTCATCCACTGATTGAAGCCGTCCTGATAACCTCTCGGAACGCTGAACATATACAGTGCACCTACTGCCATCTGAATAAGCAAGATTCCTCCACGCTTTATGTTAGCAAAGAAGATCTTTATTACGCAATAGGCAAAAGCTATCATACATAGCAAATTAAGAAGTCCGAATGTTGTTTGTATTGATACTGCAAAACTACCTTCTAAAACACTTGTGCTTTTTCCTGCTAAATCAAGACTTTGCTGACCTGCCATTATGGACGACAAATCCTTTGAGAATGTGTTTTGCAGGCTGATGCAGAATTTGTACAGCTCCACAGGCACAACGCCGAACAGCGAACAGGCAAAGAAACCTTTTAAGACATTAATTGCAGTTGTCTTTATGTTTGCTCTGCCGTTCTGATATTCTATTGCCACATCGAACACGGCAACAACAGTGCCTGCGACAAATAACGCCCAGCCGAACAGCGTAAACAGGTTTATTGTTGCCTGTACCCATTCAAGGTCAAACACATCTGCGCCCATATTACCCATCATCGTAAAAAAGTCTGCAACAGCGTTGTAAATCGTTTCGTAGAACCACTGTAACATCGTGTTCCATATAGCATTTGAGATTTGCTCACCGAGAAAGTCGAACACACCGCCTATGGCGTTCCCGATACCGCCGATGAAATCTCCTAACCAATCAAAAATGGCTAATCACCTCCGTTTGTAAATGTAAAATTGTCGGAAAGCTATGCTTTATTTTAAAAGCCAACTTCCCGACATAAATTTTCTATTCTACATTTTCCTTTTTATTTATCCCAAGACTGTCCAGATGTATAGCGGTGCCGTCAGAGAAAACACAAGACAGCCGAAAAGAATTGCAGGCGCGGTGAACTCAAACTGTCCGTGCTTGCGGTAATCCATATACGCCATAGCAAGTTTAACAAAGAAAAGTATTGCAAGAATCATATCTACTGCAGGGAACACAACATTATTTACAACGCTTTTTATCTGTGTTTGAGCCGCCGTCCATGTGCTTTCAATGGCTGATGATACATCTCCTGCGGCAAAGACTGTTACTGCCGATATTCCGAGCATCAACAGTATTACTGATATTCCTGATATCCACTTCAATAACTCAATTTTTCTTGATTTTATCATTTTTTACCTCCGATTTTCTTAAATCATTCTCCGATATATACCTGACTTTGATGTTCAGCTTCTCGGCAAAGCGAATCTCTGTTTTCATGCCCTCGGTTATTTCATCACCGAAAACCCAGACTGCATCGCAAACCCACAGCATAGAAAATCCGGCAAGCATTCCGAGGTTTCTTTCTTCTTCATTGTCATCATTCAAAATCAGCGCATAAAAATGCGGTATGAACGGAGCCATACCGCACTCTAACGCATATCGGGCATATCGTTTTGCATTTTCAATATTTACAGATACATTACCACCCAAAGGCGAACAGATATACGCCCTGTGCATTATTCATCGTCCTCATCTTTCCTTTTAAATTTTATGATAAGAAATGCAATCAAGCCGCCGACAGCAACAGAACCCAAGCCGATATAAAAGCCAAGATTTGAATCGTCGCCTGTCTGCGGTTTTTCAGGTTCAGGCTGCGGATGAATTGTTACTGTCTGATCCTTGTCATCAATGTCAGCGTGAACGGCAATTTTCGTTTCATCACGGTAGAGAGTTTCAAACACAACAATTTCTGTTTCTTTGGTAATTACAGAACCGTCAAAGGTAAAGGATACTGTTACTTTGCCGCTTGCTTTTTCTGCTGTAAATATTACTTCGGAACAAACTTCTTTGCCGTCAACAAGAAATGCCTTGCCTGTTGCTTTGTCCATAAGCACACCGCTGATTGTGTATTCTTTTCCGACTGTCAGGTTCTTGTAGGAAACAACATCATCAATGGTAATATCTCCGTTAGCTGTGAATTCCTTTTTGTCGTCAATGCTTGCCTTTGTTCCGATTTTCGGGATTTTAACAGTTACGGTCTGACCAACGTCCTCAATATCTGCGTGAACTGCAAGCTCTTTATCCTCGCTGTAAAGACTTTCAAAAACGACAATGTCTGTATCTTTCTTGATATATCTTGCGTCAAAGGTGAATTCTACTGTTACGCTTCCTGTTGGTTTATCAGGTATGAATGTAGCTTCAGAGGTGATTTTCTTGCCGTCAATCAATAACTCTTTTTCAGTCGATTTATCCATTAACACACCCTTAACCGTGTACTCCTTGCCGGGTACAAGATGCTTGTACTCTACAACATCTTCAAGGGTAAACACTTCTGTTGCGCCGACTTCTTTTTTGCCGTCAATAGTTGCAGTTGTTCCGAGTTCAGGTATTTTATCGTTCTCAACTGTGATTTCGATAATTTCCTTGTTTTTAGAAATTGTTACGGTATAGTTTTCTTCATTAGGGAGATAACCCTCGGCAGGCTTTAACTCACGGACAATGTATTCGCCGTAGGGAACATAGGTAAATTCAAAAATACCGCCCTCGTTTGATTCGGCTGTCATAATTGCAGTTTCTTCTGTAAATTCGGTTTCAGTAATACTGAACAATCCGAATAATGCGCCTGCGATATTTTCGCCCGTTTCACGGTCAATCTTCAAGCCTTTGATTGTGCCGTAGATGATTTTATTTTCAATCGGCTCACCGTCATTTACAGAAATATGAACAGTCGCAACATCCTGTCCTGCGTATTCAAACACAACAGGGTATTTTTTATCAGAGAGGATATAGTGATTGTCAGTGCTGATTTCCTTAACATAGTAACTTCCAATCGGAAGGTCGGTTGTGAAAGTCGCTTTTCCTTTTTCATCACAGGTGATGATTTCAAGAAGTCCGTTCTTTGGAATGACTGTTCCGTTTGCGGCTTTCAAATCTTCATCAGCGTAAAGTCCGAATGAAACATTCAGAATTTCATCATTATTTCCGATGCTGAATTTCTCGTCCTGTTCAAGAATTTTTGTAAGGTCAATTACAACTTTCTGTCTGTCGTTTGTAAATGATGTTGAGGTGTTAGTCACCTTTTCGTTCTGTCCTGAGTAGGTAAGTTCAACCGTATGAGGTTCAGGATTGATAACTGTTCTATACGGAGCAACGGTTTCAACAACACGGTATCTACCGAGGTAAAGCAGTTTGCTTGTTGCAGTGCCTTTTTCATCCGTAGTAATGGTATCAACAAGAGTATCCTTTGTATATCTGATAGTACCGTCAGGTGTTGTAATGTCCTCATCTGCATAAATTTCAAACACTGCACCTGACAAACCGCTTACAGAATATTCAGGCTGATAGATGGTCGGAAGTGCAACATCATTTCCGTTTTCATCAGTATATCCGCCGCCGACTGCAGTTACATTCGAGAAAATCTCGCCTGTTTTTTCTACGGTAATTGTGCCTTTCTGCGGAGTATTTTTCTTCTCGGTTTTTACAATTGTAACGCCGTTTTCTTCACTTGTGTTTTCTGCTGTAATATCAAAAGATACAGGTGTGCTGTCGAGGGTATATCCGTAAGGAGCCTGCACCTCAACTACTGAATAACCTTTGCCGTATGGCAGAGTTTCGGGTGTGATGAGATAACCCTCGCTGTTAGTGTAGAATGTTTCAATCTCTGTAACATTCGGATAGGTGTACTTCATTGTTACCTTGTTTCCATCGGGATCATAAATCTGAAAGCCTGCGCCTGCATACGGAATCTGTTTGCCTGTTTCGCTGTCAACCTTTACTATCTTTACATAGCTTTCAAGGCTTGCGTTATTGATGAGGTATTTGTAAGTCTTATTATTTTCAGAAATAAACACATCAAAATCAGCAATGAACTCTGTACCGTTCCAGCCTTTGGTCTGATGAACAGTGTATGTGCCGTAAGGCAAATCCTTTGTTTCCGCAAAGCCGTACTCGTCACATATAAGCGTATCTCTTTCGGATTCTTTTGCTTTTGTATAGCTTCCCGATGATTTCAGATACACCTGAAATTCAGCACCTTTTTCGGGAGTTTCAATTTTTGTACTGCCGTCATCGGTGTGCTTTATGATTGCAATTTTTCCTTTCAGTATATCTTCGGTTACTCCAATTGAAACGCTGTTGTTTTCAAGTGTATATTTTTTCGCCTCTGCACCGATATGATATTCGGTTTCGTCAAGCAGATAACCCTCGCTCGGCTCAATTTCTTTCAAAGTCCACTTATCTCCGCATACATAGTTTGAAGTTGTAAAACCGCCGTTTTTATCGGTGGTGTACTTGTCAACCAACTTGCCGTTATTGTAGATGCCGTAAACTGCTCCTGTAAGTGTTGCATCACCCTGTGCAGATTTTGTTTCAGCGTCCGTTTTAATAACAGTAAGATTCCACTTTTTAAGAACATTACTGAAAGATACAGTTGCCGTTTTCCCACTTTCAACATTTACGGTCTTTGATTTTTGTTCGGCATACTCTGTCGGAGTATGCTCAGTAACCGTGTATTTTCCGGGGACAAGGTCGGTTAATTCAAATTCGCCCTTTGAATTGGTTTTTGCAGTTTTGCTGTAACCATCGCCTTTGACAGTAAACTCAATATTTGCAACATTGCCGTCCTCTGCGGTTTTAACAAGCTTGAGATTGCCCGAGCTTGTCTTGACCTTGAAATATGCTCTTATCGGGTCAGCATCATTTTCAACGCCTGTGATTACATCCTGCAAAGTTGCATCTCCATATGGGATAAGGGTTGTATTTCCTACGCTCGGCATTGACTTTACAGAGTTGAATGTTACTGCATCGTTTACGGGTGAAGTCGAAGTCAAGGTCAGCTTGTTGCCGGATTTTGAAACGGAAATTCCGCTTGTGGTTTTGAAGCTGAAATCCGAAAGAATACTGTTGCTGTCTGTAAGTTTTAAAGTATATTTTCCGTCTGTATATTTCATATCATAGGTTTCAGCCTTTGAAGCGATTGCACTTGCGAAGCTCGGAACGGTTGAATAATTTGCAAGGCTTTTTGAGATTGCATTGTAAACCGACTTAACTCCTGGATTTGCTCCGCCTGCACATATGCCGTCAATGAACTTTGTATTTGTGCATTTATAGCCTTCGCTTGTGGAACGGCATCCTGAAACAAACTCCCATACAATCAGCTGTGTTGCCACCCATTTCTGATCCTCTGTTCCGCTTAAGCTTTTTTCCGAACCGGGTTTGCCGTAGAGCAGAGCAAGGTTAATTGCTTTCTGCTTTGCCGAGCCTAAATTTTTCCAAACGGTTGAGGCACTTTCTGTCAGCGTATTGCCCGAGTAGAGCGTGTGACCGGCTTCAATACAGTAGGCTTCTTTGCCGTCTGCAAAAATCTTGCACAACTCTTCGCCCACTGTACCTACAGTATAACCGTCGTTGACTGTTGTCTGCTGAAATTTGATTATGTTTCCTGCGCTGTCATAACAGTAATCAAAGGTGATTGTCACCTTATCACCGCTTGCCGCACTTACAGGGAGCGAGAACATTGTTCCGAATATTACGGCAACCACGAGTAAAAGTGCAGTTATTCTTGTGAATTTCTTATTTCTGATTAACTTAGTCATTTTAAAAATCCTTTCATAAAAAATATGGGGCAAGATTTTACCCTTGCCCCGATTGACGTCTTATTCTGTTTAAATACAATCATAATTTCATCGCCTGCCCTTCATTGAAATCTTCATCTATATCATCGGACTGCTCACTGCCATCCGTAATATTTACATATTCGCCGATAATGTTCAGCGCTTCGCAGTAACTTTCCGAACTCGTAACACGACTGCACATTTCTTTTGCCTCGTCAGCCATACCGTTTTGTTTGAGAGTGTGACTTGCAATTCCTAACAGATTGAATATATTGCCATCCTGACCTATCAATGCACAGTCGGGTTTGACCTTTTCTGCTTTGCTCTGTTCATCGATAATAAAACCACCGAGCTTGTTATCTACATAATCGGAAAGCCAAGTTCCGGCAAAGGCTGTGTAGGACTGTAATCTCCACATTGCAAGCTTGCCGATGTCAAGGTGGACATCGGCAAATGGATAAAGAATACAGGTAACGCCGTCATTTTGAAACACAGAAACATTCTCAAACTTTGTATTGTCAAGAAGTATTCCTTTGTCCGTAAGCATTTTATTGATGCCGTCCATCCATTCTTTAATTTCACCTCCACAGCACTGCAAGATAAGACCTTCCTTGCCGTTCATACGGCGGAGGTCAGAGAGTGTAATATTATTGATTTTCATTGTCATCTTCCTTTCATAAAAATAAGCACCCACAATGAAGTGAGTGCCTTGCTTAATCGTCTGCTCAACAGTAGACTACATATATTTTGTTGTTTTCTGCGATTACATTGAATGATAAGTCTCTCGGAGCTATGCCACTGCTTTGGAAGTAGTAGGCTACATACTCAACATCACCATAGCAATCTGCAGTCAGGCTTTGCGTATCATCATAATATGATGCGTTTGTGGGCGAGAACCAGCTTGCGTTGCCTGTGTTCAGTGAGGAATCGTATTTCATTCCAAGCTGCTGACCGTAGGCTATGCAGGCACTCACCGCATACTGAACATCAACCGTTTTTGCTTTAGTAGGCGGTTGCGTAGGTTTTTGCGTAGGTTTCTGCACAGGCTTTTGCGTTGGCTTTTCAGCAGGCTTTTGAGTAGGAGTTTCGGTTTTCTTTTTCGCAGTCGAATCCAATTTTTGCTGATTACCTTTCACTGTATTCTTGCTGTTGTTCTGAACCTCGGATTGTGTTTTCTGAATCGGAGCCGTTGCCGAAACAACCGCCGAATTTTGTCCACTGTCGGCTTTTTCTTCGGTTTTGGCATTCTGTCCCGAAGGCTCTGTTTCTTTTGAAGCTGTGGCATTTTCGCTAGATTGCATTGTTTCGGTTGTTGCCATTTCAGAACTTTTCCCAGATGCAGAAACACCCACGGAAGTTGAAACCGTGGGTGATAAAGAACTGTTATTCACTTTTTCTCCTGTTGTACAAGCTGTGAATATTCCTGCCATTAATATTATGCTTATCATTATTGCGATTTTCTTTTTCATACTATCGCCGTCCTTTCAGCAACAAGTATATCCAAAGAATTTGAAATGTCCAGAGATTTTTGAATACCAACTGATAATCACTTCTTTTTGGCAGACGCAAACGGTAAACTAACATTCTGTTTTTCTGCCCACAGCAGAGAGAGATGCAGAAGTGCATCTCTCTGTTCTTCCTCGGACAGACTGTCGAGGAAGTCTTCAAGGGTGAAATTTTCCTCGAATTCTTCTGCAAATTCATTACAGTTGTCGCAGATTTTTTCTCGCCTGACAAGTACCGAGCCGTCATCCTGTTGGATGAATGATAAAACATCGTTGTATCTGAATCCGATTCGCTGACGGATTTCATAGGGGATTGTAATCCTTCCTTTTTTTCCGAGAACTCTGTAAATTTTAAGCACTACTCGTCCTCGCTTTCCGCAAGCTCTGCTCTGCACTCATCACAGATACAGTCGCAACAACATTCTTTGCAATCATCGCACCTCTCAATCAGAATTGCTCCGTCCACAGCTGAAATCTGCACAGCACAGTCGGATGTGATTCCTGATACAATAAGTGCGTCAAGCGGTATACTTACATAAATTCTATTTTCCATTGTTAATAATACACTCCTTCAAAATTTGTTCTAAATCAATTTGTTGTTCGGTGGTTAAATCAAGCAGGCTCAACTGCAACGGCTTGTTTCTCTGCCTTTCATACATATCGTAGTTGCTGATTAGCAGTTCAGGGAATTGTTCGCCTGCGTTGATTCGCTGCTTCATATTGTGAAGCCTTGTGAAATCAAAGAATGAGTAACCGTCATATAAATTGCGGATTTCTTCACAATCGTTGTATGATACAAGCCATTTGCCTTTTGAATTTGCAAGCGTGTTTTTCAGCCTCAGATGGTCATCCCAAGTGAATCCGCATTGATAAACATACTCGCTTGAAAAATACGGCGGATCGCAGTAGAAAAATGCATTTTCTCGGTCATAATGCTTAATTAAAATCTCAAAATCCTGATTTTCAATCACAGTATTTTCAAGTCTTTTTCCCACTTGCTCTATCAGTTGAAACAAGCTCACTACTGAAAATGGCTGACAGGCAAATGATTTTCCGCCGCTTGAATAGCTGTATCGCAAAAGTTTCAGAAACATTACTGCTCTGCGCAAGTCGTAGTCCTGTTTCATTTTTATATACAATTCTATGATTTCTTCTGCTTTCAAGTCAGGCAGGATAATCTTCGTCAGTTCCAATTCCTCATCAAGGTACTTATCGTCAAACTTTTCCTGTTTAAAAAAGTTCTTTATGACATTGAAATCATCCCTTGAATTAAGCGGATAAAATCCGAGTTCTTTTATGAACGCCATAGGTCTGTCACGCATACAGCGAAAAAGGTTTACAAGATTATGATTGAAATCGTTGTAAACCTCCATTTTATCAGGCTTTTTCTTGCCTAAAAGTACCGCTCCCGAACCTCCGAAGGGTTCAATATACCTTTCGTAATTCAGAGGAAACAGGGCGTACAAAATATGAAGGATGGAGGTTTTGTTACCCATCCAACTTACAGGGGTTTTGATTATATTTCACTCCTCTCGGAATATCAATCGCCCCTGAAACGACAAAAAGCCGTTGATTAAGTATTTAACTCAACCAACGGCTAATATATATGAAAACCAATACCAGTCGTTCGGAACGATTGATATTAGTTGTTGTTATTAATTTTTATCGTTTACTATTTTGATAATCTTACCGATTTCAGCAATAACATTCACGGTAACTGCATTTCCAGCCATCTTGTATAGCCTGCTGTCGGATAGTCCTGTTGCTTTCGCCTTGTTGAACTGATCGTTCGTGAAGCCCTGTAATCTCCAGCACTCCCTCGGAGTAAGCTTTCTTATTCTGCCGATATGGACTTCTCCGTTTGGATCAACAAAAGCAACTGCGAATTTTTCATTGTTATCGAGAACATCTGAATTTTCTACAAACACTCCCGAATGTTCAGCTTTTCGGTTACTGATTCCCGAGTCGTGCCTTGCGGTTATGCATCTTGCAATTTCTGTCAGTTTCGGGTCAGGGTTAAGGTCAATAAAATAGTACGCCTGCGTTGCTGAGGTTGTTAGAGTATGTGCTACCTGATTGCCGACTCGACCACGTCTTGAGTTCTGTCCAGAAAAAGCAGTATCAATGCTGTCGCCGGGATATGCGATCTGATAACCGTCTTTAGTTTTAGATTTTATCGGCAGACCAAAATTTTCGGTATTTTCAATGAGATAAAGTCCCGAATGACCGCCGAATCCGCCCGAACCGCTTGTAAGCGTACAGCTTAGTCCTTTTGATGAGTAGATTCGTTCACCTTGCGTTGGGTTTTCTTTGTATAAGAGTTTTTCCGCTTGTTTGCGTGAAAGATAATACTTCTCCGGCACATTGTCCTCTAAGATATCCGATAATAAACACTCGATTTCGTGATTGGGGTACTCCGAAATTTTTGCTGTTAAGTACCTGCCAGCATACATCATACCCCTCGTCGGCACAAGCTCTGCTTACTCGTTTCGACCGCAAGCGGTCAAAAGCTCGTCCGCTATGCTGTGCCTCCTCTCCCCAAAAAGCTTACAGCTTTTCGGGGACCCCGTACGGAGGATTGTTTCAAATGTTTTGCCTGAGTCATGGTTAAGCAGACCGGGAACATTTTCTAGGAAGAGATACTTAGGTTTTTTAACGGAAGCAATTCGAGCAATCTCGAAAAACAGCGTTCCTCTTGTGTCATCAAATCCTTTTCTTGCTCCTGCGATGCTGAACGATTGGCAGGGGAACCCGCCCAGAAGAAGATCGAAATCGGGTAACTGTTCAGGTACGATTTTTCTTGCGTCATCAAAGTAAAGTTCACCTCCTGTATCGTACATTGCTTCATATGCCTGCTTTGCATACTTATCGATTTCGCAGTATCCGACACACTCAAAACCACCAATGGCTTCAAGTCCCGAACGGAAACCGCCGATGCCTGCAAACATATCAAAAAATCTGATAGCCATAAATCTTCATTCCAAACGAAGATTTATATATTAAGAAACACCTCACATTCCCATAGTCATTCCGCTATCCTCATCAGGAGTTTCATCTTCAACTTCTGACATGGATTGGTTTTCTGCTTCGATTTCTTCCTGTGTGAGCTTTCTGAATGAGTCCTCTCCGGGCACTACTCCAAGTGAACGACCGTTGTCCCACTCAGGGAAAATCGTTCCCATAGAATCAACAAATTTTACAGTTCCTCTTGTACCTGAAGGGACAGGAGCGTAGGGGTAGCTCATACTTAAAAGCTCAATTCTTGTACCCGGCGGATACAATTTCTTTGTGCTTTCAGCGATTCTGCGCTGTCTTTCATATTCGTTCAAGTTATACATCTCCTATTTATTTAGTTTTGATTCAAGCAATATCCATTAGTGGGACTTCTGATTTTTATTGTCATAAAATCAACCTCCTTCTTTTTTTCTGTTTGTATTGACATTTTTGTTGTCAGAGAAATGTGCGTCATCATTTTTATCGCAAGTATCATTTCGCCTGTCGAAATTAGGTTTCTGACGCATCTCTCTTTCAAACTTCCTGAGTTCAGGAGTGTCAGTAAAATACATATCAATCATTCCTTTCAAATTTTTGCAAATAAAAAAAGAGCCAATTACTATATCTCTAAAATAAGAAATATAATGATTGACTCATATATTTGATAATATTAAATTAAGCAGATTAGCGAAAGTAATCAGTTTTCTTTACCTTTAACTAAATTTTGTAGCTTTTCAACAGCTTCATCTTTAGTTTCAGAATCCTTTACTATTTGGATAATTGAGTTCATAAGAACATCAAATTGTTTGTCTGTCATATTTTCGAACTCCATATCTTTTCCTTTCCGATAAAACAATTATCACTTCTACCAGAAATAAATTTTGTATATAAGTAATTGAGGCTCATAGAAAAACTATGAGCCTCTCGTTGGCTCCCCCAACTGGGCTCGAACCAGTGACATCATGATTAACAGTCATGCGCTC
>OHNZ01000402.1_pt1 | contig 27230 bp, 18 predicted proteins | sample 1569761 | NCBI WGS metagenome assembly OHNZ01 (sample SAMEA3879562, study PRJEB24766) | human gut metagenome | biome: human-associated habitat; feature: feces | place: USA | collected 1985/1987
AACCTCATCGTCTGTGGCATCCAGCTTTCCATACCGTATATTCTCCCTGATTGTACCGGTAAACAGGTGGGTATCCTGAAGCACGATGCCAAGAGAGCGGCGCAGGTCGTCTTTCTTTATATGGCGGATATCAATACCATCATACGTGATAGATCCCTTCTGTATGTCGTAAAAACGGTTAATCAGATTGGTAATGGTGGTCTTTCCCGCCCCTGTGGCTCCCACGAAAGCCAGCTTCTGCCCCGGCTTCGCATACAGGCTGATGTCATGGAGCACTGCATGCCCCGGCTCGTATCCAAAGTCCATATCCTGAAACCGCACATCACCGGTAAGTCTTGTGTAAGCGGCCGTACCGTCCTCACGGGGATATTTCCACGCCCACAGGCTGGTCCGTTCCGGTACCTCTGTCATTTTTCCGCTTTCATCCACACGGACATTGACAAGGGTCACATTTCCCTGGTCTGTCTCCGGTTCCTCATCCATCATATTAAAAATACGTTCTGCCCCTGCCAGGGCCATGATGATGGAGTTGGACTGCTGGGATATCTGGGCAAAGGGCTGGTTAAAGCTCTTTGTAAACTGGAGATAAGAAGCAATCTGGCCCAGGGTCAGCCCTGCCAGGCCACTTAGTGACAGAATCCCTCCTGCGATGGCTGTGAGCACAAACTGCAGGTTGCCTATGTTGGTAATGACCGGCATAATAACATTGGCGTACTTGTTGGCGTGGAATGCGCTGTCATAGAGCCGGTCATTCAGCTTGTCGAATTCCTCCCTTGTCTCCTCCTCATGGTTAAATACCTTGATGACCTTCTGTCCGCTTAAACGCTCCTCAATGTATCCCGTCACCTTTCCGATAGCCAGCTGCTGCGCCACGAAATACCGTCCGCACCGGCCTGCCAAAGTCCTGCTGACAAAGAGCATGAGAACTATCATGGCTGCTGCCAGGACAGAGAGGGGAACGCTGATACCTATCATCACCGCGGATATGGCTATGATGGTGACAAAGGAGGACAATACCATGGGCAGAGCCTGGTTAATCATCTGTCTCAGGGTGTCGATATCATTGGTATAGCGGCTCATAAGCTCTCCATGGGGATGACGGTCAAAATACCGTACAGACAGCGTCTGCATATGCTCAAACATCTCATCCCTGATACGCTTCTGGACACCCTGGCCAATATTTATCATCAGACGGTTATAAGTGTAGGTACAAATAACTCCGGCCACATAAAAGGCCGCCAGCCCTGCCATAACATGGTTCAGAACCGTAAAATCAGGACGCTGCTGCCCCAGGAGAGGGGTGATAAAATCATCTATGAGCACCATCAAAAACAGCGGTCCCGCCACATTGGCCAGAGCGCTTATGACAATGGTCACCAGCACACAGACAAACTGGAGCCTGTAAGTGCCTGCCACATACCCCATAAGGCGTTTTGCCGTTTTGGCATAATGGTGGTTCACGGCTGCATTTTTCTTATTTCCCATCATGATTATTTCCCCCTTTCTTCTGGGATTCATATACTTCCCTGTAAATCTTATTCCTGGCAAACAGCTCCTGGGGTGTACCAAAATCATCCACAGCGCCGTGGTTCAGCACGATCACCTTATCTGCGTCCTCCACCGAGGATATCCTCTGTGCTATGATTATTTTGGTGGTGTCAGGAATCTCCTCCCGGAACGCTCTGCGAATCATGGCATCTGTTTTTGTATCCACTGCGCTGGTAGAATCATCCAGAATCAATATCTTAGGCTTCTTGAGCAGGGCCCTGGCAATACAGAGCCTCTGCTTCTGTCCCCCGGATACATTGGTTCCTCCCTGGTCGATATAGGTTTCATACTGGTCGGGAAACTGCCGGATAAACTCGTCTGCCTGGGCCAGACAGCAGGCCCGCTTGATTTCCCCGTCTGTGGCATTTTCATTGCCCCACCGCAGGTTTTCACGGATGGTGCCGCTGAACAGGATATTTTTCTGCAGAACCACTGCCACCTGATTTCTCAGGGACTTAAGCCCATACTCCTTCACATCCCGACCGCCCACTTTAAGACAGCCTCCGGTCACGTCGTACAGCCTTGGTATCAGCTGCACAAGAGTGGTTTTGGAACTTCCCGTCCCTCCCAGTATACCTATGGTCTCTCCGGATTTTATGTGGATATCCACGTCCTTAAGAGCCAGCTTCTCCTTATCTCCTATGTAGCTGAAGGACACATGCTCAAAGTCAATGCTGCCGTCCGCCACCTCCTGTACCGGGTCATCCGGGTCTGACAGGCTGCTCTTTTCATCCAGCACCTCCACAATACGCTCTGCCGAAGAACGGGCCATGATGACCATGACAAACACCATAGAGAGCATCATCAGGCTGGACAATATCTGGACCGCATAGATAATCATGCTGGTGAGCTCACCTGTTGTCATTCTGCTTCCCACAATGAGTCTGGCTCCCAGCCCTGATACCAGCAGGATACAGTTATACATGCAGAACTGCATCAGCGGGCTGTTCCAGGCTACAATCTTTTCCGCATACTTAAACTGGTAAAAGACCTCCTGGGATATGTGCCGGAACTTTTCGATTTCATACGGCTCCCTCACATAGGCTTTTACCACCCGGATGGCGTTCAGATTTTCCTGAACCACGCGGTTTAACACGTCATAGCGCTTGAATACAGCCTCAAAATAGGGATGGGCCTTTATCACAATGTAAAAGAGCCCCGCTGCCAGGATTGGCAGCACGATAAAAAAGATGGTGGAAAGCTCCCTGCTGATTCCCATAGCCATGATTAGCGCAAAACAGAGCATGATGGGGCCTCTGATAGCAATGCGGATTACCATTTGGTACGCATTCTGCACATTGGTGATGTCCGTGGTCAGACGCGTCACCAGACTGGAAGGAGAAAAGCGGTCAATATTGGAAAAAGAAAACTCCTGTATGTGGTGGAACATATCCTTTCTCAAATTCCGTGCCATACCGGCCGAGGCCCTGGCCGCATTTGTCCCTGCCAGGATACCGAATACCAGAGCCATCATGGACATAACTAAAAGCACGGCTCCAATCTTCAGAATATAGCCGATACTTCCTCCGCTCATCCCCTTATCAATCATCAGCGCCATGACGCCGGGCACCAGAACTTCCATAAGCACCTCCAGCACCACAAAAACCGGGCAGAGAAGAGATGGCTTTTTATACTCCCGGACTGAGCCAAGCAAAGCCCGGACTGTCTTTTGATGTTGTCCTTTCACTGTTAAAACCTCCTTTTTTTGTAAATTCCCTTGGATTTTGGGGCAATTTAAAGAGCCTAAGACGGCGCCGCCTGTTGGCAGCCATAGGCCCTTCCCCATTACTTAAGATTCTTCATCATTTTTATCCCGATTCGGATGAATGTATCCAGTTCTTCCTTTGGAATATCCCGTGTTATGAACTGTTCCATTTCCAGGATATCCTTAAGCACCCGTCCTTCCAGCTCCCATCCCTTTTCAGTGGGAATGATTTTTTTACACCTGGCGTCATAGGACGCCTCCTCCCTGTAAATCAGGCCCTTTCGCTCCATCAGCTTCAGAATCTCCGTGGCCGTGGGGCGGCGCAGGTTAAATTCCTCCTCTATATCCTTCTGAAACAGGTCCTGCTCCCTGCAGCGGCCGAGAATAAAGTGCAGGATTCCGTTCTGGGCAGGTGTCAGCCCTCCCACCCCCTCAGCGCTGTCAATCTTGCGCCGGATCAGGTTGGAAAGGGTGGCGATAAGGCGGACGGTAGGATTAACAGCCATGGAATTTACTCCTTTTATTATATGCAGAAAAACAGTTTCTGTTAGTTACCTAACAATTCTAAGGCAATCTATCCGGTCTGTCAACCGAATTCACACAATTGTAACGGCTCCGGCGCCAGGCAGGACCGGTCCGGTAAGGTTCAGGAGGGTTTCCCCGGGATTTGATAAAATCCGCATTTACAACCTGGATTTTCCTGTTATAATTGGTAGGGGTGTCTTATCCCAATTCATATTCTGAGAGGTTATCATGAAACACAATTCACATCAATTTCATTGCGGACTAAAAGACGGCATACCCATCGGTCTGGGATACCTGGCCGTGTCCTTTACATTTGGAATCATGGCAAGGGGAGCCGGCCTCACCACCCTCCAGTCCGTTGTCATGTCCTTTACAAACCTGACCAGCGCGGGACAGTTTGCAGCGCTGGGAATCATACAGGCCGGGGCCCCCTTTATGGAAATGGCAATAGCCCAGCTCATCATCAACCTGCGCTACTGTCTTATGTCCTGTTCCCTGTCCCAGAAGCTGGGCGCAGACATGCCCTTCTTCCACCGTTCTTTATGTCCTATGGAGTTACAGACGAGATATTCGGCGTTTCCGTATGCCGGCCCGGCTTCTTAAGTCCCTTTTACAGCTATGGGCTCATCTGTGTCGCCGTACCCGGCTGGACCCTCGGCACCCTGTTGGGAGCTGTTTCCGGGGAACTGCTTCCGGCACGCCTTTTAAGCGCCCTGAACGTGGCACTGTACGGAATGTTTCTGGCCGTGGTGATTCCGCCGGCCAAGACAAGCAGGATTCTCACCGGCGTCATCCTGGCCTCCATGGCCTTAAGCCTTGTGTTTGCCCATGTCCCCCTGCTGGCAGGTCTATCATCCGGCTTTAAAATCATCCTGCTAACCATCCTGATTGCCGGTGCCGCAGCCATTCTGTTCCCTGTAAAGGAGGAAAATGAACATGAATCATAATGTGTACCTGTATATTCTTGTGATGGCAGGCGTGACCTACCTGATCCGTCTTCTTCCGCTGACCTTGATTAAGAAGGAGATAAAGAACGTATATGTCAAGTCCTTTCTCTATTACGTCCCCTACGTCACCCTGTCCGTCATGACCTTTCCTGCCATTCTCCACGCCACAGCCTCTGTGTGGTCCGGCGCAGCAGCCTTGGTAGTGGCTGTTCTTCTGGCCTGGAAGGGAAAGAGCCTGTTCCAGGTGTCCCTGGCCGCATGTGCCATGGTATTTCTTCTGGAACTGTTTCTGTAAATAAAACCGTTTCACATCCCAGGACTCTTACAGCGACAATCCGCCTCTTGCCCTTGCCCGTCTGTCCATGATGGAATGGATGACAGGAACCATGAATATGGCCACGATTCCGCCTGCATAACCGTTATTATACAGGTTCATGCCCCCATACACAATTCCCACATTGAGGGCAACGGAGGAATGCAGGTAGCCTGCCACGATTCCGGCCACCACGCCGAATTCACCCGCCACCGGCGCAAGGGTGGTGGAGAATAAAAGGGCCAGCATGGGGGATGGCTGATAAATGTTCCATGTCTTGGTAAAGCTGGCCAGATATACCCCCATCATCACCGGAGCTATGTTCCTCAGATGTTTTCCCGTGGCCCCAAAGCCCACAATGGTGAAGATTCCGCAGATGGTAGGTCCGTTCAGTTCACCTCCCACTGCCAGTACAAAATAGGTGGCAAACAGTCCATTGACTCCCATGTTGAACACAGTGCTGGCACCGCCTTCATCTCTCAGATAATCTGTTCCGCCGATTCCATAGGATTTGATAATTCTTCTGTAAGATTCCCAGATGCTTCTGCCCCGCACCGCAACCCCAAATACAATCATTCCGCCAAACAGTACGGACAGCACGATTCCAAAGATCTCATTGTTTCCCGTGGACCAAATGAGCCTGGATTCTATCTCCACTCCAAGGGATTTTAACACTGACACAATGACCGTCGCTATGATACCTGCGGCAAACCCCACATTGTACAAAGAATACCCTTTGTGTGCAAAATGCACATGAGTGGAAAGGGGCGGCAGCACAAAGCCTATAATGAGCCCCACGGCCAGGGCTATGGCCATCCGCATCACCACCGGCAGGTTGCCCACCTGCATCATCTGGGTGATGATGGGCGAAAGGCTGGTGCCGTAAAAGCCAATATAAATATACCTTCGCATGGACGTCTTGTGATACCTAGCGTACAGGTACACTCCGGCCAAAATAGCCCAGATGTTAAGCAGGTTTTTGCCAAACAGCGAGAAACCGAACATCAGACAGCTGGAAGTGATGGTGTGGCCGTCCATATCCATACCCATGAAGTAGATGATGCCAATACTCATAAGAGTCAGTGCACCGGCGTTGATGAGGGCCGCCCCCACACCGCCCACAACAAAATAATCCGTAATCAGAAAATCCGGCTCTTTTATCAGACGCACGATTCCCGGACCAATTTCCTGGATTGGCTGCAGAAACAGCCCAATGACCATAAAATAAACAGGAAGCAGCGACAGCAGAAAAAACTTCTGCTTCCTGGTCAGGGATTTCAGTTCATGAAAATGTTCCAGATGTTTCATAAATACCTCCCAATCAACATTCTTTTTCTATCATAACTGATAGACCCCCGGTTGGCAAAGACATTTTTTACTTCTATTGGAAAATTTATTATGGGTTGGGTTTGGCAATCAGTGGTGCCATGCATAAAAAGCGGCGGACTGCTTTCCTCAAGCCATCCGCCGTTTATCATCTTCTTTTCTTCCTTTCCTTTAACTGTTAGCTGTCTTACCCAGTCTTTGGGTTCTCTTTTTCTCCAGCCTGTCTATGATGACCGTGGCAGACATGTCGCCCAGACAGTTCATGGTTGTGGTACCCATATCAAAGAATCGGTAGAAGCCGCCTACCATAATTACAATCTCCAGAGGAATTCCCACTGCCGCCGCTACAATCATAAGATTCATCAGGCCGCCGCCCGGAACACCGGAACCAGTGGAGGTAACCAGAGCTGTTACAAAAATCGTATTAAAAATCTGTCCTGGCGTGAGGGCAATTCCCATGGCCTGTGCGCTGAACAGAATGACAACACTGCAGAGCACTGCCACGCCATCCTTGTTAATAGTTCCGCCCAGCGTGATGCCCAATCCTGCAACCGAGTCTTCCACTTCAAAATTTTCTTTGGCCACATTCATGCTGACCGGAATCACTGCAGCACTGCTGCAGGTACTGGCGGCGGCTGCTATGGTCGGAAAGCTCCTTTTCAAGAAATTCAGAGGGGTAATGCCGGTAAACAGCCATAAAATCAAACAATATACCACTATCAGATGAAGGATGCAGCACAAATAGAAGGTACCTAAAAGCTTGGACATGGTGAGCAGCAGGTTGATGCCGTATTTTCCCAGGGCATTGGCCATAAGACAGAATACTCCTATGGGAGCCAGCTTCAGGGCAATACTGATGATGGACATTACCAAGTCCGCCATACTGACAAACCAGTTGCGCACAGGCGTCCTCTTTTCCTCGGGCAGCATGACAATGGCTACTCCCATAATAACTGCTATGATTAATACCTGCATCATATTTGCATTGTTAAATGTTGCAAAAATATTGCTGGAAAACATATCTGTGAAGAACTTACCCACAGTAGGAAGCTCCGCTATCTCTACAGCCTCCGCACTGCCTTCTGTAAACTGGAAACCCACACCCGGATGAAACACTCCGGTTATCACCAGACCCAGGACCGACGCCGCCACTGTGGTAAACATATAAAAGACCACAATTCGGATACCGATTCTTCCCAGCGTCTTAGGATTATCCATACTGGTAATCCCCTTTACCATCATGCAGATGACAATGGGAACAAGGAACATTTTCATCAGATTCAGCCAGATTGTTCCGATAAAACCAATGCAGGTAGCCTTTTCCCCCAACAGTATGCCTAGTAATGACCCCAGCAGCATGGCTATAAGGATTTTTGTGATATCATTCATCTTATTATACTTTTTCAACATTTGTAATCCCCTCCTAATAGAAATACGTTAGATATATTGAAGCACTCCGCTCTCTGATACAGCCAGCAGTTTTCCTTCCTTGTAATAACACCTCGCCGTGTGGGACGAAATCTCAATCCAGAACGAAGGCACCCCTCTCCCCCATTCTTCCATCCTCTGCTCCATCGTAATCTCTTCATCTCCCTGTCTGCCAAGAATGACAATTTCATCCCCCACCTTGGCATCCGGGAAATCTGCCAGATCTATGATGGTATGCTCCAGGCTGATTGTGCTGGCCACTTTCGCCTTTCTTCCGTGAAGAAGTACATATCCGCCGGCCAGCTTTGGACTAATACCGTCTCCAAGTCCTCCTGCCATAATTCCAATCCGCTTAGGCGAATCCAGTTTTACCGCTTTATAGTTCTCCCCAAATTTACCTCCACATACCTGGTTTATATGTATAAGCCGACTCTTCCATGCCGTAATCGGATGCTTTAACTGCGGATGCCCCTCCCTCCTGTCAAGAGGTGAATATCCCCAGATTGCCCGCCCCGGACACACTCCGGTCATACGGATTTCCGGCAGTGCGATTCCTCCCGGTGTATTGGCCAGCTGGCAAAATGGTATCTTTTTTCCTTCCTCTCCCAACGCTTCAATTGCAGCGGAGAACCGTTCATATTGCCACAGACCGTATTCCGCTGACACATCCGGCCAGTTTACTGCTGCCATATGACTGTATACACCTTCCACATATAGGTTGGGCAATGCTGTAATTTTCCTGTAAAAGTCCGGAAATTCTTCCGCGTTTACGCCCAACCTTCCCCTTCCCGTATCAATTTTAACAAATACAGGTACAGGTGAGGAGGCTGCATCTGATATGGCTTTTGCCTCTCGTTCCGACAGTATGGTGGGTATTAAATGATATTGGATGTAAAGCTCTGCCACCTCCTCTATGGTATTGCTGGCAAAAACAAGCAACGGCATCTTTACCCCATTTTCCCTCAGTTTAATGGCCTCGCTGATACTGCCCATACCAAGGTAATCTGCACCGCACGCCTCCAACTCCTTTCCGCACGGTACGATTCCGTGTCCATAGGCATTTGCTTTGACTGCGGGCATCACTTTCACATCCGGTCCCACCATTTTTTTAAATGCAAAAAAATTGTCTCTCACGTTATCCAGACTGATCTCCAGCCAGCAGGAACGTTTCAGGTTATATCCGTCCATTTCTTAACACTCCCCTATTTTCTGTTTTCTGTAATAATTAATCAGACATCCTGCGAGCAGAATATCCCGTTCTGTCTCCGTCAATCCTTCCAATGCAAGCGTGATGCCCCGGACATTGCCGTCACTTCCCAGTGTTCGGGCTGCAATACATTTCTTTCCTTCTAACAGAGCCTTGCGTATACCCTCAATAAATATATAATCCCCCTGTACACAGTCAAATTTTTCCCTTCCATCCAGAGTAAAAGGAATAATGCCCCAATTAATACAATTACTGCGGTATCTCTTTGTTGCATACTCGAAACAGAGATTGGCAATTCCTCCAAGAACCTTCTGACATGAGGCCGCTTGCTCTCTGGCCGAACCGTCCCCCGGTTTATTGGCAAACAAACAGGAACCGTAACCAGTACCTGCAATCATATCTTCATCAATACCAAATCGGTCCATCACCCGAACCAGCTCCTCCGGCATTTTTCCCTGTTTTCTCTCCTCTTCCACTACCTGGATGGACCGACAGTACCCGGCATAACCGGGAACCCTTCTGCACAGCGCATATTCTGCCAGACGGATAGGATTAGACCGGTAGGAAGCAGTGTCGCCGGAAGGGATAAGTTCGTCCGTGGTTGTTACCGGGTCATGTATAACTGCGGAAAACCTCATCAGTATATTATCATGCAGTTCATCCATAGGTGGCCAGTCCACGATATTAGGGCCGGTCACCAACCTCACAGACGCATCAGCCTTTCCATACCCGTAATAAACCCGCTTCTTATACACAGTCCCGTCAAAACAGTACTTTAGGTCCGGTATCTGGTAGTCCAAATCCGTGGCTGCTGTAATAACACCCTGATTGGCAGCAGTGGCTGCTATGGAACGTGCATCCATAAGAGCTACTGCGCAGTATTGCCCCTCATCCGGTCTGCTTCCTTCCCTGTTAGGAAAATTCCTCGTAGCATGACGAATGGAAAAGGTATGTGTAGCCGGGATATCCCCATAGCCGGAACATGAACCGCAGATACACGGTTTCATGATTGCTCCGGATGACAACAGCTTCTCCGCTGCACCGGAACGAATCAGCGCCAAGTTAACCGGCATACTGGCCGGATATACAGTCATGGAAAAACCATCTTTTCCCAAAGTGGCGTCTTTTAATATCTCAGCCGCCTCCTGTAGATTCTCAAACAAACCACCTGCGCATCCCGCTATGCTGCCCTGGTCAGCAATCACCCTGCCATCCTTAATTTTATGGGAAAGCTGAAGCTTATTCTTCCCAAAGAGCCGTTCTGCCTCCTGATCCACCTCCTCCAGCAGTTCTTTTGCCCTCTCGTTAAATTCATGAATCGTCACTGCGTTGCTGGGATGAAAGGGCAGGGCAATCATTGACTCAATGCGGCCTAAGTCGAGATAGATTACACCGTCATAATAGGCTGGACTCCTGGCCTTCAACTTCCTGTAATCCCCGGGCCTTCCATGGTTCCTGTAATAGGCTTCGGTTATCTCGTCTGTCTCCCATATGGAGGACAGACAGGAAGTTTCTGTCATCATGGTATCAATATTACACCTGTAATCCGCTGAAAGATTCTTAAGTCCGGGGCCTGTAAATTCCAGAATTTTGTTTTTTACAGTTCCGGGCTTAAAAAGTGCTGCCACCATGGCAAGGGCCACATCTTCAGGTCCCACACCTCTCTTTGTATTCCCGGTCACATAGCAGAGTACCACCTCAGGAGATGGTATGTCATAGGTCCTTCCAAGCAGCTGCTTTACCAGCTCCGGTCCACCTTCCCCAAATCCCATTGTTCCCAGGGCACCATACCTTGAATGGCTGTCAGATCCAAGTATCATGCCGCCGCACGCAGACAATTCCTCTCTCACATATGCGTGCATGACAGCCAGGTTGGCCGGAACATAATTTCCGCCATACTTTTTTGCTGCTGTCAGCCCAAACACATGGTCATCCTCGTTAATCGTTCCCCCTACCGCGCAAAGGCTGTTATGGCAGTTGGTCATCGCATAAGGCATGGGAAATTCCGTCATTCCGCTGCTTCTGGCTGTTTGAATGATTCCAACATAAGTAAGGTCCTGGGAAATCAACGCATCAAATTTTATCTGCATCCTGTCCGGTTCCTCTGATGTGCTGTGTGCCCGCAGAATCTGATAAGCAATGGTATTCTCCCTGGCATCATCCGGTTGTATCCCGGCTTCTTTAACCAGACATCCGTTGTCCAGGTATATACCATCCATCTGAATATCAATCATCTATTATCCGCCTCCTTTCTCATACTTGTATAGGGAGCAAATTTAATGCCAATTTTTTTAAACATTTTTTCATTATATTTGAACCATTACACAAGTCTTTTGTCATATGTTTTATCATTCGTTTAATTTTAAAACGTTTTTATGTTTTTAATGTTTAATTTCAAAACACAATATGATAAACTGGATGTAGATTACGCTGTATTTGTGTTTTATATCTTTGTTATTCCGGGAGGAAACTTATGAAGAGCCATGAACTGATGCTGATATCTGTTTACCCTGAAATGCTGGAGGATATCCAGGCTGTCTGCCAGACCATGCATATCGAACCTACCATTCTTCAATGGGAAATAGCCCAACAGGGACTTCTGGATAAGCTGAACCAGATGTTTTTGGAGCTGCCAAAGCCCGATGTCATCATCAGCCGCGGGGCCACCGCAGGCATGATTGAACAATACTTCCCCGAAATCGTATCCATACGTGCTGAACCGGACAATCTGGAAATACTGGAGATACTAAACAAGGCACGGGAATATGGTTCACGAATCGGTCTTATTCTTTTTGATGAATACGTAGATCACTATAAGATTAAAACGGTAGAACATCTATTAGATGTAGAAGAGGTACGTATCTATCCCTTCCGTTCCCGGGCTGATATCGAGTCCCAGGTTCTAAGAGGCAAACGGGATGGAATGGATGTAATGGTGGGCGGCGGAACCCTGGCCCTGCGCATGGGCAAACAATGTGGAATGAATGTATGCTTTGTCGAATCCGGAAGGCTGAGCTTAAAAAAAGCCATACGGCAGGCCGAATCCATCATATATGCCAGACAACGTGAAAAGCTGCAGCTGAAATGCTTCAGTTCTGCAGCTTCTTCCATCCAGGAGGGAATCCTCTCCACGGAGAACGGGACCATCGTGGTTGCCAATCAGGAAATGGGGCATATCCTAAATATCAATGAACGGCTCATACTGAATAAAAAGGCAGAAGCTCTGCCGTCTTCCCTGATGGCTCCCTGTATACTCACATTTATGTTCCATGACACGGCAGATGATGGAATCTTAAAAATCAACGGGCAGAACTATTATGTAAAAAAAAGTACTGCCCGCAGTAAAACAAATCAGAGAATCATAGCCGTATTTCAGGGCACACACAACATTCAATACCAGGAACAAAGGGTTCGTTCAGAGCTGCGCAACAACGGCTTTATGGCAAAATACACCTTTGAGGACATCGTGGCGGAAAGCGCTCTGATGAAAAGTCTGATGGATAAAGCCGTACTGTATGCCTCCACCAACGCAGGAATCCTAATCAACGGAAACAGCGGTACCGGCAAGGAACTTCTGGCCCAAAGCATACATAACGCAAGCCCCAGACACAACCAGCCCTTCGTGGCTGTCAACTGTGCAGCCATCCCCGCCTCCCTTCTGGAAAGCGAATTATTCGGTTATGAGGAAGGCGCATTTTCCGGAGCAAAAAAAGGAGGAAAGCGCGGACTGTTCGAATTGGCCCATAAAGGTACCATCTTCCTGGATGAAATCAATTCCATGCCCATTGAGCTGCAGAGTGTTCTGCTGCGTACCATTCAGGAGAAAGAAATTCGAAGAGTGGGCGCTCAAAAAAATATCTACGTGGATATCCGCATCATCTCCGCCTGCAACAAGAACATGGAAGAACTCATTGCGGACGGCAAATTCCGGGCCGACCTGTACTACCGCCTGAATACACTGAAGCTGACTATGCCCGACCTGGAGACCAGAAAAGAAGATATTCCGCCGCTGTGCAGATATTTCCTGAAACGCTATTCTGCCAAGTACAGTGTTCCAATTCCCGCTCTTTCTCCGGAAGACAGTGAAATTCTCCTCAAACGCAGCTGGCCGGGCAATGTCAGGGAACTGGAAAACACCATGCACCGCTATGTCATCTTAAGCAGCCTGCAGCATTGCTCTGTAAATGACTGTCTGGATGGAACCCCGCCGAAGCAGGCTGCATCATCCGGAGCTTCGCAGCCACCGTTAGAAGGTACATTGGCCCAGATGGAGCTGGCCCTTATCCGGAAGTGCCTGGAGGAAAATCACGGCAGCCGTGAAAAAACGGCTAAGCAGCTGGGTATTTCACGCTCAACTCTCTGGAAGAAGCTGTCACAGCAGGCTTGACGGACTACCTGATACTGCGGTAATAATTAATCATGCCTCCCAGTACCAGCATCCTGCGCTCCTCCTCTGTCATTTCCCCTATGGACAGCCGGACCTTCTCTCCTGTTTTCAGTATAATTCCCTCTAGCTGCTCCTCTCCCATACTTATCTTCCCGGATGCGTCCGGCAGCAGCAGATAATCTCCCTTTTTCAGGTCCGGCCTTTCCTTACAGGACAAAGGTATAAGTCCCCAACTGATGCAGTTGGAACGGTAACGCTTAGTGCTGTATTCTATTGCCAGATTAGCCCATCCCCCCAGAACCTTCTGGTTGCTGGCCGCCTGTTCCCTGCTGCTTCCGTCACCAATCTTATCACTGATTAGAAGACTGCCGTAAGAAATATCCTTCATCTCCGCCCCTAACATGGTGCAGACCTGTTCCAGAATAGTACGTGTCCCTGCATTTCCATTCTCCAGGGCATCTCGGATATTTCCTGCATACTCCACATATTCCCGATCCTTACTTATAAGAGTATAGGCTGCAATCTTCCCGGGGTTGCTTCGAAGGGAGGAGGCTTCCCCACTTGGACACAATTCATCTGTAGTAATGCTTCCTTCAAAACAGGCTGCTGCCTTTAACAACACGTGCTTCCCCATCTCAGGAAAATCAGGCCAGTCCTTGATATTTGGTCCCTTGGGCACATGAATGCAGGGGTTGGGACAGCCAAACCCATCATATACGCCTCCCCTATATATGGTATTCTCGAAATGATATTCAAATTTTCTATATACAGTATCCATCTCCGTGGCTGCTGTAAGGAGGCCTCCATTGCGTACAGTGGCAGCAATACTCCTGGCATCCATAAGCGCAGTAGCACTAAGCTGTCCGCTGTCTGTCTTAGATCCCTCCCGGCTGTAATAATTGCGGGACACATGCCGGATTCCTAATGTATTATTGGCCGGCACATCCACGGTGCCGAAGCAGGGACCGCAGATACACGGCCGTATGGTAACTCCTGACAGCAGGAGACGTTCAGCCACTCCCTGCCGCATAGTTTCCAAAAATACAGGCTGGCTGGCCGGATAAATGCCCAGGCTGATGCCGTCTCCTGATATCTTATATCCATCCAATATATCTGCTGCGGCTGCTATATTATCAAAAGTACCACCAGCACATCCCGCAATGGATGCCTGCTGAACCATCAGTCTTTTATTCTTTATCTTATCCCTCAAAGTGTAGGTTAATCCGCTACGCATATACGCATCCTTCTCTACAGACTCCAGTACCCCATCCAGGTATGCGCGGTCCCTGCACAATTCCCTGATAGAATATACATTACTGGGATGGAAAGGAAGTGCAATCATGGGTTCCATACTGCTCAGGTCAATTTCAATTAAACCGTCATACAGGGTGTCTCCTATGGGTTCCAGTTTTTCATACGCATCCTCCCTTCCATGTATAGCCAGCCACTCCCTGACGGTTTCATCGGTCATCCATATGCTGGAAAGGGCTGCGGTCTCTGTGGTCATTACATCAATACCCATCCGGTATTCCATGGAAAGATTAGCAATTCCATCTCCTACCACTTCAAGAATCTTATTCTTACAGAAACCACAGTCAAAGACTGCTCCTATCAGAGTAAGGGCTACATCCATAGGCCCCACACCCGGTACAGGAGCTCCACTCAGTTTCACAGCTATGACAGGAGGACGTCTTATGTCATAAGTGCTTCCCAGAGCCTGCCTGGCAATCTCTGTCCCCCCTTCTCCGATTCCCATGGTACCAAGGCAGCCATAACGGGTATGGCTGTCACTTCCAAGGATCATTCTGCCTCCCCCTGCTGCACATTCCCTCATATACTGATGAATAACAGCTGTATATGGCGGCACAAAAATACCACCCAGCTTTTTCATGCACCCTAATCCATAGGCATGGTCATCATTATTAATGGTGCCGCCTGTAGCCGCCAGAGTATTGTGGCAATTGGTCAGTATCCACGGGATGGCAAGAGGCCTCTCCCCAACCGCGCAAAGCTCCTGAAGGATGCTGGTATAATTATCATCCGGGCTTACAAGCATATCAAATTTCAGGTGAAGATTTTCCATATCCGGGCCTTCATTATGGGCTTCAAGAATCTTCCACGCCATGGTGTGGGACCTGGCCGTTTCTATATCTGCGCAGTAATCACAGGCACGGACAAACGTTCCATCAGCCAGGCGGACAAAGGGTTCTTTTTTCAACTGAATCATGTGGCATTCCTCTCTTTCATCAATGTTTGAACCTGTCTTAAATATTAAATACTGTCATCTTTAATATAGAGCAATTCTCATGCCAAATTCCACAGCAGCACATATCCAATCTCCCTGTTAAAACAGTAAAAAACAAAAACTCTTCCTTCAACTACCCCCAAAACAAAAAAAGCGCCCGGTCACCCGGGCATCCCACATCTCATTTTTTCCTATTTTCCAAATATCACGAACCGGTTATCCCTTAACATCTTCACAAACTTGGCCAGTCGTTCATACAGCGGCTCAGCCTGGTCTCCGAATTCTTCCCTGACCAGCGCTCCGATGGCAATGATATTCCTGTTTCCGTCCATCTGCTTCCATACAAAGCTTCCGAACCGGTCCAGCTTCACATGGCTCACCCTGGGAGTGACCCACAGCTTCTGGGCCAGCTTATCAAAAATTCCCTTGTGCACCATATCCACGGTCACGATTCCCTGCTGGTCCTCTTTCCATGAGAACTCAGGGTTCCTGACCGGTATCTTTTCCAGATAATTCTGGTCTTTTTTCTTATTGAAGCCCAATGTAATCCTTCCTTCCATCACCGCCTGTTCATAAACATGCACAGGGCGCCAGGATACCTGACACCCCATGCACACAGAACCTGGACTGTTATACCAGTATGGTTATTTCCTGTTCTCTTTATGCCAGATGGTAAATTTACACATGGTAAGCATCAGTAACCCAAAGACAATAAGTGATACAATCTTTGCCGCCGGACTTACCAGAAAAGCGCCTAAGCCGTTATCCATGGCAGACAGATTGATAAAATCGCCCAGATACCCGCCCCGCGCGCTTGCAAGGGGGATGATGGCGAATACAGCCAGCAGGATTCCGACCAGACCTTCTCCCGCAATCATGCCCGATGTATAGAGCACGCCCCGGTCAATGGCCTCTTTCTTATCCTCCTCCTTTGCGTATTTACGCTTTTCATACCAGTGGCGGATGAGTCCTCCCACCATGATGGCTGCCGTGGTCCTCAGAGGCAGGTATAAACCTACTGCTACCGGCATTACCGGTATCCCAAGGATCTCAATGACAACGGCAATGGCTGCTCCTGCCAGAATCATGTTCCATGGAAGGTTGCCGTCCATGACGCCCTCTACCACAGTCTTCATAATCATGGCCTGAGGAGCCGGAAGTTCCGCCGAGCCATAGCCCCAGGCCTGGTTCAAAAGGTAAAGTACGCCGCCGATGGCAATGGCAGAAGAAACCACGCCAATCAGCTCGCCCATCTGCTGGTTCCTTGGAGTGGAGCCAACCAGATAACCTGTTTTTAAATCCTGGGAGGTATCCCCGGCAATAGCTGCAATAACGCAGATAACACCGCCGATGGAGATAACGCCCATCATGCTCTCATGGGTGGCGCCGGACACGGCTTTAAGCACCAGCGCCGATACCAGAAGTGTGGCAATGGCCATGCCGGATACCGGGTTATTGGAGGATCCGACCAATCCCACCAGACGTGAGGACACGGCCGCAAACAGGAAACCGAACACTGCAATCAGCATGGCGCCCACAAAGTTTACAGGAACAGCCGGCACCAGCCATATGATTACCACGGCAATGAGGACGCCTATGAGTACCACATTCATAGGAATATCCCTGTCCGTGCGCAGGGTGGAAGCCTGACGTCCGCCCTTTAAGTCCCGCATGGCATCCCTGAAGGTATTCACAATCATGGGAAGAGACTTAATCAGGCTTATGATGCCTGCCGCTGCCACGGCGCCAGCGCCGATGTAACGGATATAAGAGCCCCACATAGCCTGGCTGCTCATCTCGCTGATCAGCACATCAGCCGGTGCAAAGGGCGCTGTGAGTCCGCTTCCGAACAGCTTGATAATGGGCATCAGAATCAACCATGATATAATACCTCCCGAAAACATGTAGGAGGAAATCTTTGGACCGCAGATGTAGCCCACTCCCGCAAGGGCAGGAAGCACGGAAATCCCTACGCCTCCGCCGTATTTTTGGATATCATAATCCACATCGCTGGGGAACAGCTTCAGGCCGTCAGCCACAAACTTGTACAAAGCGGCAATTCCCATGCCAGCAAATACAACGCCTGCCTTGGAACCGCCCTGCTCTCCCGCAATCAGTACCTCGGCACACGCCTGGCCTTCCGGATAGGGAAGCACCCCGTGCTCCTTCACAATCAGCGCCTGGCGCAGAGGAATCATAAACAGCACGCCCAGCACGCCTCCGCACAGCGCAATCAGCGCAATCTCAACCAGGGAAGGCGCGCCCTCTCCCCACTCACTCATCCACATAAACAGGGCAGGCAGGGTAAAGATGGCTCCTGCTGCCACAGATTCACCGGCAGAACCAATGGTCTGCACCATGTTGTTTTCCAGAATGGAATCCCTTCTGAGGATTACCCGGATAACACCCATGGAGATAACTGCCGCAGGTATGGATGCGGACACGGTCATACCGACGCGAAGGCCCAGATAAGCATTGGCAGCACCAAAGAGAACAGCCAGAAGGATACCCAGGATCACAGAAACCGCGGTTACTTCCGGAACCACCTTGTCCGCCGGTATAAATGGTTTAAAACCATTTTCATCTTTCATGTATCTATCGCTCCTTTCGTATTGACCACATAAAAACCGGATATTTTGGCTCTTACGTGAGATACAAGCCAACCCTGCCGAAACAGGACGGCTTGTATCTTATCCCCGTAATTATAGCATCCTTCAGAAAAAATTTCCACAATTATTGTGTAAATGGTAAGAATTGCATTAATTTTTTTAATTTTTCCAACATTTTTATTTAATAAAACGGCCACATAACCTTACAAAACAAAGTGTTTTCTCTGTTTTGTGGCCTGTGGCCGGAAAAAATTTCCGAAATCCATTATTTTTCACAATCAAACACAAGTCCCCAGGAAGCCCTTATATCATCCATAAGTCTAAGAATGTCCAGTGTGTCCTCTTTCTTAAGTACATCGCTGGAAGACATACCCAGCAGGACGCACCTGTTTACTTCCCGTATCTGATACTCAAAACCGTTTACCTCAAAAGGAAAATCCAGGACATATTCCTCCCCCTTCACGGGACGGATAATCAGCCGTTCTGCCTTCTGGTAATCCGGCAGATAAATGGAGCCCACGGACCCGAACACGGCTGCTTCCCTTGGCATATCCATGCCGATAGAGGCGGTGGCCGCTGCCCTGAAACCGCCTGGATATCGGAGCAGAACCGTGCTGTAATCATCGGTGCCGAATTCATTCAGATGATACTCCGACACAACATGTTCCGGCTGTTTATCTCCCATAACCATGCGCAGAAATCCCAGGTTATAGATGCCCACATCCAGAAGAGCGCCTCCGCCCAGCCCGGAATCAAACTTGCGTGCCTTCCTTGCCCCTTCAGCCACAAAGCCGAAATCACACCTGGCAAATCCCACCTGGCCGATAACTCCCCCGTTTATCAGCTCCTGCATCTTTTTCAGGGCCGGAAGATGGCGGATCCAGAAGGCTTCCATGATGAACAGGCCTCTTTCCTCTGCCGCGGCGAAAAGCCGTTCCCCATCCTTTACATTGGTGGTAAAGGGCTTCTCACATAACACATGCTTTCCTGCTTCAAGACATGCCATACAGTTCTCATAATGCATATTGTTGGGAGTTGCCACATAGACCGCGTCCACCTCTTCGTCCCTGAGAAGCTCCTCATAGGAGCCATATGCCCTGGGAATTCCGTATTTCTTTCCGAAAGCTTCCGCTTTTTCCCGGGAACGGGAACCGCAGGCCGCCAATCGGTCCTCCCCCTTCATTCCATTTACTGTTTCAGCGAACTTTGCCGCTATGGTGCCGGTTGCCAAGATTGCCCAATTCATAAAAGATGCCTCCAACTGTTTTATTTATGCAGTATGTTTCATCAAATTCACTCTGAAGCGCGTATGAAACACACTCTAATGCTTCATCTTGTGTTTCTTCCTGTACATGTAAGTGTCCGCCCTGGCCAGCGTGCTCCCCAGGCTCACATCCTTACCCGGGTCAAAGAAGGCATATCCGGCCGCAATGCCGGCCGCAAATACATTCCCGTCGCTGTAAGCCTTCACAGCCCTCTCCATGGCCAGAATTCCACGGGTCACCTGCTCCTGTCCCAAACCGTCTAACTGGACCACAAACTCATCCCCTCCAATGCGGAACAGGGGCGCCCCCGGAAACGCTTCCCGTATAATGTCAGCGGACCTGCGGATGTATTCGTCCCCCTTGTCATGGCCGAAGCGGTCATTGACCCCCTTAAGGTCATTGAGATCGCACATCAGGAAACCGCTTCCCGGTATCTCCTCCGGATGGCTGTTCTTGTGCTGCAGCATGTGTTCATAAGCCAGCCTGTTTCCAACACCCGTGAGACCGTCCCTGTCACGTTCCACCTTAAGCGCTTTTGTCTCAAGGATTTCATCCGTCACATCCTCCACCACGCAGCGGATGGGATGGACTGCCGTCTTACATGTTATCTTAATCCACCGGGTTCCTTCCGCGGTATCCATCTTTATCACACCGGGTCCTCCGTCCCGGTGTGAGGCAAGGCTCTTTAGGAAACGTATGAATTCATCCTTATCCCGGGAAAACAGGTGCTCCTGCTCCTTTGTAAGCCTTAAAAGCCTGGGTATCTGGCTGGTCATAAGCACCTTGGAGGAACGCCCTGATATCTCAAAGGCTCCCACAGGAAGTTCCGACAATTCTATGAGCTTGGCATGTCTGGCAAACCACTGGCTGGTAAACACGGCAATGATAAGTCCGGCTGCCATGGAAAGGACCAGGGAATACTCCAGAATCTGGCCGATTCTGCGCGGAAACTGCAAGAGCACCGGCTCCTCCATAAGTCCGATCAGGTACCACTCATCTCCTTCAAACGGGGTATTGTGGTAGTACATCCCCATCCGGTTCACGCAGGCGTTAATCTTCCGGCCGGTCCGGTCCGTGTTCAGCAGGGTATATATGGAATTTTCCTTGTCCTTAAGCTCCATCTCAAACTTGCGGTCCTGCCCTGCCAGCTGTCTCTGGAGGGCGCCGTAAGTAACCGCTGTCTCCTTCTTGTCCTGCTGCGACCGGTATCCGATGACATAACCGTAGGAATCCCCTGTCTGAAGTTCAGAGGCGGGCAGGAACCGGTACAGATAGCTTACGGATATCTCCACGCCGAAGACAGCCAGCACTCTGCCGTCCTGTCCGAACAGGGGAACGGAATAGGTAATCACATCCTCATCTCCTTCGTTCACCTGAAAAGGCGGACTCCAGTATCCCAGCCATTTGGACCGACCGTTTTCCACTGCCGCGCTCCAGGGCTTTTGGAAAAAATCGCGGTTTTCCTCATTTACCTCCAGCCGGAAGTTCCAGTTGGCCGTGGTGGATATTTTCATTTTTTCGGCTACGTTCCACGGGCCGATGAGCATATACAGATTTTCATTCTGGCTGCTGTTGCGGTCCGGATTATTATTCCTGAAGTACAGGGCGGCCAGGGAGCCGTCTGTCTCCCCTTCGTCCGGCAGTATTAAGAACACACCCGTGGTCTTTGTGTCGTACAGGGCATCCAGGACCTCAGGTGCCAGCGCCTCCAGCATGCGGTCCGGCTGTCCCTGATATTCCAGCCCGTTCGGACTGTCAAAATACCTGCTTATGGTATCTGTATGATGGCTGAAATTAGTCCAGACATTCTTCATCTGGTTTTCCAGATTATTCCTGCGGCCCTTTACCTTTTCCGCAAATATGCGGTATTGGTTGGCCTCTGCCTGTTCCATAACTCCCCCTGCCACCATGAAGGACACCAGCAGCACGCTTTGCAGTACCAATGATACCACAAATGCTATGGTCAGCTTAAATGCTATGGATTTACTTCTGAATTTTCTGTCCATCTGTCTTACCAGCCATTTCCTTTAGGAGTGTTTCATACCAATGGTTAAAATGCTCCTCATCCAGCAGTTCCCTTTCTACAGACTCCCTGCTCTCACCTTTTTCCATCCGCTGCTTCAGGGTTTCCAAATCCACATTCACACAGTTCTCCAGGGATGTGGAAAATATCTGGTCCATATCGTAAGACCCCCCAAAGGTTTCCCGGACATATACATTGTGATTTTTCAGGGCTGTAAGTGAGGTCCCGATGCTCTGCTCCACTGCCTGGACATTGTCCCGGCTTTCCACATGGGACACCAGATCTGATACGGATTCCAAAGCCTTCTCCTGCACAGGCAGATATCCTGTGGCCACTGCAAAACGTATATTCTGCTCCGGCTCCGTAAACCATTTAAGGAACCGGACCGCAGCCTGCTGGTGGCTCTCATCTGAGGCAAACACCGCCATGTTGGCCCCTCTCTGTCCCATATAAGGCGTACCATCCTGAAAAACAGGATAGGCATAGCTTTTGCAGGAAATGGGATGGGACTGTTTTTCATCCTCAATCACCACCTGCGGAAAGAAGCCTGCGCCTGCCGAGGAGCCGATATAAGCCATCAGCCGCCCGCTTTTAATGCCGTCCTGGTTGTAGGTCCTGCTCTCGTACCAGCCCTTTATATGGGGTACATAGTATGCGTCCCATACCCGCCTGGCCGTGTCTTTGGAATAATTGAATTCAGGCCCATCCTGCGTCCAGCGGATACCCTCTCCAAGCTGGGCGGCCGACAGTGCGGCAAAGTCATTGAATGCGTTCATACCCAGGAACGGACTGCCCCCGGACCATTCATAATACATGCCCGCAGCCTGAGCCAGGCCCTCCCAGGTCTTAAGCATCTCTTTGTCCGCGCCTGTGTCCCCGGCAAACGTTTCCCAATCCGTTTCATTGAGATAGAGAATCTCCGTGGATTTTGCCACCGGAATCATCCGGTGAATGCCGTCTCCTTCCCAGACCCCCTCCTTCAGGAATTCGGGCCGGTAAGCGGCCAGTTCTTCCTCCGAAAAATAGTCATCCAGATGAACCAGGGGCACTATTCCGTCCAGCCTGTACGCGCTGTCCGGATAGGATGAAAATATATCCGGCAGCGGGTCTGAGCCTATGACACGGCTGGCGGATGCGTACAGCACATCATCCAGCTCATTGCTGGAGCCGTATCCCACCGGTTCCACTATGATTCCCTGTTCCATGCCCACAGTCTCGTTAAATTCCATCACCAGGTCGTCAAAAGCCCCCTTGGCCACTGCATTATAGGAATGCCACAGCACTACCACCACCGGCTTTCCGTTATCTTCCTTTTTTCCATCTACGGCCATGCAGCCGCCAAGCCCCAAAACAGCGGCCATGACAGCCGCCAGCATATGTACACTTGATCTGCGGTTCATAATGAATTACCTCCCCGTGCAGTCCCCCATGGCAGGCACAGATGCCGCCATTCTCCAAACACGTTACATCTTAAGTATAACACGCGGCACGGCCTGCTGTCTATTCTGGATGTATGATAACAGAATCTGAGCCGCCCCTGGTTCCGGGTATATCGGGATTCCCAGCTCTTTAACCTTTGAATCCAGGGTCTTTACCAGCATAGGACCGGAGGCTGATGTTTTATTTTATTATGGAATTTCTGAATATGCAAGAAAAATATGGCGAGAATATCCGCAGAAAAGATTGGGCTGAGTCAGAAAGAAAATGGAGAAGGCGGACGGCATGATACAGCATCCGCGGAAAGAAAAAGACAGGACCCCCAATGGCCCTGCCCTGTTCTGTTCTTTCTATGCCTCTCTGCCTGAATGTGAGTAAAATGTAATCAGATACAGTCCGCACAATCCCACCAGCGCATAGATTATCCTGGTCACCCAGGAGGCTGTTCCGAAAATCCATGAAACCAGGTTGAAATTAAAGAATCCTACCAGCCCCCAGTTCACAGCCCCAATCAGGGCGATTGTAAGAGCGGTATAATCCAATGCCTTATTACCCATTGCATGCTACCTCCTTGTCATGAGCATTTTGCGCCTGTTCTCCAGACACATATGCAGCTTGCTATACGCTGGTAGTATGTACCGGTTTGTGGAATTCCATACATTTTTTGCTGTTTTATCACCATTGCTGTTTCCGGCAGCTGAAGGCGCTTGTGCCGGTCAGTCCTTCTTATCCTCTCCGGCCGCCTCTCTCATCTGCCGGATTACCTCCTCCGGAAGTATATCATACAGGCGGTTCCGCTTAAGACCGGGCTGGTCCAGATATTCTTCCCTCAGCATGCCGTTTACCCGGTCCAGCTCCTCCTTCAACTCCCTGGCTGATATAAGGCGGCATCCCTGGCCCAGAATGATGACCTGTTCCACTCCGTCGGAGGTTGCCACGGACACATCGAACCTGCGGGCATTTTCATGGGCAAACTTCTCGATATACTGGTCCGCTGTCTCAGCCTCCTTTGTGTAGACCACCTGGATATTGTGGTATTCAGAAACCTCCGTGGCATGTCCCGCCACACGGTAGGCGTCAAAAACCACCATAAGACAGCACTTGCGTATGGCCTGATAGTTGCAGAGCAAATCCATAAGCCTTCCTCTGGCTCCGTCCATATTGTCCAGGGCCAGCTCCCGCAGCTCCTCCCAGGCAAAGATAATATTGTAGCCGTCCACCAGAAGATATTCCTGTCTGGCCTCCTGCTTCTGGTAAGTGCGGGTCACCGGGCCGCTGTAGGCTGCGGCGCTCCTGCTTCCCCTGCTCTTGCCGGGATATCCTTTGCGCGCTGACTTATCCCGGCTGTTGGAATAAAAGGTGCGCTCCAGTATGGCGTCAATCTCATCCGTACCCAGCCATGTTTCTGCGCAAGCGTCCTGTCCGGCAGAGGATTGTCCCTGATTCCGGCCGGAAAAGGGACTCTTCTCTCCCTCCCTCTCCTCCCCACCAGGGGATTCTATTACAATACCGCTGTCCACATGCATGTACTCCTTCACCCGGTCCCAGCTTACCACAAATCCGGCCCCATGGGCGCAGAACACGGAGCCTGTGGGATTCTCCGTATCTCTGTCCGGGTCGTAGCCGGTCTGTTCGATGATTTCCCGGCTGTTATGACAGGGCTCGTATCCTTTCAGCGTACATGCCAGTCTTCCCTGTCCCCTGGTATAGGATATAACCTCTGACTGATACCCCCGCATGGCGGCAACCGGCGCCTGTCCCGTGAGGACGGCCTGTCCCTGCCTGTTCTCCTCGATGACGCAGGTCCCGCACCGTTTCTCAATATCGGTCATGGCACGCCCAATGGACGCCTCCGGCACTTCCAGACGGAAGGTATACCATGGTTCCAAAAGAATGCAGGAAGCCTCCATAAGCCCCTGGCGCAGGGCCCGGTAGGTGGCCTGCCTGAAATCTCCTCCCTCCGTGTGCTTGTTATGCGCCCTTCCCGCCACAAGGGTGATTTTCATATCTGTTATGGCTGCTCCGGTCAGAACGCCCCGGTGCACCCTCTCCTCCAGATGGGTCAGCACCAGGCGCTGCCAGTTCCTGTCCAGGTTGTCCTCGCTGCATCTGGTCTCAAACTGGAGACCGCTTCCCCGCTCTCCCGGTTCCATAAGCAGATGGACCTCCGCATAGTGGCGAAGGGGCTCAAAATGCCCCACACCTTCCACTGTTCCGCTAATTGTCTCCTTATATACGATGTTTCCTGTGCCGAATTCAACCTGTATGCCGAAACGCTCTTCAATCAGGCTCTTTAACACCTCAATCTGCACTTCTCCCATAAGCTGCATGGATATCTCTTTCAGTTCTTCATTCCATACTACCCGCAGCAGGGGATCTTCCTCCTCCAGCTGGCGGAACTTTGGCAGCATCACAGCCCCGTCGCAGCCCTCCGGCAGTTTTACCTGGTAATTGAGCACCGGCTCCAGCACCGGAACCATGGAATCCTGCCCGGCTCCCAGTCCCTGCCCCGGATAGGTCCTGGTAAGGCCGGAAACAGCGCAGATGGTTCCGGCCTCAGCCTCAGCCACTGTCTCATACCGGTCCCCGGAATATACGCGGATCTGGTTTACCTTTTCCTGCCATGCTTCGGATGGCTTTTCGGTATTTCCGCCGGATATGATTCCCTTTACCTTAAGGCTTCCGCCTGTAATCTTTAAGTGGGTCAGGCGGTTTCCCTGGTCGTCCCTGGAAATCTTGTACACCTTTGCCTCGAACTCCTGCGGATAGTCCGGCACCATGGCCCATCTGCGTATTCCGCCCAACAGCTCCTCCACCCCGGTAAGTTTAAGGGCCGACCCAAAGAAACACGGAAAAAGCCTGCGTTCCTTAATCAGGCGGCGTATCTCATCATCCTCCACATCCCCGGTTTCCAGATAACGCTCCAAAAGCGTCTCATCACACATGGCAGCGTGTTCCCTGAATTCTTCTGTCCCTGCACCGGCAAAATCCGCACATCCGTCGTCCAGACGTTTCTGAAGTTCCCTCATTCGCTGCTCCCGGTCCGTACCGGGCTGGTCCATTTTATTGACAAAGAGGAATACAGGTATCCTGTATTTTGCCAGCAGGCGCCACAGGGTTATGGTATGGCTTTGTACTCCGTCCGCACCGCTTATAACCAGAACCGCATAATCCAGCACCTGGAGCGTTCTCTCCATTTCAGCGGAAAAATCCACATGGCCCGGCGTATCTAACAGCGTCATGGGCATTCCCTCCCATGTCAGAGCTGCCTGCTTTGAGAAAATAGTGATGCCCCTGGCTCTCTCAAGGGCATAGGTATCTAAAAATGCGTCCCTGTTGTCCACTCTTCCCATCTTGCGTATGCTTCCTGCCAGATACAGAAGCGCTTCCGATAATGTAGTTTTCCCGGCATCCACATGGGCCAGAATTCCAAGTACCATTGATTTCATATCCTGTCTCTCTTCCTGCTGTCTTATGTCCCTTAACATGGCCGTACATCCACCGTATTGTCGTTAAGAGTGGTGGCTGCTCCTATATCGGACAGCCGTTCATGGTGGAGGGCATTGACCAGAAGCCCGTCTTTTGTAAAGGTCCTGTCGTAAACGCCCTCGGCCGCGGCCGTTCCTTCCGCCATCAGAGGCGTGATTTTCGCGGTAAACTCCACCTCTGCCAGATCATTAAAGGCTGTAACAAGACTGCCGTCCCCGATGTTTCTTGCTGCCGCATCTTCTGGATGGAGCATCAGCGCCATGGGACCCCGGCCTGACTTTAAGTCCTTCCTGTCCATAAAGACCGAATTCAGCGTGTACGCGCTGGGTACCGCCACCAGCCGCAGAGGGTATGTACCCCCGTGGCTCTTAATATACCTGGGCATGGACTCCTCCAGGTTTTCATTATAAATCATCATTTTACCCGCAGGCGTCCTGAAGCTTCCGTGGTCTGCAAATGCAGTGGATATGACTCCCCCGTCCCTTAATATGCGCCGTTCCTCCTCTGAGATACAGGATAATCCCTCCATGGGATGGGCCAGAAGCTCCTCAACCATTTCTTCCTCTGTCCTCTTAAAATATTCCTCCTCATATCCCATGGCCTGAGCCAGAAGGCAGAAGGTATTCCAATTGCTCTTACTCTGCCCGGCCGGCTCGATGATTTTTCCGGCTGTTCCAAAGGTACAGTATCCGTACGCCGTATACACATCAGTCTGTTCCACGGAAAAGGCGGCGGGCAGCAGGATGTCCACGTAGTCGTGGGTCCAGGGGCGCTCG